>WBZT01001943.1_pt1 | contig 14702 bp, 14 predicted proteins | sample 5204241 | NCBI WGS metagenome assembly WBZT01 (sample SAMN12344358, study PRJNA552823) | activated sludge metagenome | biome: Activated sludge suspended growth; feature: Nitrification reactor; material: Wastewater; isolation source: activated sludge from nitrification reactor of wastewater... | reverse complement strand
TCTAAATGTTTAGGAGTGATAAAATATTCATTACTTTATTTCTGATTATAACATTTTGTTTAGCAAGAATTAAAGCACAAGAGGCCTGTACTAATTTTATTGTCAACCAAATTGAAATAACAGGAAATGAAAAAACAAAGAGCTGGGTTGTACAGTTTGAATCCGGCTTAAAAAAAGGAGATACCATTGAAGTGGATCATTTTTTAGAAAAAATTAGCAAAGCACAAGCAAATTTAAAGCGGACAGGTTTATTCTCATATGTTCAAATAAGTTATATTCTCGATATTCAAAGTTTGTGTTATATTGATATACGAATACAATTAACAGAAAACTGGTTATTATTTCCTACCATAATACTTGAGCTAATTGATCGAAATGCTAATGTTTGGTGGACGGATTTTAATCACGATTTGAGCAGATTGAACTATGGTTTAGGCATTACTCACTATAATTTAACAGGCAGAAGGGAACAATTAAAAGTTAAACTTGCGAGAGGATTTTCGGACAAATATGAATTTATTTTTAATAAACCATATATGCCCTGGAAAAGAAACTTAGAAATGGGTGTGAAACTATCTTATCTAGAATATCGAGGAATATCCTACACTATGCTTCAGAGTAAACCACTGTTTTATGAAGATGAATCGAAGCATAATAGCCTAAAAAAAGTTAGTTTTACTGCACATAGCACTAGTCGATTGAATTTACAAGAGAAGCTAATTAATACTATTGAATATACCCAAAATAAAATATTGGATACAATAACAAAACTTAATCCGGACTATCTATTAAATTCCAGAAACACTCAGCGTTATCTTAAATTATCAAGCACGTATTTATTTAATACCTTAGATGATCAGGTTAGGCCACAAAACGGAAAATATTTTGTAACAGAATTAAGTATAACCAACGATTTTAGCTCATTTACGTATGTAAATCTTAATGTGTTGGGTGAAAAAGTATTCAAAATTACCAAAAGTTGGACCTATTACGCCAAGGTTCAGGCATCAACAGCACTGATTAGGCAAAGACCCCCGTTCAATCTATATTCAGGACTGGGTTTAGGATCAAATCGAATAGAAGGATATGATTTATATTTAATACTTGGAATGGATTATCTTAATGTTGAAACTGGTATTTTTTATAAATTGCTTGGATTTCGAAAAGCTTTTTTCAAATTTCTTAGTAAAGAACCAAAATTAAAGCTGGATATGATTTTTGATTTATTTGTTAAGGTAGGAGCTGCAAGGGTTAATGATCCATATTATTTTAAATATAATACCTTAGCCAATACAAACCTAGGAAGCATTTCATTAGGGGGACAATGGGCGGTAAATAGTATTGTTAAACTTGATTTGAGTTATTCAATAAATCATTTTGGAGAATCAGGATTTTATTTTCACACCATAAGAGCATTTTAATGAAACTATTTTTATTTGGTCAAAAGTTAAAACAGGAAGACTTTACACACTTAAGAGGATTGATGGCTCAATTGAAGGAGCATAAAATAGAGACTAAAATTTTTCATGAATTTTTGAAAGGTTTTCCAGAAGATTTATTTGATAAATATAGTTCCAAATCCTGGCATAGTTATCAGGATTTAATTGACGATAAACCAAATTTTATACTAAGTTTAGGGGGAGACGGCACCATCCTGCAAGCGATTACCCATGTACGCAATTCCGGTATTCCTATCATGGGAATTAACATGGGAAGATTAGGATTTTTGGCTAGTATAGAAAAGAAACTAATTCCAGATGCTGTATATCAATTAATTAATGGAATGTATAATTTGGAAGAAAGAACCTTATTAGAATTAGATAGCAATATTCCACTCTTTGGAGAACGTCCAATAGCCATGAACGATGTGACCATTTTGAAGCGAGACAATTCTTCAATGATCACCATAAGAGCGTTTATAAATGGAGATTTGTTAAATTCATATTGGGCAGACGGATTAATAGTTGCAACACCAACTGGATCTACAGGTTATTCACTTTCGTGTGGAGGACCTATTATTTTCCCAAACTCATCATCTATTGTCATCACCCCAGTGGCACCGCACAATTTGAACGTTAGACCAGTTGTTATTTCTGATGATTCAGTATTATCTTTTGAGGTAGAGGGTAGAATCGACAGCTTTTTATGTACAATGGATTCTCGTGTGGAGGTGATTAATTCCAATCACCAAATAGCTATTAAGAAATGTAACTTTAAAATAAAATTGGTGCAATTAAAACCAGTAGGGTTTTTAAATACGATACAGACAAAATTATATTGGGGCTTAGATCAAAGGAATTAAATATGAATTGTAAGATAGCGTTCGGGGATAGAAATTATTTTGTAGACCTTGCAAAAGGTAAGGACATCTCCATTCCGATGCGGCAGGACATGAATCAAGTAAATTGTTTCTATGCTCCGTTTTTTCAAACAGAACCAGTAAAGATGGGAACTTTTGTAGGATCTGTTGAAGAAGGAGGACCGGTTAATTTTGTTAACATCAAGATGAATGTTCATGGTAATGGAACGCATACAGAAGGTTATGGACATATTAGTAGAGAATTCTATCCTGTAAACAAACTATTTAATACATATTTTTTTCTTAGTACAGTCGTATCAGTTTATCCTACGAAACTTGAAAATGGTGATTTGAGAATTGAGAGAAGCACGCTCGAAATTATGCTTGAAAACAAATGTAATGAAGCGATATGCATTAGAACATTACCTAATGATGTTTCTAAGCAATATAGAAAATATTCAGGAAGCAACCCCCCGTATTTCCAAGAGGAAGCTATAGAGTATCTTATAAACCTAGGAGTAAAGCATTTATTAATTGACTTGCCATCTGTTGATAGAGAAGAAGATAATGGAGCGTTAAAGGGTCATAATTTATTTTGGTCAGAGAAAAGAAAAAACGAATGTACCATAACAGAATTGATTTTTATACCGGATGAAATTTCTGATGGCGAGTACTTATTAAATATTCAACTAGCGGATATTGAATCAGACGCAGTCCCTTCACGACCTGTTTTATACATGATGCAGAATGAATTCTGAAGAACAAGAAACAAATTCGATTTCTAAACTATTTAAAAAGTTTCGGAAGATTCCTGAACAAGGACATTATGAATATCTAACTTTTTGTAAATACTACTCTAAAGAAATCAATGAGTTAAATTTTGAAGAATACATTGAAATAAAATATGTTTACATTAAAGCACTTTTCAGGCTAGATAAGATTTTTTTGTTCAATAAAATTTCAGAACAAACGCTTAATGAATTGCTTAACCATTATGAATTTAATGATCATCATAAGGACATTTATCAAAAAATATTAGTTCTTAAGGCCAAACAGTGTATTGAGGAAAATAAATTAATGTCAGCACAAGAAATTTACAAAAATCTTTTAAAATTAAAACCAACGGATAAAGGCATAAAGAAAAAATATATGCAACTTAGGCTTGTACAAGAGCAATACCAATCAAGAAAATTTTTAGGCTTGGCAGTTATTATCTTGATGTTAATTTTGATAATTAGTATTGCTCAACAACTATTTATTAATCCTTTTTTACCTCATTTATCTGGACTGACGGATAAGATATTACAGATTTTATTTTGTTTTCCAGTATTAATTATTGGATTTGTTTACCTCAGAGCAGCATATAAAATACGCAGAGAAGTTCAAAAGAATTCTGAAAGCTCTAATCTGTCAGGATAAAGCTTTTTTATGAGCGCTTACATTCGGTGAAGACTTAACAAAATATCGCCATGGATATAAAGCTGCTTCACCGGATGACTCCACCCCAATTCTACAGGAGCAACCAAGTTCTTCGGAACGGTATTTTTGATTTATCTCACAAAGTTGTAATGGAGACAGCGTGTCATACAGTATGGTGCCATCTAAGGATTTGTTTATACCAAGAGCTTGGGTGAGGGACCCAGGACCTTTAGTCAGATGAACAGAAGAAGTTTTATAAGGTCTTCTTTGTTGCATAATTTCAATGCCATCATATGGCTCCAATGCCCGAATTAAGACAGCGTGTCCCACTCCTGCAGTACCAGTAACGATGTTAAATAAATGATGCATTCCATAACATATATAAATATAGGAAGCACCTCCTTCAAGATACATAGAATTATTACGAGGTGTTCGTCTGTTTAAATAAGAATGAGAAGCTTTGTCATCAGGACCTCTATATGCCTCAGTTTCAACAATTATTCCTGAGCAAATACCATTTGAAGTTCTGCTTATCAATAATTTACCCAGAAGCTCTTTAGCAAGAAAACAAACGTCATCAGACAAATAAAATTCTCTAGGAAGAATCAAGTTACAAATTTAATGAATAAAAAGAGATAGTCGGGGTGACTGGATTTGAACCAGCGACCACCAGTACCCCATACTGGTACGCTACCGGACTGCGCTACACCCCGAAGAATACAAAATTAGAACAATATCTGAAGATTGAAATTGTATTCAAAAAAAAATCAAAATCGTAAAAAAAATTTCAAACTATCGTTTACTTTTGAAGTCAAACAAGAAAAAAATGAAAAATTCTACTACTTTAATTGCAACGATAGGTCTGTTTTTATTTATTTTATCTGGCTTCTCGCCAAATCTCAACACAAACATTCAGGTAAGGTGGGAGCTTTTAGGTTCCAGACAAGTTAAGTTTAACCTTGACAGAGATGAGATTATTGTTACAGGTCAAGAAGGAACGTTTAAATCTCTTCAGGTGAGAGTTAAAAAATCTGCCATAAATATGCATAAAATGGTCATTCATTTTAGAGATGGCTCAGAGCAAAATGTTGAATTAAAAGATAATTTTAGAGCAGGTAGTGAAAGCAGAGTAATAGATCTTGATGGGAATAATAGAGTTATTCAAAAGGTAGTTTTTTGGTATGACACCAAAAATTATAAAAACAGAAGGGCCATTGTAGAGCTTTGGGGACGGCATTAAGTCTATATAAGAAACTACTTTGATACGAAAGAATAATAATCTTTTCCTTCATGTATTATTTCAACTGTCTTCTTTTTCAAAAAAAGAAAATAGAAGTATAAAAAATATGTATAAAATGGAAGTGTTTAAATTTCTATTTTGAGTGAATTGGTTCAATTGACAAACCAATTTGTTTGATTCCAGGAAAAGGGGTAATTCTTGAATACGGTAAAATAGTTAAAGAATAGTTACCAACAGACGGAAAAAATATATTTGAAGCTAAAATAATTTTTAAGTCGCAATCTCCAAAAGAACATTTGCCATATGGTTTTCCAGCACTATTTAATAATTCCAAAGAAACGACTTGTTCGGAAATTTGATTATTCGGGGAAGAGCTGATACATTTGATATATAAATTTTGAGAAGGAAGTTCGCCAGTATGTTTAATGGATAAAATGAGATTATACTTCCCGAGGGTATCGTTGATCTTCCAATTAAAATCTATTCGCTGAGAATCTTGAAGAATGCTATTTTCAATATTAACAGTTGTAGAAAAAATTGAGTCTGAATTACAAGAAATCCAGAATAGACAAAAGATACAAAGATGTTTAAGCATTAAAAAACTCTTTCATTCTTTCAAAAAAACCACGCTCTTCAGCGGTTGGATTGGGTTTAAAATTTTGATGAGAACGTAATTTTTCCAGAATTTTTCTTTCTTCATCAGATAAATGTTTTGGTGTCCAAATGTGCATATGGACAAGAAGATCTCCTTTGCCATGACTTTGAACAGAGGGAAGCCCCAATCCTTTTAATCTAAAAGTTTTACCACTTTGAGTACCAGCAGGGATTTTTATTTTTACAGAATTGACTAAACCCGGGATTTCAATTTGATCTCCAAGAGCGGCATCTGCAAAGCTTACAAAAAGGTCATAATGAAGATTATTACCATCTCTAGTAAATAAGTCATGGGCTTTCTGTTCAATGCTGATAAGCAAATCACCAGGAGGGCCTCCATTAGACCCTGCATTTCCTTTTCCACGCATGGAAAGTTGCATATTATCATCAACACCTGCGGGAATTTGGATTTCTATGGTTTCTTCACCCATTTCAACGCCAGAACCTTTACAAGAGGAACAAGTATTGGCAATTATTTGTCCAGTTCCATTACAATTTGGACAGGTGGTAGTCGTCTGCATCTGACCTAGAAAAGTGTTTTTCACTTGACGGACATACCCTGAACCTGAGCATGTTGAGCAGGTTTTAAATGATTTAGCATCTTTGCCTCCTGTACCAGAACAAGTTTTACAAGACAATTGCTTTTTAACTTTAATTTTCTTGGTAACACCTGAGGAAATTTCTTCAAGGGTAAGCGAAACTTTAATACGAAGATTGGACCCTTTTTGTCCTAAGCCGCCACCAGATCTACTTCTTTGTCCACCGCCGAAAAATGAGCCGAAAGGACTACTATCACCAAAGATATCTCCAAAATTCTCAAAAATATCTTCCATGTTCATATTTCCGCCGCCCCTACCACCATATCCTGAGTTTGGATCTACACCGGAATGTCCATATCGATCATAGCGTGCTCTTTTTTCTTCATTGCTTAGGACTTCATAAGCCTCTGCAGCTTCTTTAAATTTGTTTTCAGCATCCTTATTCCCCGGATTTCTATCCGGATGATATTGCATTGCTAGTTTGCGATATGCTTTCTTAATAGTATCCGCATCGGAATTCTTTGGAACGGTTAATATATCGTAATAATCTCTTTTAGACATTTTTGAATGTGTTTTAAAATAAAACAGGTTTAGTTTCCGACAACAACCTTTGCAAAGCGAATAATTTTATCTGAAAGTAAATAACCTTTCTCAACGGTATCCACAATTTTACCTTTTAATTCTTCTGAAGGGGCAGGAACTTCAGCTATAGCTTCATGAAATTCGGGATCAAACACAACTCCTGTAGAACTCATGGACGACAAGCCTCTTTGATGAAGCATGGTAAGCAATTTATGATGGACTAATCCAAAGCCTTCAGGGTAAGCATTAGAGTTTTCATTTTCCAATGCAATTTTCTGAGCTCTATCAAAATCATCTAAAATTGAAATCAAATCAGAAATAATATCAAGACCAGCTGTTTTGATCATATCCACTTTTTCTTTTGCCGTTCTTCTTTTATAATTTTCAAATTCCGCATACAATCGCAAAAATTTATCTTTTTGTTCGGCTAATTGATTTTTCAGATTATTTAACTCGTCCGTTGAATTGGTTTTGACATTTTTTTCATCATTCCCTTCTTCATACGCATCAATCGTAATGTTTGAGTCTTGGTTAATTGGAGTGTCCTCCAAATTATGTTTATTTTCTTCTGTCAGCATATATGAATTTTAAGGCTAGAAAAAGAAGGTTCAATATTTTTGCCAATTACTTATTTCGGTCAAAATGTCAGTCCTTTAGTATATTATGTGCCAGATAATCATCTAATTCTTTAAAATCAGGGTCTGCAAGAATAATTTTCCCATCCGGACCAATGAGATATTTCTGTGGGATTCTAGATACCCCATATAATTTAGGGATAGGACTTTCCAGCATCTTTGTCTCTATAATATTATTTGACCAGCTCAAGTTATCCTTATTTATAGCTAATTGGGCGGAGTTTACATCGTTTTCGATGGCTATGTTAATAAATTTTATTCCCTTTGCTTTCAGAAAAACAACATTTTTATACCGGTTATAGAAAAGACTTAATATTTTATTTTCGGATCTACACGGAATGCACCAAGATCCCCAAAAATCGAGTAAAACGTAATAATCTCTAAAATCTTCGAGATTTAAATCTTTATCATCCATTGTTTTTGTAGAGAAAGTAGGGGCTGTTTCTCCATAGACCAAACGAGGCATAAAATAAAAATATCTAATAACCACTATTGAAATAAGTAGTATGCCAAAAACCGCAAGAAATCGTCTCATTTCCATTAAATTATTATTGAATGTTCAGATCATTCAACATGCTACCAAGTGGATCTTTGAATATTAGCCTTTGATCAATCCATTCTTTTTGAATAAGGTTTATGGAAGCTACGAAATGAAGAATTAGCTCTTTAGCAAAATATTTATCCTGTTTTTCAAAATTCCGAAGCAATTTTTCTTCCATAGGAACGAGGTTGATATTCTTTGAAAACTCTTTTTCTTTGGCTAAGACATTCATCTCAACTATATTCCCTTTGTTGAACCAATCTATTGTTGAAGCGTAATCAGATGGATTGCCTTTTCTCTTGGTATCAATTTTTGGAAGATAAGATGATCCTATACTCGAAATAGCTGAATTTATTAAACTAATAGCAACTTCATAAGCTCCTAATTGTTCGCCTTCATATACTAATTCAATTTTTCCTGTCAAAGCAGGAATAATCGAAATAAGATCGCTTAATCTCGCAGTACCGGTTGATTCATTATTAATTATCATTCTTCTTTCTACTGCACAATATAGTAATTCCAAGGCAGCGATGGTTAATCTTGCAGAAACGCCACTTTTAGGATCGACCAAATCACTTTCCCGTGCTTCAAATGCGATTTGTTCAATAATTAGCAATAGTAGATAAGGAACGTGAATTTTTTTCAGAAGATGCTCAGGTATTCGAGCTTCTTGAGTGGTTATTTTAAGCGCGGTATCAAGGTCTTCAGGATAGTGGGTTAATATTTGAGAATCAATTCGATCCTTTAAAGGAGTAATGATATTACCTCGTTGTGTATAGTCTTCAGGGTTGGCTGTAAATATGAATAGTAGGTTTAATGGCAATTTAACTTTAAATCCCCTGATTTGTAAATCATTTTCTTCTAGAATATTAAATAAAGCTACTTGAATTCTTGTCTGTAAATCAGGTAGTTCATTAATAACAAAAATAGATCGATTAGAGCGAGGGATTAAACCAAAGTGTATTGCAAGTTCATCTGAGAATTCCAATTTTTTGGTTGCTGCTTTTACAGGATCCAAATCTCCGATTAGATCTGCAACAGAAACATCTGGAGTTGCTAATTTTTCGACATATCTGCTGTTTCGATGTATCCATTCAATCGGTGTTTTATCTTTCATTTGAAGAATTAATTCTTTAGCAAATTTGGAAATTGGACGGAGGGGATCGTCATTGATTTCACTTTTTGCCACAATGGGTATATATTCATCCAGAAGTTCGGTACATAATCTTGCAATTCTAGTTTTTGCCTGACCGCGTAATCCTAAAAGTAAGATATTGTGGCCGCTTAATAATGCTCTTTCAACGTCCGGTAATACCGTATCGTCATATCCATAAATCCCATCAAATAATTTTTCTTTGTTGCTAATTTTTCGAATCAGATTATCTCTGATTTCATTTTGAATAGATTTGGAGACATAATTTGTTTTTTTAAGGTCTCCAAGTGTTGTTGGCAATGACATTATCGTGTTTTTTTTCTATTTTTTTCGTAGTTTATCAAAATTTCTTCACCTAAACCATCTAAATTAGTATAATATGCTTTTCCGTGTACGCGGCGAGAAAATAGTTCAACAAATTCAACTAAATATGGATCAGAAGTTACCATAAAAGTCGTTAAATCTATACCTTGTTTGTGACATTTTACACCTGCGCTAATGGTACGATTTACTATTTGGCGGTCTAGTCCAAAAGAATTTTTATAGTACTGGCCACCTCTTTTCATACAAGTAGGTTTGCCATCAGTAATAATCATAATATTCTTATTTGGATTTTTCTTTTGAAGTAAAATTTGATAAGCAAGATCTAGTCCAGCAATTGTATTGGTATGATATGGACCAACTTGAAGATATGGAAGATCCTTAAGTTGAACTTCCCAAGCATCATCACCAAATACAATAATATTTAGGCTATCTTTTGGATAATGATGGTGAATTAATTGAGAGAGCGCCAGAGCAACTTTTTTGGCGGGTGTTATTCTATCTTCACCATAAAGAATCATTGAATGAGAAATGTCTATCATTAAGACGGTAGAGCAATTACTTTGATAGAAATTATCTCTAACCATTAGATCATTTTCATCTAATTGAAAAGAATCAATCCCGTGATTAATCAAGGCGTTTTGAATAGATTCTGTAGAATCAATATTATTATAACGATCACCAAATTCGAAGGGTCTGCTAGAAAGAGCGTTCTCTGATCCCAGTCCATCAAATTTTGTATGATGTCTTCCAGGTCGAACTTTTCTAATCTTTCCAAATAATTCATCGAAAGAAGACTGTCTGATATTAGCATCCATTTTTCGAGTAGGAACTAAGATTTTTTGAGTTTTATCTCTTTGTAGGAACCCTCTTAATTCCAGTTCTTTTATGAAATCAGAAATTCCAAATTCGGATTTAGTAATTTGATATTTTCTGTCAACATCATTTAGCCATTGTAATGCTTCAGAAACATCGCCACCTGTCATCATGAGAAGCTCTCTAAAGACGGTAAACAATTGATCAAATAAGGTCGTTGAATTATATTTCTGCTGATTCGAAAAAAAACAGAGCCCTTGCTTAATTTGGTTAGCCTTATTCATATTGATGTTAGAACATCTTAAAAGAGAAAACGTTTAGATTATTAATTTACAACAGACGAAGTTTAAGAAATTAAAGGGCTAATGCTACTTTTGTACGTCGAAAAAGCAGTATGAAGAAAGTTATAATTCCCGGAACCATCCCAACGCCTGATCTACATCAATTTCTTTTGGGATCCGTTTCTCCAAGACCCATTGCATTTGTCAGTACCATAGACGAGGAAGGAAACAGCAATCTTGCCCCATACAGTTTTTTTAATGCATTTAGCAGCAATCCACCAATTCTGGTTTTTTCATCAAACAGAAGGGTTCTGGATAATACGACAAAAGACACGTTACATAATATTCAAAAGACAAAAGAATGTGTTATAAACGTTGTTCCTTATGATATCGTCAGACAAATGATGCTTTGTAGTGTAGACTTCCCGCATGATGTGAATGAATTCGAGTTGTCTGGACTCCATGAAGAAAAAGCAAGCTTTGTTAGGTCTTCTCTGGTAAAAGAATCACCGGTCAACATGGAGTGTCGGGTAAGGGATATAATAAGTCTAGGAAACGAAGGAGGAGCAGGGCACCTTATTTTATGTGATGTGGTTTGTATGCATATTGATGAAAAGATACTAGATGCTGAAGGAAGAATTGATCCCAATAAAATAGACTTAATGGGCAGAATGGGACGGGCATTCTATGTTAGGGCAAGCGGAAAAGCAGTTCAGGCCATGCCACAATCCCAACACCTGCCAATTATTGGATATCCTAATTTGCCTGAAGAAATCAAGAGAAGCACGATACTATCAGCGAATGATATTGGAATTCTTTCTGGATTAAAAACGCTTCCATCAAAAGAGGAACTCTTAGAATATAGAAATAAAAATCAAGAGTTACTGAAATTGCTCCAAAACAACAAGGCCAAAACGCATCAACATGCCAAAGAATTATTGGAAACGGGCCATTATTCTGAAGCTTTAAATCTTTTAGTATCCGGTATTTCAGAATAACGAACAAGAGAGCGTATTTTATTTTGTAATATGATGTAATGAAATGATCTTTGCAACTCTTTGATATAAGGCAATATGGCACAGGTTGAAGAAGTTTTTAAAAAGTTAGTTTCTCATTGTAAGGAATATGGGTTCATATATCCATCATCTGAAATTTATGATGGATTAAGTGCGGTTTATGATTATGGACCATATGGTGTTGAGCTTAAAAACAATATTAAAACGTATTGGTGGAAAAGTATGACACAGATGAACGACAATATTGTTGGTCTAGATTCAGCCATTTTTATGCATCCGAAAATTTGGAAAGCCTCAGGTCATGTTGATGCCTTTAACGATCCATTGGTTGATAATAAAGATTCCAAAAAAAGGTATCGAGCGGATGTATTAATTGAAGATGCTATTTCCAAAATAGAAGCAAAAGCGGTCAAAGAAATTGAAAAAGCTAAAGTACGGTTCGGAGAAAGTTTTGATGAACAAATGTATAGATCAACGAATCCCAGGGTTAAAGAATATGATCAAAAAATAGAAGAAAGTAAGGCAAGGCTTGCCGATGCAATGACAAGAAGTGATATGGAAAGCCTTTATAAAATGCTTGAAGATTTAGAAATTGTTGATCCAGATACAGGCTCAAAAAACTGGACAGAAGTTAGGCAATTTAATTTGATGTTTAGCACACAGCTAGGAAATATTGCCGGAGAGGAGGGAAAATTATATCTTCGACCAGAAACTGCGCAAGGTATTTTTGTAAATTTTTTAAATGTTCAAAAAACCACCAGGCAAAAGATTCCTTTTGGTATAGCACAAATTGGAAAAGCATTTAGAAATGAAATAGTGGCAAGACAATTTATTTTTAGAATGCGAGAATTTGAACAAATGGAAATGCAATTTTTTGTCAAACCGGGCGAAGAATTGAAATGGTACGATCATTGGAAAAATCAAAGAATGAACTGGCATAGAGCGATTGGAATTTCTAAGGATAAGTTTAAATTTCACGATCATGACAATTTAGCACATTATGCGAATGCAGCTGTAGACATTCAGTTTGATTTTCCATTTGGGTTTAAGGAATTAGAGGGAATTCACTCCAGGACAGACTTTGACCTAAAGAGCCACCAGGAATTATCCGGAAAAAAATTACAGTTTTTTGATACGGAAACAAACGAAAGTTATGTACCATTTGTGGTAGAAACCTCTTTAGGTTGCGACCGTATGTTTTTGGCAATAATAAGTGAAGCCTATTCTGAAGAAATGGTCCCTGATGCTGATGGAAATGAGTCTCAAAGAATTGTTTTGAAATTACATCCGGCGCTTTCGCCAATAAAATGTGCTGTTTTGCCGCTATTAAAAAACAAACCAGAATTAGTACAAAAAGCACAAGATATTTTGAAACAATTAAAGTCTTCTTTTGTATGTGTTTATGATGAAAAAGACGCCATTGGGAGAAGGTATAGAAGGCAAGATGCCCTCGGAACACCTTACTGTATCACAATTGATTTTGAAACACTTGAAGACAATACAGTTACAATAAGAGATCGAGATAATTTGATTCAAACTAGAATAAAAACGGAAGAAATAATTAATATTGTAGAATCAAAAATCGCCTGGAAAAATTTATTAAATTAGGAAAGAATAAGCGATGGTCGGGTAGTTCAACGGATTAGAATATCAGATTTCGGCTCTGATGGTGAGGGTTCGATTCCTTCCCCGACTACAAAAGTGGCTCTATTGGATAATATTCAATAGGGCCATTTTATTTATAATATGTATAAAATTGTGAATAATTTATAAATGATTTAGGTTGAAACCCATTGTTGGAATCCATATTTTCAATAATTATATCTTTGCATCATGAATCGAACGATCAAAGTATACAATAGCCTTACAAGAGAAAAAGAAGTATTGAAACCCATTTCAGAAGGACGCATAGGAATGTATGTGTGTGGTCCTACCGTTTACAGTGATGTACATTTAGGAAATTGCAGAACATTTGTATCATTTGATATAATATATAGATATTTAATGTATGCAGGATATAAAGTTCGATATGTAAGAAATATTACGGATGTAGGACATTTATTAGATGATGGCGAAGACAGAATGTCCAAAGGCGCAAGACTAGATCAATTGGAACCAATGGAAGTTGCTCAGAGATATACCATTGGCTTTCATGATATGATGAGAATTTTTAATACCCTTTCTCCAAGTATTGAGCCACGAGCTACAGGTCATATTCTTGAACAAATTGCGATGATAGGAGAAATCATGTCCCATGGATTGGCATATGAGAAAAAAGGATCTGTTTATTTTGATACTCCTAAATTCATAGAAAAGGGTTATCCATATGGCGAATTAAGCGGTCGTGTTATCGAGGAGTTGATCACAGAATCCAGAGATAATTTAAAAAATCAAGAAGAAAAAAATCACCCCTCTGATTTTGCATTATGGATAAAGGCTTCAGATGAACACTTAATGCGATGGGACTCACCTTGGTCTGTAGGCTTTCCTGGTTGGCATCTGGAATGTTCAGCAATGAGTTCAAAATATTTGGGAAAAAAGTTTGATATCCATGGTGGTGGGAACGATCTTAAATTTCCCCATCATGAAAATGAAATTGCCCAGTCTATGGGTGCTTGTGGAGAATCTCCGGCAAAATACTGGTTACATACCAATATGTTACTTCTCAATGGTAAAAAGATGTCTAAAAGTGAAGGGAACACCATTTCACCTGAAGAATTATTTACCGGAAAAAGTAAACATATTACAAAAGCTTATTCTCCAATGACAATAAAGTTCTTTTTTTTACAGGCACATTATAGAAGCCCATTGGATATTACAGATGAAGCATTACAAGGAGCAGAAAAGGGATTTAAAAGATTAATGGATGCTATGCGCAATTTGGATCTTATAAATGAAAGTGAACTTTCAAGGGAATTTAGTCCAAAGAACAAAGAAATAGAATCCTTACTTGAAAATTGTCAGCTCCATATGGACGATGATTTTGGCGTTCCAAATGCTCTTGCGTCCATTTTTGAAATGGTTAGTATAATTAATGCCTTAAAAGATGGACATATCAGATATGATGAAATTAATAGCGAAAACTGGAAGAAAATGAAGAATCAAATCAAAATATTTATTTATGACATTTTTGGTTTGAAAAATGATTTAAGTATGGAGAGTTCAAAGACTGTTGAAAACTTAATGGAACTAATACTTTTTCTAAG
>WBZT01001942.1_pt1 | contig 14703 bp, 14 predicted proteins | sample 5204241 | NCBI WGS metagenome assembly WBZT01 (sample SAMN12344358, study PRJNA552823) | activated sludge metagenome | biome: Activated sludge suspended growth; feature: Nitrification reactor; material: Wastewater; isolation source: activated sludge from nitrification reactor of wastewater... | reverse complement strand
TGAGTCTGCTGCTGACCACACCACACGCGAGCGCGGCCTTCCTCGGCGACATCGAACCGGAGGCGCAGCAGGCGATTCTGCGGGCGTGGCCGATCGACGTGGACGTGGCGAAGGTGCCCCACCACGGATCGGCGCAGTTCGATCCTCGACTGCCTGCTGCGGCGAGCGCCCGCATCGCGTTGATCGGGGTGGGCGAGGACAACACGTTCGGGCATCCCGCACCGGAGGCGGTGTCCGCGTGGCAGCAGGCCGGAGCCGCGGTGTACACCACGGCGGCGAACGGGGATATCGCCGTCACCCGGGAACTCGCAGTACAGGTCCGTGGCCGACGCGAGCCAGGACTCGGATGATCACTCCACAGACAAAGAGATGAGATCCCGCTCGAGGGCGTGCAGTTTCTGCGCCGCATCGAGTTGTTCACCCTCGCGCAGGCCACCCTTCACACGGGCATCGAGGTCGGCGAGGATCGTGACCGCCTGCGCGAGTTGGGCGGGCTTCCACCGGCGCAGTTGTGCCCGCAGTGTCCGCAGTTTCCACGGTGGCACGCCGACCTGACGCGCCAGGTCGGCGTCCGAGAGTCCAGGGGTGCTGGCCGACAGCGCGATGAGTTGCCGCACCGACCCGGCCACCGCTGCGACGATGGCGGGACCTGTCCGAGCCCCGTCTGCGGCGATCTGCGCCTGCCGCAGACGCTGGAGGACCTCGGCCGGATGTCCGAGCATCACCGCATCGGCGACTTGGTACCCGGACAACTCCGCCACCCCGCGGAAATACTGGCCCACCACCTGCGCGTCGATCGGATCGGACTGCGCATCGGACGACAATTGGTGGGCCGCGGAGGCGAGGTCGGCGAGGTCGGTGCCCACCGCTTCGATCAGGAGCGCGAGGGCGTCGGAGGTGATCCGTCGCTTCTGCCGCTTGAACTCGTTGGTGACGAACTCATTGAGTGCCCGCCCCTTCTTCAGCGGTTGGCAATCGATGGTCGTGGCGGCGGCCGTCTTGAGATCTTTGAGTGCCGCCTGACCGCCCCGGCCACCGCGGTGGTGAGCCACCACGGGATTGCTGTCGGCAGCCGCGAGTAGGGCCGCCATGGCGTCGCCGAGTGCATCCGCCTCGGTCACCACCAGGATGCTCCGCGTCCCGAAGAGGTCCTCACCACCGGCTTCGGCGATGCGCAGGCGCACGTCCGAGGACGACCCGCTGATCTCCTCGACGCCGAGGTCGGGGTCGTTCTTCTGCCACTGCCGCACGGTGTCCTCGATCCCGCGCGCGGACAGAAAGGGATCGGAGCCGGTGAGCAGTACGAGCGTCATCGGGGCTCCTCGGAGGTGGACAAGGCGGCGATGAAGGCCTCCTGCGGCACCTCGACGCGTCCCACCATCTTCATCCGCTTCTTGCCCTCCTTCTGCTTCTCGAGCAGTTTGCGCTTGCGGGAGATGTCTCCGCCGTAGCACTTGGCGAGCACGTCCTTGCGGATCGCGCGGATCGTCTCCCGGGCGATGACGCGTGACCCGATGGCCGCCTGGATCGGCACCTCGAACTGCTGGCGGGGGATCAACGACCGCAGTTTGGCCGTCATCATCACCCCGTAGGCGTAGGCCTTGTCCCGGTGGACGATGGCGCTGAACGCGTCCACGGTCTCGCCCTGAAGCAGGATGTCGACCTTCACCAGGTTCGCGCTCTGCTCGCCGTCGGGTTCGTAGTCCAGGGACGCATAGCCACGTGTGCGCGACTTCAGTTGATCGAAGAAGTCGAAGACGATCTCGGCCAGTGGCAGGGTGTAGCGCATCTCCACCCGGTCCTCGGACAGGTAATCCATGCCCAGCAGCGTGCCGCGGCGGTTCTGGCACAACTCCATGACCGTTCCGACGAACTCGCTGGGTGTGAGGATCGTGGAGCGGACCACCGGCTCGAAGACCTCGCCGATCTTGCCGACCGGGAACTCACTGGGGTTCGTGACGATGTGCTCGGTGCCGTCCTCCATCACCACGCGGTACACCACGTTCGGTGCCGTCGAGATGAGGTCGAGGTCGAACTCGCGCTCGAGCCGTTCGCGGACGATCTCGAGGTGGAGCAGGCCGAGGAAGCCACACCGGAAGCCGAAGCCGAGGGCGGCGGAGGTCTCCGGTTCGTAGACGAGCGCCGCGTCGTTGAGCTTGAGTTTGTCCAGCGCATCGCGCAGCACGGGGTAGTCCGAGCCGTCGATCGGGTACAGCCCGGAGAACACCATCGGCTTGGGGTCCTGGTACCCGTGCAGCGCATCCTTGGCCGGATGTGACGACGAGGTCACCGTGTCGCCGACGCGGGACTGGCGGACGTCTTTCACGCCGGTGATGAGGTAACCCACCTCGCCGGCGCCGATCGACTCGGTGGGGATCGGCTCGGGTGAGATCACACCCACCTCGAGTGTTTCGTGGACGGCGCCGGTGCTCATCATTCGGATCCGCTCGCGCGAATGCACCGATCCGTCCACCACCCGCACGTAGGTGACGACTCCGCGGTAGGTGTCGTAGACCGAATCGAAGATCATCGCCCTGGCCGGTGCGTCAGGGTCGCCGGTAGGGGGCGGGATCTGGTCCACGACCTCATTGAGCAGATCCTCGACGCCTTCGCCGGTCTTGGCGCTGACCTTGAGGACGTCGTCGGGGGAGCAGCCGATGATGTGTGCCAACTCTGCGGCGTACTTCTCCGGTTGTGCCGCCGGCAGATCGATCTTGTTGAGCACCGGGATGACCGTGAGGTCGTTCTCGAGTGCCAGCCAGAGGTTGGCCAAGGTCTGTGCCTCGATGCCCTGCGCGGCGTCCACCAGCAGAACGGCCCCCTCGCAGGCCGCCAGGCTGCGTGAGACCTCGTAGGTGAAGTCGACGTGACCGGGGGTGTCGATGAGGTTCAGTACGTAGGTGGAGCCGTCGTGGGCGGTGAAGGGCAGCCGGACCGCCTGGGACTTGATCGTGATCCCGCGCTCGCGTTCGATGTCCATGCGGTCGAGATACTGGGCGCGCATGGAACGGTCGTCCACCACCCCGGTCATCTGCAGCATCCGATCGGCCAGCGTGGACTTGCCGTGGTCGATGTGGGCGATGATGCTGAAGTTGCGCAGGAGGTCGGCGGGGGTATGGCCTGGGGCCGGGGCCGCGCCCGCCGGAATCGTCACCCCTCTATCCTTCCATTGCGCGGCGCGCACCCGACTCCAGGGGACCGGCGACGTCACGTTATGCTTATGGGGACGCGGTTTCGCGCTGCCCCGATATCCAGAACGGCACGCACCGCCCTCGACGACAAGAACGACAAGGACCACCGTGGCGAACATCAAGTCCCAGATCAAGCGGATCAAGACCAACAACAAGGCGCACGAGCGCAACAAGGCGGTCAAGAGTTCGCTGCGTACCGCCTCCCGCCGTGTTCGCGAGGCGCTTGCTGCCGGTGACGTCGACCGCGCCGAGGAGCTCGCCCGCGACGCTGGACGCAAGCTCGACAAGGCTGTGAGCAAGGGCGTCATCCACAAGAACCAGGCCGCGAACAAGAAGAGCGCGCTCGACAAGGCCGTCGCCGGCGCGAAGTCCGCCTGACCGTAACCGCCGTTACTGCAAGTCCCCTGATCAGCGCGGGGGAATTCACCGGATGATCCTGCAATGTCCGATCGCTGGTACTAGTGTTGGCCTTCCATCCACCTAACGCTGCCGGAAGGTTCTAACCGTGGCCAACACGACGACAGGGCGCGAGACACTGGGCCAGACCGCCGAGTCCGTCGCGCACATGATTCTCGACCGGGTCGGCGCGACCCCTAACGCTGAGGCATTCCGGGCCCCGCTGCCCGACGACTCCGGTTGGCGATCGCTGACCTGGAAGCAGACCTACGACGACGCCGAGAAGTTGGCGGGCGGCCTGCTCTCGCTGGGCCTCGAGCCTGAGCAGCGGGTCGCGATCGCGTCCAACACCCGGCTCGACTGGATCCTGGCGGACATGGCCGTCATGCTCGCTGGAGGCGCCACGACCACCGTCTACCCGAGCACCGGCGACGCTGACGTCGCCTACATCCTCGGGGACTCCAACACACGCTTCCTCTTCGCCGAGGACGAGAGCCAGGTCGAGAAGGTCCGGGCGCACAAGGACGAACTCAACATCGAGCAGGTCGTCGTGTTCGACGGCGCCGGCGACGGTGACTGGGTCATCAGCATGGACGACCTGCGGGCCAAGGGTGAGGCGTTCCTGGCTGACAACGCGGAGGCCGTGAAGGAGCGGGCCCGGTCGGTCAAGGGTGACAGTCTCGCCACGTTGATCTACACCTCTGGCACCACCGGCAAGCCTAAGGGTGTCGAGCTCACGCACTCCAACTGGACCTATGAGGGTGCCTTCGTCGAGAGCATCAACGTCATCTCGATCAACGACGTGCACTTCCTGTGGCTGCCGCTCGCGCACTCGTTCGGCAAGGTGCTACTGGCGCTGCAGTTGCAGGTGGGCTTCGTGACCGCCGTCGACGGCCGCGTGCCCAACATCGTGGACAACCTCGGCGTGGTGAAGCCCACGATCATGGCAGCCGTTCCCCGCATCTTCGAGAAGGTCTACGCCCGTGTGGCGCAGACCGCGCTGTCCGAGGGTGGCGCCAAGGCCAAGATCTTCACCTGGGCGTTCAAGGTGGGCAACGAGGCCACCGAGAAGGAACTGGCGGGCGAGAAGGTCGGCGGCACGCTGGCCATGAAGAAGAGCATCGCCGACAAGTTGGTCTTCTCGAAGATCCGCGAGCGCCTCGGTGGCAACATGCGCTACATGATCTCCGGATCGGCGGCTCTCTCTCGAGACATCGCCACCTGGTTCTACACCGCCGGACTTCCCATCCTCGAGGGTTACGGTCTCACCGAGACCAGCGCGGCGACCTGCGTGATGCGTCCCGACCGGATCAAGTTCGGGACCGTGGGTGAGCCGGCTGCTGGGACCGAGATCAAGATCGCCGGTGACGGTGAGATCCTGATCCGCGGTCCGGGCGTCATGCGCGGCTACCGCAACCTGCCCGAGGCCAACGCCGAGGTGTTCCCCGGCGACGGCTGGTTCGCCACCGGTGACATCGGTGAGATCGACGACATGGGCCGTGTGAAGATCACCGACCGCAAGAAGGACCTGGTCAAGACTTCCGGTGGCAAGTACATCGCCCCCTCGGCGATCGAGAGCCAGTTCAAGGCCATCAGCGGTCTGGTCGGCAACATGGTGGTCCACGCCAACGACCGCAACTTCGCCAGTGCCTTGATCACGCTCGACCCCGACGCCGCGGCGGCGTGGGCGGCTGAGCACGGCAAGGCGGGGGCTTCCCTGGCCGACATCGCCAAGGACCCGGAGATGCTCAAAGAGATGCAGGGCAGCATCGACGAACTCAACGCCCGGCTGAACAAGTGGGAGACGATCAAGAAGTTCGAGATCCTCGACCGCGACTTCACCGTTGAAGAGGGTGAGTTGACCCCGAGTCTGAAGGTCAAGCGCAAGGCTGTCGAGGAGAAGTACCGCGACATCCTGGACGCGATGTACACCTCCTGATCACACACTGCGAAGGGGCGGCGCCTGCGGGTGCCGCCCCTTCGGCATGTGCGCGGGGATCCGTGGGTGTTGCGCGCCACTGAAGTGCTCGTGGATGTGCGTTCGACCAACGGATGGAGTGCGACACTGGGCCCATGCCCGCGTTGCCCGATGGTGACCCCGCGCCGCCCGACGGTGCGCTGCCGGACGGGTTGGACTGGGACCGACCTCTGCGTGCGTACCTGCACGTGCCGTTCTGCACGGTGCGGTGCGGCTACTGCGACTTCAACACCTACACCGCCAACGAGATCGGTGGGTTCGACGTCGCCGGCTACGTGCAGGCTGTCGTGCGGGAGATGGACCTCGCGGTCACGGTGGGACAGCCCCGGCCGCTGGCGTCGGTGTTCATCGGCGGTGGTACCCCGTCGCTGCTGGACCCGGGCGACCTGGCCCTGCTGCTGATGGCGCTCGGTGAACGGTTCGGGCTCGAAGACGGCGCTGAGGTCACCATGGAGGCCAACCCTGAGAACGTCACCCCTGCCGCGCTCCACGCGTGGCTGGACGCTGGTATCACACGCCTGAGTCTCGGCATGCAGAGCGCGGATGAGGTGGCACTGCGGGTGCTGCAACGCGTGCACACTCCCGGGGCGGCTGTGGCCGCTGCCACGGAGGCACGCACCGCTGGGTTCGAGCACGTGTCGCTCGATCTGATCTACGGAGTCCCTGGGCAGTCGGCGGACAGTTGGCGCGAGACCGTCATGACGGCGCTGTCCGCGCAGCCTGATCACCTGTCCGCTTACGCACTCGGAGTCGAGGACGGCACTGCGTTGGCCAGGCAGATCAGGCGCGGCGAGGTGCTACCACCGGACCCTGATCTGGCAGCTGAGCAGTACGACATCGCCGATGGCGCCCTGTCCGAGGCGGGATTCGCCTGGTATGAGATCTCCAACTGGGCCCGGACGGGTGGCCGGTGTGATCACAACATGGGCTACTGGCGCGGTGACAACTGGTGGGGGTTCGGGCCCGGTGCGCACTCCCATGTGGACGGGATCCGGTGGTGGAACGTCAAGAGGCCGGCCACCTATCGGGCCATGCTCGCGGCCGGCAACAGCCCTGCGGCGGGTCGGGAGTCACTCACGGTGGAGGATCGGCGCGTCGAGTCCGTGATGCTGGGGGTGCGTCTGGCCGACGGTTTCGATGTCCGCGATTTCCCGGAAGAGCGCGTCGCACACCTGTGGCGCGATGAACTGGTGGAGAACGCCGACGGCGCCCGCCTGCGCCTGACCCGCAAGGGCCGGATGCTGGCGGACGCCGTCGTACGGATCCTGCTGTGGGATCAGGCAGCCACTGGCTGACCTCGCAGCACCTTGTACGCGTAGGTCTGGGCGATCACCACGACCGGCCAGGCCACGAACAGGCCGATGCCGCACAGCAGGGCACCGACGAACAGGATGATCCAACTGAGGATCAGCAGCAGCAGCAGGTTCCCGATGTTGTCCTTCACGAACGTGAAGCTCGCCTTGATCGAGTCCCATGCCCCCAGATCCTGGTCAAGGATGAAGTACACGAAGAACGATCCGAAGAACGCCACGATCAGGCCGGGCAGGATGCACAGCAGGAATCCGATGAACGTGAGGATGCTCAGGATGATTCCGGCAAGGATGATCCGTCCCAGCTTGTGGAAGCTGAGCAGTTCACCGAGAACCAGCGGGCGGCCCTCGGTCAGCGCCAGGCCGCCACGGGCGAAACCGGCCTGGACCAGGTAGCTCCAGATGAAGCCGACGATCGAGAAGAGCAGGGACACGATCGTGGCGAGGAAGCCACCGCCCGACTGCTGGACCACGAAGCCGTTCTCGCCTGAGACGACGGTGGTCTCAGGGCTGGTGATGGACTGGAAGAGGAACTGCAGTCCGTAGATCACGGCGCCGATGAGCATGAACACCAACATCGCGATCAGGACCGGTCCGATGTTCTCCGTGAACTTCTTCCAGCCGTAGCCGAACGCGTCGCCCACGCTGAAGGGCTTCCCGCCCGCGGGCGGCATGCCGCCGCCGGGAGGCGGATATCCACCACCAGGAGGCGGATAACCACCTGGCGGCATCCCGCCGGGCGGCGGAGGAGGCGGCGGGGGCGGGGCGCCTCCCGGTGGCATCCCACCAGGCGGCATCCCACCGGGAGGACCCGGCGGCGGAGGGGGTGGCGGCGGGGGAGTGCCGCCCCCGGGCGGGGGTGGGGGAACAGAGCTCCCGCCGGGAGGTTGGGGGGGTTGCGGGGGCATGCCGCCGGGGGGCTGACCCTCGGGGGGTGGTGGGGGTGGGTATTGCGACATCGGTCTCTCCTAGTCCTTATAGACGACAGCTTTGGTGATCTTGTCGGACAGCAGGCACTGCCTGTCCTTGTCCCAGATGGGCCACAGCACGCCCACGTAGCAGATGAAGAAGTCCACATACAGAAGCAGCAGTCGGCCGAACGCCGTGCCGAATCCGAGGGGTTGGCCGTCCATCTGGCCCACGGTGTGCATGCCCAGGGCCTTCTTGCCGATCGACTGCGTGGTGGTGCCTTCCAGGTAGCCCTTGTTGTAGACCCACCAGAGAAGGCCCAGACCCCAGAACAGCCAGTACCAGATCCCCAGGCCACTGGTGGTGGTCACGCTGAAACCGTTCCCGGTGGTCACGGTCTGGGTCTCCGGTGCGCCGAGCAGCCATCCGATCCCGGTCAGGATCGCCAACGGGATGACGTCGATGATGTACGCGAGCACCCGGAGGAACCAGTTCGCGTAGGTACTGCTGGGGGCCCCGCCCATCGGCGCACCCGCCGGCACGCCGGGGCCCGGAGGAGGTGGTGGTGGAGGAGGTGTCCCGGACATCATTTCCTCACTTGGGTCGAGTTGGCCGGAATTGCCGAGCGACTAGAGAATAGTCCGCGCCGAAGAGCAGTTGGGGGATTTGTCTGGTGCCGGGCGTTTCCGTGCGCGCAGCGTCACTGATTCGTCCAAAGCGCGGTGGACTCGCTGCTGCCTAGAGCGAGGAATGCCAGGATCCACAGGAAACTCAGCACGATCGCCGCGATCCCGAGTACGAGTCCGGCCGTGGGCACCCCGGCGGGCAGGCCGCTCATCTGGGCCCGCTGCCGCCCCTTGACACCCATGACGATGGCACCCACGGCCATGGGGATCCCGACCAGTGCGCAGAAGAAGGAGAACAGCACAGCCAATACGCCCAGGACCAGTGCGCCCGAGCCCACACGCTGATTGGAGGGTGGCGGGGTCGTCCACTGCTCGCCCGGAGCGTTCCAGGCCGTTGGTGCGGCTTCGTCGACGAAGTCTTGACGGGGTGGTGGTGGAGGTGTGTAGGCACGGGAATCGCCGGTGTCCGCCGGTCCCGGCGGCCCGAAGTCAGGTTCGTCCTGGGGTCCGCCCTGCCAGTCCTCGCGCGCCATGCTCGCCTCCCGCGCCCCACAGTAGCCGCCCAACGGGCTGCGGCACAGGAGAGCGGTTCGTCTGCCTGCGCACGTGCGTGCGGTGGCGTGGAGCATGGCCCATGTACCGGGATGCACGTACACTGGCACTCAGGACGTCAGAGTGCTAACCAGCCGGTGAAAGGTGATCATGGACGACCGGAAGCTCGAGGTCTTGCGCGCGATCGTGGAGGACTACGTTTCCACGCGTGAGCCGGTGGGCTCCAAGGCGCTGGCCGAGCGGCACAATTTCGGCGTCAGCTCCGCCACCTTGCGCAACGACATGGCCATTCTGGAGGAGGAGGGCTACATCGTGGCCCCCCACACCAGTGCCGGCAGAGTGCCCACCGACAAGGGCTATCGCCTGTTCGTCGACCGCATCGCGCAGATCAAGCCCCTGTCCCCGGCCGAACGCCGGGCGATCCACCAGTTCCTCGATGCGGCAGTGGACCTCGACGACGTCATGCAGCGCACCGTGCGCCTGCTGGCCCAACTGACCCACCAGGTCGCGCTCGTCCAATACCCGACGCTGACGCGTAGTGGGGTGCGCCACGTCGAGATCGTGGGACTCACCCCGCGGCGGGTGCTGCTGGTCGTCATCGCTGACACCGGACGCGTCGAGCAGCGCACGGTCGAGAGTCCCATCGATGTCACTGACGAGGCACTGCTCGACCTTCGGGCCCGGCTCAACGCGGCGGTGGTCGGTAGGTCGTTCACGGCTGTTGCGGATGCGGTCGGGACGATCCCTGACCAGACCCCCGTCGAGTACCGCCCGCTGGCCGCAAGCGTGCTTGCCAGCCTCCTCGAGAGTGTCGTGGAGCGACAGGAGGACCGGATCGTGATGGGTGGAACTGCCAACCTCACGCGGTTCGGCGAGGACTACTCCATGACCATGGGGCCGGTTCTCGAAGCGCTCGAGGAACATGTTGTCCTCCTGCGGTTGTTGCAGGAGGTGGGCGGTCAGGACGACCTGACCGTGCGGATCGGCTCGGAGAACGAAGTGGCGGGCCTGTCGTCGTCGGCGGTGGTGACCACCGGCTACGGCCCGCATTCCCAAAGTGTTGCGCATATCGGGGTGCTCGGCCCGACGCGTATGGACTACCCGGGCACCATGGGTTCGGTACGCGCGGTGGCGCGCTACCTGGGCCGGATCCTGAGCCAGTAGAAGGAAGACGATGGCAGCCGATTACTACCAGACCCTCGGGGTCGCCCGTGACGCGACGCCCGAGGAGATCAAGCGCGCCTACCGGCGCCTGGCGCGGGAACTCCACCCCGATGTGAACCCCGATCCGGCCACACACGAGAAGTTCAAGGATGTGACCGCCGCCTACGAGGTGCTGTCAGATCCCCGTAAGCGCCAGATGTACGACCTCGGTCACGACCCGCGCGCGGGTGCCGCAGGTGGTTCCGGTGGCGCGGGGTTCGGGGCCGAGAACCTGTTCGAAGACCTGATGAACTCCTTCTTCGGCGGTGGTGGTGCCGGGGCCTCCCGGGGCCCGAAACCCCGTACGCGTCGAGGGCAGGACGCCCTGCTGCGCGTCGAGGTCGACCTCTCCGAGGCGGTCTTCGGGACCGAGAAGGAGATCACCGTGGACACGGCCGTGGGCTGCCCGACGTGTCACGGGGGCGGTACCGCCGACGGTGCCGCACTCGTCCCGTGCCCGATGTGTCGTGGGCGCGGCGAGGTGCAGAACGTACAGCGGACCTTCCTCGGACAGGTCATGACCGCCCGGGCCTGTCCGCAGTGCCAGGGATACGGCACGCTCAACCCGTCTCCGTGCCCCGAGTGCGCAGGCGACGGCCGGGTACGAACACGGCAGACGATCAAGGTGGAGGTGCCGCCCGGCGTCGAGACCGGCACCCGACTGCTGCTGTCGGGTCAGGGTGAGGTGGGTCCGGGCAACGGCCCGGCCGGCGACGTCTACGTCGAGATCATCCAGAAGCCGCATCCTGTCTTCGAGCGGCAGGGGAACGACCTGCACGTCCAACTGAGCATCCCGATGACCGCGGCCGCGTTGGGCACCGTGATTCCGCTGCAGACCCTCGACGGCGAGCAGAAGATCGAGGTCAAAGCCGGGACCCAGAGCGGCAGTGTGCAGACCCTGCGCGGCCTCGGCGCCGCGAAGTTGCAGCGTTCGGGCCGTGGTGACCTGCATGTGCACATCGATGTGGTCACCCCGACCAGGCTCGACGCCGCCCAGCGTGAGCTCATCGAGCAACTGGCCGTGATGCGTGATGAGGAGCACTTCGAGCCGACGGTGGCCGAACACCCCACGGGCCTGTTCTCCCGGATCAAAGAGGCCTTCAGCGGGAAATGACCGCACCTCTGTTCTACGTCGACGAGGTGGCCACACGCGCGACGATGACGATCCGTGGGGAAGAGGCCAAACACGCATCCGCGGCCATGCGGATCGCGCCCGGCGAGCCCGTGCTGGTCGGTGACGGGAAGGGCACTGTGGCCCGCTGCACGGTGACCTCGGCGGATCGGACGCAGATCGACGTGCGCATCGACGACGTCGATGAGGTCCAGCCGGCGCGTGAGGTGATGGTCGTGCAAGCCATTCCTAAGGGTGAGCGCGGTGACCTCGCGGTGGAGTTGCTCACCGAGGCCGGGGTGACGTCTGTCGTGCCCTGGCAGTCGGCGCGCACCGTGTCCGATTGGCGTGGCAAGGAGACGGCGAAGCGTCAGCGATGGCAGCGCGTGGCCCGGGCGGCCGCCAAACAATCCCGGCGCGCCTGGCTCCCACAGATCCATGACCACGCCGTGGGCGTGCCACCCGTGCGAGGCGCGGCACTGATCCTGCACGAAGATGCCACAGACAGTCTGTTCGACCTCGACCTTCCGGCCGGGCCGATCACGCTCGTGGTCGGACCCGAGGGTGGGCTGACCGAGGACGAGGTCGCGAGTCTGCTCGCGCGCGGGGCACACGCGGTGCGGATGGGTCCGGAGATCATGCGGACGTCGACTGCCGGAGCGGCCGCCTGTGTCTGGATAAGGGGCTTAGAAATGCGCCTCGGCTCGTGACATGATCGTGGACATGGCATGCATCTTCTGCGCCATCGCAGGTGGCGAGATTCCGGCGACGCTGGTTCATGAGACCGACAACGTCGTCGCTTTCCGGGACCTCAAGCCGGTCGCGCCCGTGCACGTCCTGGTCATCCCGCGCCAGCACTACCGGGATGTGCGCGAGCTCTCCGCGGACGCTGCCACGGCGACTGAGGTGTTGCAGGTGGTCGATGCGGTGGCTGATGCCGAGGGCCTCGACGGGGGGTTCCGTCTAGTGTTCAACACCGGGGCGGACGGTGGCCAAGAGGTCGAGCACGTGCACGCCCACGTCATCGGCGGCCGGCACATGGAATGGCCCCCCGGATGAGCAGAGCCGCCTCCGCGGACGCCTCGGTCTCGAGCACGATCGTCGTCCCCAACACCCATCCGATGGTCGCGCTGCTCGGCGCCAACGACGAGAACATCAAGCAGTTCGAACGGGACTTCCCGGAGGTGGACGTCCTGGTCCGGGGCAATGAGATCCACCTCTCCGGCGAGGTCACGGAGATCGGGCTCGCAGAGCAGGTGCTCGCCGAGATGCTGTCGATCCTGCGCACCGGACAAGGCCTCACGCCGGACGCGGTCGAGCGTTCGGTTGCCATGCTGCGCAGTGACCGCACCTTGTCGCCATCGCAGTTGTTGACTGCAAACATCCTCTCCACGCGCGGCAAGGCGATCCGAGCGAAGACCTTGAATCAGAAGCGTTACGTCGACGCCATCGACCAGAACACCATCGTTTTCGGCATCGGTCCGGCCGGTACCGGCAAGACGTACCTCGCTGTGGCCAAGGCCGTGCAAGCGCTGCAGTCCAAGCAGATCAACCGGATCATCCTCACTCGGCCCGCAGTGGAGGCCGGGGAGCGTCTCGGATTCCTGCCCGGGTCCTTGAGCGAGAAGATCGACCCGTATCTACGTCCGCTGTACGACGCATTGCACGACATGATCGACCCCGACCGCATCCCGCAATTGATGACCAGCGGCACCATCGAGGTGGCGCCCTTGGCCTACATGCGGGGCCGCACCCTCAACGACGCGTTCATCATCCTGGACGAGGCGCAGAACACCACCGCCGAGCAGATGAAGATGTTCCTCACCCGGCTCGGCTTCGGTTCCACGATGGTCGTCACCGGCGATGTCACGCAGGTCGATCTGCCCGGTGGTACGACCAGTGGCCTGCGCATCGTGCAGAAGATCCTCGCCGGGATCGACGACGTCGCGTTCTGTGAACTCACCAGTCGCGATGTCGTGCGGCACAAACTCGTGGGGGACATCGTGGATGCCTATGGAAGGTACGAGCAGTCGCGATGAGTATCGACGTCGTCAATGAGACAGAGGCCGAGATCGACATCGACTCGATCCAGGAACAGGCCCGCTTCATCCTCGATCGGTTGCGCATCCATCCGGGTGCGGAACTGTCGGTGGTCTTCGTGGATGTCGCCACGATGACGGATCTGCACGAGCGGTGGATGGACGAACCGGGGCCGACCGACGTGCTGAGTTTCCCGATGGATGAGTTGACCCCTCCCCGCGACGATGAAGAACCCCCCGAGGGACTCCTCGGGGATGTGGTCATCTGTCCGGAGGTCGCACAGAGGCAGGCCGTGCAAGCCGGTCACGACGAGCGACTCGAAGTCGGTGTGCTGCTCACCCATGGCATCCTGCACCTGCTGGGCTACGACCACGCCGAACCGGACGACGAACGATTGATGTTCGGCCTGCAGCGACGGCTGCTCGGTGAATGGCAGACCGAGGACGCCTCCTGATGGAGTATCGAGATATCGTCCTGCAGGTCGTGGCGGTTGTGGTTCTGGTCGGACTCGCCGGGGTCCTGGTCGCCGCTGAAGTCGCGCTCACGCGGGTGTCCCGCGCGCGGGCCGAAGAACTTGTCGAGGCCGGTGCGCGCGGCAGTCGTGGTCTGCAGACCATCGTGGAGGACCGTCCGCGGTACGTGAACGTGCTGTTGTTCCTGCGACTCGTCTGCACCACGACGGCCATCGCGCTCGCAGCGTTGATCGGCATGGAGACCATCTCCGGATCACTGTGGCTGCAGGTGGGTGTCCCGATCGTGGTGATGGTGTTCGTGGGCTATGTGGTGACCGGTGTCGCCCCGCGCACTCTGGGCCAGCAACACGCAGAGGGGATCGCCCTTGCCGCCTCCGGGCCCGCGCGGTTCCTCGCCGGGCTCCTCGGGCCCCTCGCCTCACTGCTCATCCTCATCGGCAACGCGATCACGCCCGGCAAGGGGTATCGCGAGGGCCCCTTCGTCAGTCAGGCCGAATTGCGGGAACTGCTCGACCAGGCCGGGGCCGATGCGGTGATCGAGGACGAGGAGCGGCAGATGTTGCACTCGGTCTTCGAACTCGGGGACACCCTTGTGCGCGAGGTAATGGTTCCCCGCACCGAGATGGTGTGGATAGAACGCACCAAGACGCTGCGTCAGGCGCTGTCGCTGGGGCTGCGATCGGGGTTCAGCCGGATCCCCGTGATCGGCGACAACCTCGACGACGTGGTGGGTGTGGTGTACCTGAAGGACGTCGCCCGCCGCACCTTCGAGCACCGCAACTCCGAACGCAACGAACGGGTCGACACGGTCATGCGTGAGGCCCACTTCGTGCCCGACAGCAAGCGTGCCGACGATCTCTTGCGCGACATGCAGGCCGCGCGCGTGCACATGTCCATCGTCGTCGACGAGTACG
>WBZT01001938.1_pt1 | contig 14739 bp, 8 predicted proteins | sample 5204241 | NCBI WGS metagenome assembly WBZT01 (sample SAMN12344358, study PRJNA552823) | activated sludge metagenome | biome: Activated sludge suspended growth; feature: Nitrification reactor; material: Wastewater; isolation source: activated sludge from nitrification reactor of wastewater treatment... | reverse complement strand
AATTTATACCTATTCATGATTACTCCAGTATTTATAAAGATTGGTGGTCTAAGGGAATAAAGGGAGAATCTGATATTTTCTGTCCGGGTCAGGTTGAATACTATGCTTTGAGCAGTGGTACCTCAGAAGCTGCTTCTAAGCAGATTCCGGTTTCTAAACAAATGTTTAAAGCCATGCAAAAAGCATCGATTCGGACCATCGCTCCACTCATTGAAACTAAATATGGCGAGCAGATTTTTCAACATGAAATTTTAATGATTGGAGGTAGTACTAATTTGAATTTTGGAGAATCTACTCAAAATGGTGATTTAAGTGGAATTCAAGCCGCTAAACTTCCCTTCTGGTTTCATACTTATTACAGGCCGGGAAAAAATATAGCATCCATCAAAGATTGGAATCAACGCATTGATGAAATGGTTAGTCATGCAGCAACATGGGATATTGGTATCATCGTTGGCGTTCCGTCTTGGGTCAAATTGCTTTTGGAGAAAATAATTAAACAATATAAGCTTCAATCAATACACGATATATGGCCTAACTTATTTTTGTACATTCATAGTGGAGTCTCTTTTGAACCTTATAAAAATAGTTTCAGAAATCTTTTCTCCAAAGAAGTCATTTATATTGAAACATATCTGGCTTCCGAAGGGTTTATTGCAAATCAAACCTACCCTGACACTTCGGGATTACAAATCAGCCTAGATTCTGGTATTTTTTATGAATTTATACCCTTTAACGATACCAATTTTGATTTGGATGGTAATGTAAAAGAGAATCCTGAAACGATTGAGTTGGCTATGGTGAAATTAAACACGCCCTATGCCGTTTTATTAACAACCTGTGCCGGTGCCTGGAGATATATCATTGGCGATATTGTAAGCTTTTCAGCACCTGAAAAATTGATGATTCTCGGAAGAACCAAACAATTTCTAAACCTTTGTGGAGAACATATTTCAATTGATAACTTAAATAATGCCATACTGGATGCATCAGCTGTTTTGAATGTAGAAATACTGGAATATTCGGTAGCCGGAATATCCTATTCAAATGCATTTGCGCATGTATGGTTTGTCGGAACTCATGAGCATTTGGATATTGATGCGATTCAATTGCTTCACTGTATTGATTCTTCGCTCTGTAATAAAAATGAGGATTATGAGGTAGAAAGAAAAGCTGGTCAAATTCAAGTATTTCTTTATAAAATTCCAAACACATACTTTTATGAATTCCTTGAGCTGTGCGGAAATATTGGAGGTCAGAATAAAGTTCCTAGAGTATTGAAATCTAAAAAATTAATACAATGGATTGATTTTTTAAGAACTAAAAAAATACTTCCTGAGATTTTTAATGAAGTGACAATGTAGAAGAATGTTGCAAATAAAATTAAAAGGGAATTTTATTACATTTAAATTAATTTCAAAAATATTTTCGAATTTCAGTATTCCATATTAATAGGATATTTAATAGTAATTACTATTAATAGTAGCACTTAAAATAATAAACCATACGTTGTAGAATAGAGCATCTTAATTACAGATAATTAATAATATTTTCTACTAGAATTTTACTTTAAATATTCTTTTGAACCAATCAAAATTTCTCTTTCTGTAGAAGCGATTTTGATGCATTGATTTTTCAATAAAAAATAGTCTCAACAGGAATCGAACCTGTATCAAAAGTTTAGGAAACTTCTATTCTATCCATTGAACTATGAGACCGTAATTCTAAACTTATCTTTTCAAAATAGGTAGATATATAAGATATCGATTTAGAAAAAAATATGTAGATTTTACAAATTCTATCTTGGCATTCAAAAATAGCGGTTCAAAAGTAAAATTTTAACAAGCATTCAACATAAAATTTGAAGATAAATTGTCAAATATCTTCAAGACTTAGACAAATGCAAGTACAAAATTTAAAATTTAAGATGATAAAAATATAAAAAGCTACATAACATATTGATTTGCAATAATAAATACATTATAATATTATATAATTTATTTTTTAAAATGAATTCTCATATTACTCATTTCTATCAATATTATTAATTGAATATATATATATATTTAAAATAATAGATTACAATTATTTTAAAAATAGCAATATTATTATACGTTGTTTTGAATCAAAGTGATAATTAACGGAATATCATATTGAAAATGGCATAATTTGTGTATTTCAGTTTGTATGCTGATTAATATACAAGAAATCAATAGAAAGCACCTTCTCCATTCTGATGTCGTATACCGTGTAAATTTTGGATTGTGTAGCAGGTTGGTAAATTATAAAAATGGGATAATCTACCTAGAGGTAATGTTTACGGGAAAGTGGACTAAAAATTACGATCAGACAACCGAAGAATTGGCAAGATGTTGGAGAGACAGCAATAAAGAGCTTGCTAATGCCCTTGGTTGCAAAGTATATATCATTGACGCCAGAAAACATGGTTACAAAAAGGACTTATATTTACACTCAAAAGTTGCGAGTTATGATGCCAAAAAAGGCATTCTGTTCTATGATGAAATACTAAATTAAGGCTCAACTTTAAATAATATTTCAGTGTAAATATAAAATTACCACAATTCAAACTTTTCAATCTTGCCAGTCGGCTACAAATAAGTTTGTATCGTGACCTCCACCATTAAATCTATTGGATGAAAAACATATTTTTTTACCATCCGGTGAAAACATAGGGAAAGAAGCAAATACCTTATCATAAGTAATTTGTTCTAAGCCAGTACCATCTTCGTTGATCATAAACAAGTTAAACTCATAACCTCGTGAACTCTTATGATTGGATGAGAAAATAATTTTATTCCCAGATGGTAAATAATAGGGAGCCCAATTTGCCTTTCCTAAATGAGTAACTTGCTTTAAATTGGTCCCATCGATATTGCAGGTAAATAATTCCATATGGGTAGGTTGCACCAAACCTTGTTTCAGTAAGTCCTTATATTCTTGGACCTCAGCTTCTGTTTTTGGTCTGGACGCTCGGAACACCAATTTTTTTCCATCCGGTGAAAAAAACGCTCCACCATCATATCCTAATTCATGGGTAATTTGCACTTCATGGCTTCCATCCAAATTACATACATACAACTCCAAATCTCCTGACTTAGTAGAAGTGTAAACTATTTTATCCTTTTTTGGTGAAACAGTTGCTTCTGCATCATAAAATTGATTATTAGTTAACCTGCTTACGATCTTTCCATTAAGATCCGCTATGTAGATTTCATAACTGTTATAAATAGGCCAAACATATTTTCCCCCTGGTTTTCTTTCAGGAACAATAGGACAATCACTTGCAGAATTAAATGTTGAAGCATAGATGATTTCTTTATCCCCAGGCATAAAAAATGAGCAGGTGTTCCTACCTTTATTCTTAGAGATTAAATGAGCAGCTTTGTTTTTTAAATTGTCTTTCTGGATATCAAAATAGTAAATTTGATCACAGGAGTTCCCCCAACCTGCATAGTCTGACTGAAAGCTTAATTTTTTTCCATCAAAGCTCCAATATGCCTCCGCATTATTGCCTCCAAAAGTGAGTTGTCTAACATTTTTTATATGCTTTTCACCATCCAATCTCAATGAATCTGTCACCAAAACATCTAATTTTGAATTCATTTTTGACATTTTGCTGTTACAGCTCAAGAAAATTGATGAAAGAATCAATATTGGAGTAATTTTTGCTAGCTTAAGAATTTTAAAAGAATAAATTTTCATGAAAACAGATATTCAAATTGCACAATCAGTTAAACAACTACACATCACAAAGGTCGCCGAAAAACTGCATATTCCAATCGAAGAACTGGACTTATATGGTAAATATAAAGCAAAACTCCCTTTAAATTTAATTGATTCTGATAAAATCTCCAAGTGTAAACTCATTTTGGTTTCTGCAATTTCACCTACTCCGGCGGGTGAAGGCAAAACAACCACCTCTATTGGCCTCTCTGAAGGTTTAAACAGAATTGGCAAGAAAACCACTGTGGTTCTAAGAGAACCTTCTCTTGGACCAGTTTTCGGAATAAAAGGTGGCGCTGCAGGTGGTGGTTGGTCTCAAGTGCTCCCTATGGAAGAAATAAATCTTCACTTTACAGGAGATTTTTCAGCTATTGAGAAAGCAAATAATCTACTTTCAGCACTCATTGATAATAACCTTCAAAATAAAAAATATAGCTTAAATCTTGACCCAAGAACTATATCCTGGAAAAGAGTGATGGATATGAATGATCGCTCTCTTCGCAAAATAATTGTTGGATTAGGGGGCACCTCAAATGGCATTCCAAGGGAAACAGGGTTTGATATTACCGCGGCATCGGAGATTATGGCTATTCTTTGCCTTTCCTCTAATCTCGAAGATTTAAAAATGAGGATGGGAAATATCTTTATTGGTTATACAATGGACAAAAAGCCAATTTACGCCAGAGATCTTAAAGCTGAGGGTGCAATGGCTGCATTACTGAAAGATGCTATTCGTCCAAATTTAGTGCAAACCATTGAAGGCAATCCAGCCATCATTCACGGAGGACCCTTTGCAAATATTGCACAGGGCACCAATACTATATTGGCTACCAAAATGGGAATGTCTCTGTCGGATTATGTTGTAACCGAAGCGGGTTTTGGTTTTGATCTTGGCGCAGAGAAATTTTTAAATATCAAATGTCGAACGGCTGGTTTGTCACCAAATGCAGCGGTAATTGTCGCTACGGTTAGAGCTTTGAAATATCATGGAGGTCAATCACTTAAACTTCTTTCTGAGTCCAATCCAAAAGCACTGGCAAAGGGATGTAGTAACATGGAAAAGCATCTTGAAAATGCCCAGCAATTTGGTATTCCGGCAGTCGTAGCCATTAATCGTTTTGTGCATGATACAGAAGAAGAATTACAGATAATTAGAGATAAATGTAAATCTATGGGAGTTGAAGCCATTGATTCAAACGTATGGGCCAAAGGAGGTGAAGGTGCTATTGAACTCGCTAACGCAGTCGTTAAAGTAGCCGATAATTGGACTAAACCCTTTGTTCCAACTTATGAATGGAGCTGGACAGTTGAGGAAAAAATTAACGCGATTGCCACTAAAATTTATGGTGCAAAAAACGTTGAATATTCATCTGATGCTAAATCTGATCTCAAGCGGATCAATAATCTTGGACTTTCTCATCTGCCGATTTGCGTTGCAAAAACTCAAAAATCATTATCCGACAATCCGGATCTCATTGGAAGACCAAAAGACTTTACATTAAACGTTCGTGAAATAGAAATAGCAGCTGGTGCAGGTTTTATTATTCCTATTACCGGTGATATGATGCGAATGCCAGGCTTGCCTGATGTGCCAGCCGCAGAACATATCAGTATTGATAGTCATGGCGTTATTGATGGATTATTCTAAGCGTAATTTACCATTGTAAATTGTTACTGAATTTTAGGTTCAGTTCACTAATAAAAAAAGGGAGTGAATGTATTTCGCTCCCTTTTTTTGTTGTACATAACTGAACATCATTCGATGCAACTACGAGTTGCTTTGATCATCTAATAATGTGCAATTTAGAAATCTGTAACATTGCCAATATTAATTTTTATTGACTTCTTCAAATTCAACATCTGTAACATTTTCTGAACTTCCGCTGCCTGAAGAATTTCCATTTTCACTACCGGCTTGTTCATGTCCTCCACCTTGCGCTTGAGTAGCATTATACATATCTTGTGAGGCAGCCATCCAAGCAGCATTTAATGCTTCTATTCCTTTTGAAATATTATCCAAATCCTGTGTTTGATGAGCCATTTTTAAGGATGAAAGTTGCGATTCTATAGCTGACTTTTTATCTGCCGGCAATTTTTCACCATATTCTTTCAATTGCTTCTCAGTTTGGAATATTAGAGAATCTGCTTCATTTAATTTATCCACTTTTTCTCTTGCAAGTTTATCAGATTCTGCATTAGCCGCGGCTTCACTTTTCATTTTTTCAATTTCCTCTTTGGATAAGCCGGTTGAAGCTTCAATTCGAATATTTTGTTTCTTGCCGGTTCCTTTATCTAATGCACTTACATTCAATATTCCATTGGCATCTATGTCAAAACTCACTTCTATCTGAGGTATTCCTCTGGCTGCTGGTGGTATTCCATCCAAGATAAATCTACCAACGGATCGGTTGTCTTTAGCCATTGGTCTTTCACCTTGAAGAATGTGTATTTCAACCGATGGCTGATTGTCAGCAGCTGTAGAATAAACTTTAGATTTTTTAGTTGGGATGGTAGAATTAGATTCTATCACAACATCATAAACTCCTCCCATAGTTTCGATTCCCATGGACAAAGGTGTTACGTCCAATAATAAAACATCCTTTACTTCTCCCGTTAATACCCCACCTTGAATTGCAGCTCCAATAGCTACAACCTCATCAGGGTTTACACCTTTATTAGGTTTTTTACCAAAAAATTCCTCAACAATTTGTTGAATTTTTGGAATTCTTGTAGAACCTCCAACTAAAATAACTTCGTCAATGTCATCTTTAGTCATTCCAGCATCCTTTAAGGCTGCTTCACATGGCTTAAGGGTAGATTGTATCAGCTTATCAGCAAGTTGCTCAAATTTTGATCTGGTAATTTTTAATACCAAATGCTTAGGAACACCATCGACTGCGGTTACATAGGGCAAATTGACTTCTGTTTCGTTGGAAGATGATAATTCTATTTTTGCTTTTTCAGATGCTTCTTTAAGCCTTTGTAAGGCCATAGGATCTTTTCTAAGATCAATATTTTCTTGTGATTTAAAGTATTCTGCAAGGTGATCAATTAAAACCTGATCAAAATCATCACCTCCTAAATGGGTGTCTCCGTTCGTGGATTTTACTTCAAACACGCCGTCACCAAGCTCAAGTATTGAAATATCAAAGGTTCCTCCACCAAGATCAAAAACAGCAATTGTGCTATCCTTATGTTTTTTATCTAATCCATACGCTAGTGCAGCCGCTGTTGGCTCATTGATAATTCTCTTGACTGTAAGTCCGGCAATTTCCCCTGCTTCTTTTGTAGCTTGTCTTTGAGAGTCATTAAAATAAGCCGGAACCGTTATCACTGCTTCTGTGACTTCATGACCAAGAAAATCTTCAGCTGTCTTCTTCATTTTTTGAAGGACCATGGCAGAAATTTCCTGCGGAGTATACATTCTACCATTGATATCTACCCTGCAAGTATTATTGTCACCTTTTTTAACAGCATAAGGCAGTCTACCAATTTCAGAGGTAGCTTCATCATACCTATGTCCCATAAACCTTTTAATGGAGTAAACGGTGTTCTTTGGATTGGTTATAGCCTGTCTTTTTGCAGGATCACCAACCTTTATTTCTCCATTATTTAAAAAAGCAACGATGGATGGTGTCGTTCTCCTTCCTTCGTCGTTTGCTATTACTGAAGGTTCATTTGCTTCCATAACAGCTACACATGAATTCGTAGTTCCTAAATCTATTCCTATAATTTTTCCCATGATAATTATTTATATATAGCTGTTATCAATGTCTATGCCATGAGAAAAAACATGACAAAAAACCTTAAATCGAAGAGAAAAAACGAAAATTTGACAATAATTTCAATAAAAACTGCCAGAATGGCAAATTTCTTCCGTTTATTCGAAATTTAAATCCCTTGTCAATATGGAGGTATCTAACGAAGTTCTGGTTTCCGCAGTAATGCCATAAGATCCTATTAAGGTGTGGGTGGAACTAAATATTCCAATGCCTTCTGAAAGGTTAGAATATCTTGGAATCTCTTGAGAAGCTGTAATTCCAAGGTTAGCATTGACCAATAGATTGAAAGACTTGATCTCATTACCACCTGCTTTGACAATGAGTGAAATTCCAGTAATAGATCTGGTATATTTTTTATCAGCTGCCAGATTAATATTTAAAATGCGATAAAATTCATCATTCGATACAGAGGTACTATTCTTGAATTCATTTTTAAAAATAGGCCAAATCAAAGTTTTTTTGGTGGTTTGATTCGTGTTGGCATCTTTTTCGTCCAGGTTGATTTGTATTTCAAAATTATATAAGGCGGCATCCGGAGTATTTGTCCATGAGAAGGTCTGCGGAAATCCTGGTTTGAATGAAAGTTCTCTGATGCTTGCTTCAGGGGTCCTGAAATTAAAATCCTTAACCATAAGTATCCTACTGGTAACCAAGGGTAAATTATTTTTTCTATCTATTTTCAACATTATACTGTCCCCGCTTCCCAATTGGATATTTTTAGTCAAGACTTTATACATATAATTTGGAGTTTGGGCAAATGGACCCTCTTTTCTTTGGAAACCTTCAAGAGAAACATCTACTTTATTTAATATAAACTCCTTTTTTTTAGTAATATTTACGAGCGAGACAATAGCATTAGAATAATAAACTGAATCTACCCTTTTGGCTAATTCTGTAGCGGGAATATTCTCATCTACAAAAAGTTTTTCCACCCGAATATACTGTGCTGTATCGTTTCTATCCAAAAAACCAAAAACTACCGGTAAATCTTTTGTTGGTTCGGTTAATTGAAAATCCTCAGAGCAACTATTGATATAATATGAGGTCATGCCAATTAGGGTGCAGAAGCAAAAGTATTTCAAATTGATTTTCATCACGTAAAGGTAAATATTGAATACTAAACCATAATAACGAATTAATTCTCAAACGGTTGTTCAAAGAATCCCGCTTATTTCTATTTTTACGTTATGTCTGTACAAAAAGAAGTCAAAAAAATTACCACGCGTACCCTCTTGGATATGAAGCAAAGGGGTGAGAAAATTGCAATGCTTACGGCCTATGATTTCACGATAGCTTCAATTCTGGATGAAGCAGGAATAGATGTATTACTGGTTGGAGATTCAGCATCAAACGTTATGGCTGGTCACGAAACTACTTTACCCATTACGCTGGATCAAATGATTTATCATGCCCAATCTGTTGTACGCGGTATTCATCACTGTTTGGTTGTAGTAGATTTGCCATTTGGCTCATATCAGGGCAATTCGAAACGTGCTCTGGAGTCCTCTATACGTATTATGAAAGAAAGTGGTGCTCATGCTGTTAAATTAGAAGGAGGATCGGAAGTTACAGATTCTATTAAAAGAATTACTTCGGCGGGCATCCCGGTTATGGGACATTTAGGACTTACTCCTCAATCCATTTATAAGTTTGGAACATATAATGTTAGGGCCAAAGATGAAATGGAAGCAGAAAAACTTAGAATCGATTCCAAAAAACTTGAACAAGCAGGTTGTTTTTCTATAGTATTAGAAAAGATTCCTGCAAAATTGGCAACAGAAGTCAGTAAAGACTTACATATTCCAACCATTGGTATTGGTGCAGGATCTGGAGTCGATGGCCAGGTTTTGGTTACACATGATTTTCTTGGCTTAAATAAGGAATTTTCTCCTCGTTTTTTAAGACGATACCTTAACCTACATGATTTGGTCTTGGATGCTACCAAACGATATTCCCAAGATGTAAAATCACAAGATTTTCCAAACGAGAAAGAGCAATATTAATGAGAAAAAATGCTCTGACTTTTTTTACTGCCGCAATAGCAGTATTTGCTTTCATTTTAATTGGCTTTCTTATTTATTTTGGCGCATTTAAAAATAATGTTAAAAAACAATACGAACTATTAATTCATCAGGGAAACACAATGCAGATGGTGATTGATTCATTAAAATCAGCAGATGCATTGTATAACTTTATTAATTTCGAATTGGTCTCCCAAATTTTAAATTTCAAGAATGGTAATCTCAAAGAAGGACGATACCTTTTAAAAATAGGCATGACCAATTATCAAATTATAAGTAAGATAAGGTCTGGTGCGCAAGACCCTTTGAAGGTTACCATTAATAATGTAAGAGATGTAACTGAACTATCCGGCAAAATATCCAGATATCTATTATTGGATTCCATAAAACTCGATCAAAAACTTAAGGACAGTACCTTCACAAAAAGTCTTGGATACACGGTAGAGAATATTTTAAGTTTATTTATTCCCAATACCTACGAGATGTATTGGAATATTTCAATTGATAAACTACTTCAAAAAATGCAAAAAGAACATGACCGATTTTGGCAAGATGAAATGAGGATTTCCAAAGCAAATAGTATAAATTTAAATCAAATTCAGGTATATACCCTTGCATCTATTGTAGAAAAAGAAAGCAATTATGAACCGGAGCGACCCACCATAGCTGGTGTTTATTTAAATCGCCTAAAGTCAAACATGAAACTACAGGCAGATCCAACCGTAGTATTTGCACTTGGCGTGAATGGCCTCCAAAGAGTTTTATTGGAGCATTTACTCTTTGAATCCCCTTATAATACTTATCTGGTGGAAGGCCTCCCTCCCGGCCCTATTTATATGCCAAGTATTAATAGTATCGATGCCGTACTCAATGCAGAAAAACATGATTTTATATTTTTTTGTGCCAAAGAGGGCTATGAAGGCAGACATTCATTTGCGAGTACACTACAACAACATAGCGTAAATGCCAGGAACTATCAAAAATGGCTCAATAGACAGCATATAAAATAATCCGGTTAATAATTAAATCACGATCTGAAAGTATACTTTGGAATTATAAAATTCAGATTTCAGTTCCAATTATTTAACCCTTTATGAATTAATAAGGCTATCTTATAAGTGTAAATTCACCTTTGACTTTGTCAGATGAAGTTGAATTTTCAAATTCAACTTCAGCATAAAAAGTATACACGCCAGGCAATGCTTTTTGTCCTCTGAAAATTCCATTCCATCCAAGTCCCTTCACTTTATTGGCATCTTGAAAGTTTTCAGCTGAATATACCAATTCACCCCATCTGCTGAAAATATTTAGAATCTTTATGTTTCTTACACGCTTTCCATATAAGTTAAAGAAAGCATTTTCACTTAAGGAACTGTTTGGGTTGAATGCCGTTGGCCACCAAACCTCCTTTAATATTCTCACAACTACTTTGACTATAGTAGAAGTCTGACAACCATTTTGATCAATAACAGTAATTCTAAATTCTTTGGTTGTATCCGCAACATAAACCAAATTGGATAAATAGTTGGAATCATAAACACTATACCATAGTGTATCTTGATAATCCCCAAATACAGAAACCGTTCCTCCGCTAATACTGAGAAGTAAACTATCAATATCCACAATGGTACCCTGATCAACAACAATAGATTTGCCAACGATATTTAATGCCTCCGGAGCTTTGATTAGTTCGGTTTTTGTTAGAAGGCAACCATCCCTATTTCTTACAGTAATAGTGTAGCTTCCTTGAGGAAGTTTGCCAAAATCCGGATTTTTTGTAAATGCTGATCCATTAATAGAATATTCCAAATCGGTCAATTCAAGACCATTTTTATCCAGAACCTTAGTTACACTGATATTTCCTGAATTGTCCCCATTGCATTTTGGATTTAAGAGCCCCAGCTGAATTTCTCCTAATGGATTACCTTCTTCCAATATTTGAATAGTATCATAAGCGAAACAACCATTTTTCGAATCCCTAACCCTTAATTGATAGACACCTCCTGGAGATTGAACTTTAACTGAATTTCCGGTTTGTCCATTTACGCCAAGTCCATTCCATAGATAGGCGTCAATGGTTCCGGAACTGCCCATGGAAGCATTTCCATTTAAGCTAATCTCTTTTACAACACAGCCTAAGGTACCTACCTGTGTAATTTTTGCATGGGGTGGCGTCGTGTCTATTCCAACAATTACATCAACACTATCTCTGCAATTTGTTAATTTATTTTCCACCACAATGGTGTAAAGACCAGGTTTATTTACTGTAGTAAGATAATTATTTGCTCCTGATACAATTCCGTTTCCTTTCCAAAATGCACTAAAAGTCCCTCCCTGATCAGACTTATTGCCATTAATATCAACTTGCAATCTGCTACAAGTTATTTTAAGTGGTGTATCAACAATAACCTTTGGAAGATCCACCATTCTGTTAACCACTATACTCGCAGCTTGAGTACACTGTGACTTAGTATCAGTAACTGTTACTGTAAAGGTTCCATTAAGAACAACAGTTGTTGTGGCACTGGTATCGCTATTGCTCCATTTATATTTCAAGGGGAATCCAGATCCTGAAATCGAACCAGATGCATCTAAATTCAATGAAGTAACTGTACAGGTTAGTAAGTTTGGTCCAACTATTTTGGCTTCAGGATATTTGTACCAGGTAACAGGAACGCCATTTGTAAATACCAAACAGCGATCATTAAAATTCACACTATTATTTGCATTTTTATTTCCGGCAAAAACTGCAATAAAGTAAGTTTTTCCTGGAACCATGGTAGATGGATTAAAGCTAAAAATTCCAGAATTATTGGTTTGAAGAATCAAACCATTTCTTGGATCATTCTGCAGGCCATCGTATAAGACAAACTGAAATACATCATTGGGATCTAAAAAACCATTGTTGCTATTGTATTTTGCATTGCTTGATTGATCGATACAGAGCAACATAGGCGTAGTATCTAAGACACCTATTTTTGTCAAACAGTTACAAGTATGAATGCTATCAAGATTGTCAATATTGCAATTATTAATATCACGAATATTTAATGAGAAATTAACTCCATTAGGAATCCAGTTTGATTCCCAAATATTAGAATTAAATTGAAATGCTCCTTGTAAGTTTTTAGAACTATTATCATATTTAGAGCCAACTGTCCAACTAGGCCTATCACCTTGTTGTGCAGTAACAATAACTTTATAGTTTTCTGCAACACTATCACAAACAAATTGCACAGAAGGTCTAATAAAATTTGGTGCACCAACAAAACGTATCGAAACGGTATCATATCCGATACAAGTATAATTCTTCCCGCTTAGTACAAAATTATAGGTTCCAAAAATATTTACATCGACATTTGTATTTAGCTTGGTAACATCTTCAAAAATTATGTTGGATCCTGGTGGCGAGGAAATTAAAATCCAATTTGCATTTCCAAAACTCAAAATTCCATCTAAATTTGTCTGTAGCCCACAAACTATTTTATTCGTTCCTGCATTTGGTTTTGGATAATCCTCAAAGACAATTGTCATGTTGTTAGAAGCCCTCTTACATCGATCAGAATTATCTACAATTCCATCCTTTGGATTTTGATCATCTCCTACTACCCTGGTTAAGTAAATTGGATTATTTGAACCGAGCTTCATCGTTTTTGGATCAAAACAAATTTTATCATTCTTTGAAAAAAAAGTATCAATTACCGAAGCCGGATTATTGTAAGAACCATTATGCAAGACATACATAACAACATCTTCAGCAGGATTAATAGTCTCTGCTACAAGATCCTTTATGGCAATACAGGTATCCCAGCATGCTCTATTTATTAAAGTGTCAAGAATGCCTGCATTGATTGGACCACAATTACAGTTATAGGAATCGCTGATAATACTTGAAACACAACCATTTGCATCCTTAATTTGAATGGTATAATTATCGAGACTCATTAGCGTGTCAGAATTCCATTTGTTAACATTGATTTTACCATTTAAAGTGGATGGCGGGATAAGCAACATATATGGTGGCTTACCATTTTGAATATCGGCTGAAACAATGAATCGGCCTACATTACTCATTCCTGTACCTAATTCAACACATTGCGGATCTAAGTTTTTAATTTCAGGATCAGGATTAAAAAGTACGGTTATTGGATCTTCTGCTACGCATAATCCATTATGGTTATCTTCTTTTATTATAAAAGTATAAGAGCCATATCCCCCACGGATATCTACATTGGTAACGGCGGCATTAGCATTGTTAAAGGAAACTGCCTTATTGTTTTGTTCACGCCAATTTATCGTTGAGCCAGTAACGGACTGAAAACCGCGAAGTGTATAACTACTGCTACAAAGAGAAGTGTCATTTCCTGCATTTGGTGAAGGATTCTGATAAAATTTAAAAGGGGTTCCAAAAGTTGATTTTAAACAGCCCTTGCTAAGATCAATATTTCCTTTACCATCAGCCCTGCCCAATCGCGCACCAATATAATAAATAGTTCCATAGGTAAATACAGGATTATACAATACTGTACTTCCCGTTAAATAAAATAAAATTGATCCGATTGGATCGGACGCATTTGAATAAACAAAGAAAACAACAGTATCTCTGTTGGGTGCTTGATCTAATTTTTCAGTTGTGGCATCGTAAATAAGTTTAATGAAATCACTTTCACAAGCTTCTTGCAAGGTATTAGAGATAATCCCAATTTCATTAGAGCATTGACATTCGTGAGATTGTATATAGGTAAATGAACATCCATTTACATCTTCAATAATAATAGTGTCATTTAATATATTTGGTAGCAAACCTGAAATGTAAGTATTATTAACATCTATGGTCCCATTACCTTTTATTACTTTATATGGAACTGCGCCTTTAGTAATAACAAATTTCAATGTGTATGATTGTTGATCCGGTTCACATATATAAGTAGTCGGACCTTTTACAGGAACTTCGAAAAAACTAAGAAAAACAGTATCACTTCCAATACATCCCAATCTATTTTCTGAAATTACAAATCCACAAGTTCCGTAGGTGGAAGCTGTTATAGTTGGATTGGCAATATTGTTTGGGCTAATACTAGCATTTGGGCCGGATATTTGAACCCAGGTTCCACCTCCAGCATTGAAAACACCATCAATGGTATTTGTCAGTCCACAAGTGGATTTGTCAGGTCATGCTTTTGGGGTTGGAT
>WBZT01001937.1_pt1 | contig 14747 bp, 9 predicted proteins | sample 5204241 | NCBI WGS metagenome assembly WBZT01 (sample SAMN12344358, study PRJNA552823) | activated sludge metagenome | biome: Activated sludge suspended growth; feature: Nitrification reactor; material: Wastewater; isolation source: activated sludge from nitrification reactor of wastewater treatment... | reverse complement strand
TAAGGTAACTGAAACAGCTTTTGCCGGCAAAGGGATAAAAAATCCAAGGCTGAATGCGGAGCTGCTGCTTGCGGATGTACTTAAATGCAGGCGCATTGAGCTTTACCTGGATTTCGAAAAACCGCTGACCGCCATTGAGCTGGCAGCTTTCAGGGAACATGTTAAAAGAAGGCTGAAACATGAGCCCATCCAGCATATTCTCGGCAAAACGGAATTTTACGGGTTAAGCTTCAATGTTTCGCCGGCTGTGCTTATCCCCCGCCAGGAAACAGAGCTTCTGGTTGAAGAAGTGCTGAAATATTTCAAGGAAAACGGCTTTAAAAGAGTTCTTGATATCGGAACAGGCTCGGGTTGTTTAGCCATAGCTGTTGCCGCAAATTGTGATTGCCATGTTGACGCATTTGATATAAGCCCCGAAGCCTTACAAACAGCAAAAGAAAACTCAGACCTGAACAATACTTCTGATAAAATTACTTTTTATATCAAGGATGTGCTGAACGACGAAATAGACCTCAGCAATTACGACATTGTGATGTCAAATCCCCCATACATACCCGCAGAAGAAATGGAAACCGTTGATGACGAAGTAAGGCTTTACGAGCCCGTGACTGCATTGACAGATAACTCAGACGGACTGGTGTTTTACAGGCGGCTGATAGAGCTCTGCCAAAAAGCCGGCACGAAGCCTGTTCTTTTTGCCGAGCTTGGCGATGGCAAAGCAGGAAAGGTTGAAGATCTGCTGATAGAAAAAGGAATTACAAAATACCGAATCGTGGAAGACCTGATAAAAATACCGCGTGTGCTCAAGGCGGAATTCAATTAATATGTATTGCCGTAAAATATGATAGCGTTAATACAAAGAGTGGCGGAAGCAAATGTTACGGTAAACTCGGAGCTTGTTGATAGCATTCGCGGCGGACTGCTGGTATTGCTGGGAGTTAAGCAGTTCGATACTGAAAATGACGCTATGTATCTTGCGGCCAAAACCGTGAACCACAGGATATTCCAGGATGACGAAGGCAAGATGAACATTTCGCTGCTCGAGAACGGGCTGGATATACTCGTTGTCTCCCAGTTCACTTTGCATGCAGATACAAGGCACGGCAACCGGCCCAGCTTCACAGAAGCGGCAGATCCCAAAACTGCGGAGTACCTGTATGAATATTACCTGCAGGAACTGCATAAGCTTCTGGGTCCGGGCAGGGTGCATAAAGGCGAATTCGGCGCAATGATGAAAGTGAAGCTTGTTAATGACGGTCCGGTAACCATAATTCTGAAAAGCAAAAGTGAGTATCAATAGAGGAAAATTGAAGATCCTGATAATCGGTTTCGGAAAGCTTGGGTCGAATCTTTATTTTGCGATCAAGGGAAAAAAAGGAATTCGGCTTTCGGCTGTAAAATCAAAGCGCGAAAAGCTGACTGCGGGCCAGATTGAAGCGGCAGATGTAATTTTTATTTGTACGCGTGATTCACAGATAGCCGAAGCGGTTAAACAAATAATTTCAAGCGGTGTTTCGCTTAAGAAGAAAATAATTTTTCACACTTCCGGCTCACTCACTTCTGATGAATTGAAATCGCTCTCTGCAAAAGGAGCGTATACAGGTTCTTTCCACCCGGTGCAGACATTTGAAAAACGGGTACGCAGGGATGTTGGAAGGTTCAAAGATATTTACATCGCACTTGAAGGCAGCCGGAAAGCAATTATAACCGGATCGCAATTGGCGCGCCTGGTTGGCGCAAAACCATTTGAGCTAAGAAAAGAGAATAAGGTTTACCATCATATTTGCTGTGTTATTGCCTCAAATTTTCTAACAGCGTTAAACAGGCAGATAGAGAAGATAATCAGCAAAAAGATACGAATTAATGGGTTTAAAAATCTCTCTTTTTTCAACATATATATGCCTCTGGCGATGCAATCGCTGAATAATATTGCCGAAAGCGGAACGATTGAGTCACTTACCGGCCCGTTTGAGCGCAATGACATAGTAACGATTGAAAAACACCTTAAGGCCTTGAGCAAAGGCAGTAAAGATGTGCTTTCAGTGTACTTACTGATGGGAATTGAAACAGTAAAACTTTCGTTAGAAAAGAAAAGCCTCTCAAATGAGGACTCTGTAAAAATAATGAAGCTTCTTTCTAAATACTTAATAAATTAATAACTTGCTGAACAGCCCACTACCCAGGTATTTTATTATTCTAGCGGCTTTCGTAATATCTGCGCAGTTATTTGCGCAGGATATCAAAAATGTATCCGGCTTCAGGATGAAGCCAAACAGCCTGCAGCTTTCAGATGGTAATTTCAGAAACGCCGGCGTATCAGGAAAACTCAATAGCGGGTATTATGATTCCGTTGTGGTTAAAACCACCGGACGGAGATCCATTAGCGCACTTTTTCTTGGGCTTGGCGGCGGGATTAATTTGCCGATGAACGCGTTCAGTGAAACGGCGAACCCGACATTCGGAATTTTAGGCAGGCTGGAGTTTTCATCAACGGGAATATTCCCATTTGTGATAGGCGGAGAAGTTGACTACTTCAGTTACAATGCTCCGGATGAGTTCAAAACGATCAACCTTTTATCAAGCTTCAAAACAAAAATTCTTTCGTTCGGACTCAACATCGATTACTCAATGGCGAAGCTTTTCCGCTCATCATTTACGATGCCGTTCTTGAGCATTGACGTTAAGAGCAACAACATCAAAAGAGAGTTTGATGACGGAAGAACTTTTGACGGGCTGCCTGCAACCGAGTCAAAAATAAGCATTGGGGCGGGATTCGGTTTTACAGTATTTATTCTCGATTTTTCGGTGAAATATAACTACATGAAAAATAACTCGTTCATTGGAGTTACCACCAAAACTAAATTCCCGGTGATAAGATTCTGATGGACCTGAGATCATACGCTGAAAACATATATATAATCCCGATCCTGATATTTTCTGTGGTTATTCACGAAATGGCCCATGCATGGGTTGCGCTTAAGTGCGGCGATACCACAGCTAAGGATCTCGGCAGGATCACTCTGAATCCGATACCGCATATCGATCTTTTCGGCTCCATAATCATACCGCTATTTTCAATTATTGCCACCGGCAGGGTATTTATAGCATGGGCAAAGCCTGTACCTATCGATCCCCGTAACTTCAGTAATTTCAAACGTGATGATACGCTGGTAACAATTGCCGGGCCGATTTCGAATCTTATCATAGCGCTGTTATGTTCATTCAGTGTAATAGGGCTTTATTATCTAAGCGCGGCTGTAACGCCTGCAGAAGGTTCATTCTCATTTGAGTTCATTAACTACATATTCAAGATGTTTTACGCAGGTGTGCTGCTGAACGTTTCACTGGCGGTATTTAATATGATACCAATTCCCCCGTTAGACGGCTCGCATGTGCTGGCAAACCTGCTTCCGGATGAGCTTGCGATGCGATACAGAAGCATAGGATTTATGGGAATATTTATACTGCTTGCGTTGTTTAACTTTGTACCGGGCTTTTCGCAGGTTTTTGTTTCTATTATCACTTTTGTTTCAAAACCGTACCTGAACTTAATAGATGTATTTATACCATGAAAGATAACTTAACAGCAGATAATTACAATTCAGATAACAACACAATGGAGCTGCTTCAGGATTATTATCCCGCAAGGCCGCTAACAAGAGATGAAGAGCTGGAGCTTGAAACTAGCGTTGACCGCAAGATCACTAAGAACAAAAAGAGTATCTTCAAGATCATAAGCCACTTGAAAGCGCTGAAGCGTTATATGATGGATAAGGATGTGAAGTGGTACAGGAAATCGGTAGTGATCGCGGCGCTGGTTTATTTTGTAATGCCTCTGGATGTTATGCCTGATTTTGCGCCGCTGCTGGGCTATCTTGATGATATAGGTGTTGTGGCATGGACTATCAAGTTCCTGGGCAATGAAGTCACATCTTATTATGAATAATCAGAGCAGCTAAAGCTGCATAAATAAATTTTCAGACATAGCAGATGCCGGGATGATTTCGGCATCTGCTTTTTTTATGTGGCTGTGGAAAGACCCCCTCTCGTGCCTTCGGCAGACCTTCGGCCAGGCCTCCCCCTTCGTAAGGGGGAGGAGCAATTGTTTCTCTCCTGCTCGCCCCCGGCATAAATGCCGGGGTTAATATGTATCCACGTAATTGAGCAGCCTCGCCCTTTCGGAATGCACTAAAGACCCTTCCCAACTCCGACCATATGCAGCAACTTCAAACTTCGCAATTGACCCCTCCCAACCCTCCCCGAAGGGGAGGGCTAAACTGGGCTAAAGCCCGATATGCATACACCTCTAATCTTCGGCATAAATGCCGGGGTTAATAGTTTACCTGTTTCATATAAAAATTAAGTTTCACACAAGTGAGTAGCCCCGCCCTTCAGGGCGGGGGTTCAATACAAAAAATATACGGGGCTTTAGCCCCCGAATAGAATTGTTTTTACTTCTTTATAGTACCTTCCCGCACATGCAGTACTACCCTCACTTCGGGCAGTCTTTCAGCCCGAAGGGAGGGCGAAACTGGGCTAAAGCACGATAATCCCCCACCTCTAATTCCCGGAAATAATGCCGGGTATATGATAATGAGAGTGGAAGTATATGTTCAATATCTCTTAAGATTCCTGCCTTCGCCATGCAGAGCTTGGCAGGCAGGAATGACAAAAAAACTCTCTTAGATCTTTTGGTCTTTCCAGATGACTTTTCTATCGATAGCAAGGAGGATTGAGGTAACAATAACATAGACAGCGAAATAAATTTCATACAATGGCATATAAAGCAGCACTCTGTATAGGCGGAATTCTTTTATAGCAGGCAGCAGGAATATTGTATCAGCCGCAAGCTTTGTAAAGAAGAAAAGCAAGTATGATTCCCAGCTCAAAAACGCCCAGCCGGTAAGTATCACCGCACCCATAAGCCAGGAAAACATTCCCACAACTATCCCTAAATTGAATTCGCCCATTCCCCCCATTGCCCAGCGTTTCTTCTGCCGGAAGAGCGTTGTAAGGTCCGGGCATGCATATGTAATATTCTTGGTATCATTATCCACAGGGAAATGAGTTTTCTTATACGCTGTATCTTTGTGTATTTTTTGCAGCAGCAGAAAATCCTCCGTTATCGAAAACTTAATATTTTCGTAGCCGCCAATTTCATCATACGCTTTCTTGATATATGACATATTATTACCAACACAGCTTATCGGCACGCCGATACCATCGCCGCCGGCGGCAACAGTGAGCAGGTAGAGCCAGTCGGCTGACTGCAGGCCGGCGAACAATCCGGCAGGCTTTATAACTGAGTAACCCGCAACCACGCCGGTTTTAGCATCATAATAATCCAGGATTCGCCGCACCCAGTTTGGATTAACTTCAATATCAGCATCAGTTGTGAATATTACTTCGCCGGTGGTATGTTTCAACGCCTGAGCCAAAGCATTCGCTTTGCCTTTTAGCTTTCCGGAAGTTTCGGTGATCTCGAAATATTTGAGGCAGGGGTTTGCGGAAGCGTGGAGATTCATAATTTCTTTCGTCCTGTCTTCTGACCTGTCATTAACAAGCAAAACTTCCAGCTTATCCTTAGGATAATTCAGGTTCAGGAGTGAAAGAATGCAGGCTTCGATGCTTGACTCTTCATTCCTTGCGCAGATTACAATTGATACCTTTGGCTCATATTTTGAATTGGGAGATTTTTGGGTATTAACCAGCACGCCGATGAACATTATACAATGCATCAGCAGGTAGAAGCTCAATATTATAAATACCGCTATTTCCATAAAAAAGTCCCGTGGTTTATTACGGGACTAAAATAATTCTGAATTTCTGCAATTACAATTTACTTAACAACCGCAATTTTTATTGAAGCGGTCTCGCTGCAGCCGCCCTGCAGTTCAAGAACGGCAATATAGATACCGCTTTGAACATTTGTGATATCCCACGGCACTTCGTTATCAAGTCCTTTATGGGTTGTGCCGGCAAGTGTAGTAACAAGCTCGCCTGCGAGATCCATTATTTTAATATTGATAGCGGTAACATCACCATTCAGGAAGTAGCGAATGCTGGTAGATTTACCGTAAGCCGGATTTGGCCAATTGTAAACTTTGTCCGAAGGCAGGCAAGCGCTGTTAACGGAACCGGTTGGGGGAACAAGGTTAGCATTCGAGTGTGCGTTATCCTTAAGGTAATTGCGCCATATTACTTTGGCTGCGTCATAAGCCCAGGGTGTTTTGTAGCCATACAAATAACCATCCTGCGAATACACAACTATTCCAAAATTACCGCCGGTATTTATCAGCGCCGGTGTGGAATTTACCACTCCCCCTGTTGTAAGCGGGAAACCGTCAACGATCCTTCCGTTCGAACCGTAAGCATATATCCTGCCGTCGCCGGTTCCGAATATTACATCATTTATGCCATCAGAGTTAATGTCTGCTATCGCGCATCCGCTTGAGATCCGGCTGACATTTGGCACTGTGAACGGGAAATGATCAAGCGGTACTCCGTTCTGGTTTACGGCATAAAGCTTGCTATCTGCCGAAAATATTATATCCTGGCTGCCATCTTTATTCAGGTCGGCAATAACAGGCGAAGAATACAGAGTATTTATTCCCAGGTTATTTGAGATAACAGTGGTGTTGTTAATATTCAGCTTATTATCGGAAGTAACATAAACCGGGAAACTGACCGGATCTATTGGCTGTTGACCCGTAATATTTATAAGGCTCTGAGCAAAAAATTTCTTAGAAGCGTCTATATATGTCAATATAGGCTGTGCTGTGCCGCCAAGTCCGGCTGCAAGCTGGGTAATATCAAAATTTCCAGCTCCGGGCGTAAAGAAAGTAACTGTGTTTGAATCAACATTATACCTTCCCATTATACCGCTTTCCGTGCCGGCAAAAATGAATTTTGACTGCGAAACATCTGTTGGTATGTAAACCGGAGATGTAAATTTACGCGGTGTAACAACCTGGTTAACTATTGGCGCGCCGGTAGTAGAATCAATATTAAAATTCAGCAATGAGAACTTATTGCCGTAAACACCGACTATGTATTTATCATTGCCGCCGATATTATAGTTAAGAAAACCAACCATTGACTGAGCAACGCTATCTTTCAGGAATCCGTTCGGCATATCAACCCTTATTGAATTGCCGTTATCCCTGAATCCGTAAAGACTGTCTTTTACATTTACGAAAACTTCATCAAACCCGTTCCCGTTGTAATCTATGCCAACCGGCTGTGTGTTGCCGCTGTTATCAAGACCGATGAACCTCGGATATGAGCCTATGTTGGTGATGTTTCCGCAAAGCTGGTAGTTGAATGTCATTGTAGGCCCTATCTGGCTGAAAGCCGAGAGGCAAACCCTTGAATCTATATTGGAATAGCTTTTGGAATTCGGGAATGATGTCTGGTTGAACTCGTTCCTGTAAATATTCGACGGCCTGTAATGATTGCCATCGTACCAGAAGTCAACAAAAAATCCGTCGCTGATAACATCACCAAGCGGGGTAGAAACTACTACCCCAATATCCTGCGAGCCTTTGGCTTCTTCTACATCAACGCCGCGGTGATTTATGTTAGTGTTAATTGTATTTGAAGCTATGTTGGCATCGATAACATTTTCATCTATATGCCAAACCAAAATACCGCCCTGGAAATTCGCAGTATCGTTTTTGATACCGGGAACGCTCCAGTCAAGCTCATCAACATCGGTTATGCTTCCCTTCAGCTTCCAGATATCCGAGCTGTTAAAGCCCTCAACATCCTGTGTGAAGTTGATACTATCTCTAACGCCGCCCTTAACAAAATGGATCGTCTGCCCGTTTCCGTTAGCGTCGCGGTTCCTGTTTTCAACAAGGAAATACTCCTTACCGCTTATGAAAATTTTATATATCGATTCATTCCCGTTCACATCAAGCGTTGCAGCTTTGGTGGTATAGGTACCGCTTGAACTGATGGTAATTGGTGATGCCCAGCCCAAATACTGCTTTTCCCATGCCGAAGGTTCAGGCGGGAAAACACCAAGATAGCTGAAGATAGCCTGTCCGTCCATTAACCCAAACCTGCCTATCGCAGTGCTGCCGGTTTCGGTATCAAAAAGATCCGGCAATCCCAAGTGGCTGCCAAGTGTTGCCACAACTATTCCATTTAATCCAAGCTCCAGATATATATCGCCGAAGCTGGTATTAACAATTCTGTACTCCTGTTCGGGCAGCATACATGAGCTGGGAATAATGACTCCTTCATTTGTATGATAACCTTGAGTTGTATCGCCGTAAATCGACTTAAGGGTCGCATTGCTCATGTATATCGAAGGCAGGTCAAGCTCGCCAACGAATAATCCCTGTGAAGCAAGGTCAACATCCCTTCCAACGCCAGCGTGGAATATCACAAACGCCGATTTAGAGGGGTCTATCCCCGAAAAATCCACAACACTATCAGCTGAGCGCCAAACATCGAAGAACAGGTTGCCCATGCGGCTGAGATTCTCAGTTCTTCGCGGGGAATACTGTTCCATTTCACCCGAAAGATTTCTGATAGTAGGAAGTATGGTATAGTTGATTATCAGCTTGCCTTTTGAAGACTTATAATAGTAGTTCTTCATGAATTCCAGCTTGTAGGTAAAGTACAGGCTGTCATGCGGCGGCGCGTCAACTGAATCCGGGTAGTTGCTTGATACATCGAATCGTCCGTTGCCCGTGGTTTGAGGATTGTTATCTTCACGGAACTGCACCATAATAGCGTACACGTTCAGTGTTTCCGGAACCGCTGAACGGAAGAGGATATTATCGTACGGATTGCCGAACGAAGAAACCGGGTGGCTGTTAAGAGGGTGGCTCAGCCGGAGATCGAGCTGAGTGTTCCTTCCGGTTTGCGAATGAGTAATAAAATGAACGGATACTAACAGCATGATAGCTGTCAGTATCCGCAAACTGCTCTGCGATATGTTATTCATTTAACTATTTTTGGGGTTCTTCAGGTTTCTTTTCTTCCGGAACTTTAACTGTTTGTTCGGGCTGCCCGAAGTTCACTGAAAGTGTAAATCTTAATGTATTGGCAAGCGGATGATTCTCTTCGATGGTATTGATATAACTGAAATCGAATCCGTACATGCTGTACCTGATGCTTGCGCCGAGAGTGATAAACTTTCTTTTTCCTTTATCGGGATCTTCATAGAAGAATCCGCCTCTTAAGCCGATAAGCTTTGGCTTACCGTACCAATATTCCGCGCCAACTGATGACTGGATGGATTTCATTACGTTATCAAATCCGCCGCTGAATGAAGTGAATATACCTTTATAAACCGGGTCAGATTTTCCTTCTTCTCTTCTTTTAACAAGAAGCTTGGCGAAATCAGCAGTGATGGTAAGATTGTTGAATTCGCTCTGGTAAATATCATAAGCGAAGCCAAGACGCAGGTTTGTAGGAAGCGGATCAGCCTGGTCATTATCTACATATGTTACTTTGGGTCCGATATTTGAAATATTCATACCGATACCGAGCTTATTATTGATGAATTTCAGCTTGGTTTTTGAAGGACGCCACAGGCCGGAGATATCAAAACTCAGGTCATATGCTGTACCTGAACCCTGTTCGTTACCAACTTTACCTACTGCAAGCTTGCTGTATATAAACCTTGTAACAACACCTACGCCAAGATCTTTTGTGACCTTTGTGCCGTAACCAACTGCAAGCGCTCCGTCAAAAGCCTGGTAGTCGCCGATCTCGTTACCGAATTCATCTGTACGGATGATCTTACCGATATTGAGATATGTTATGCTTACACCAATTGTGCCTTTAAGCTTCTTCACATAATACTTACCAGCAAGGAAGTCATAAAACAGGTCAGAAAGACCGAGGCCCGGAAGCCATGGTGAGTGGGTAATCGAAACCTGGTTGCCTTTTTGGAAGCCGAGGCCTGCAGGATTCCAGAACATAGCCGAAGCATCGTTGACCATACCTGTTCCTGTTTCACCCATACCGGCGTTTAATGAATTAGGACCGATTAACAGAAAAGGGACAGCTGACTCGCCCTGCGCATATATCTTTCCTGATAGCACAAATACAGCAGCAGCCAGTATGCACATTTTTAATTTGAACATCTAAAGTTTCCTCCTGGATATATTAATATTATTTTCTATTTCAAAACCGCTAATTTCCCGGTATTTGTAACGGCTGCGCCGTCACCGGATTCTACTGTTAACCTGTAAATATAAACACCATTTCCCAATGTTTCACCGTCCTGATCTTTCCCATCCCAATCAATGACAACGAACTTATCGGCAACATTTGGTTTGTCAATTTCTTTAATAAGCCTGCCTGCAACTGTATAAACCTTGATCTTAACATTTATATCAGTTGGATAGTTGTGCTGGAAAGTGAAAGCAGTGTTTCCGGCAAACGGGTTAGGATAGTTATACACATTCATAACCTGCAGCGTTCCGTTGAATGATACTTCAAAATCAACGAACGCCTCGCTTGAGTTATTATAGGTATCCCATGCCCTGAGCTTAAGAGAATGTTTGCCAACGCCTATTTGCGAGAAATCATACTCCAGTGTTCCGGAAGTGTACGAAGAATCGCTGTTATAAAAATTGGTTACATCATACTTGTTGTTTTCGTTTCCGTCAAGAACCGCTTCAATCTTATGGCCAATTGTTCCGGTTGTGTTAATACCCGATTCATCGAACAGATCAGCTATCAGCTTGAAGTTCTCGTTCACTATATCGCCGGTCCTGAAGTTCCGGTTATTGAGGAACAGGCTTATCCTCGGGCCGACTGAGTCAATATCGGCATTCGGATTAATTCCGCCTACTATGAAATTCCTGTTTATTCCGGCGCCGTCGTACTGATTATTGTAGAAATAATTTATAAGCCTTCCGGGCTGGTTGAGATAAGAAATATCACGCGGAACGATATACTCCGCTACCCATTTACCGTTGGTAACAGTTTGAGTACCGGAATAAATAATACCTCCGTTCTGCCTGAAATGATGCTCAATAACCGGTGCGCAATCTTCATTATAAACAACCTGCTTATCAACATCATAAACTTTGAGCACCAGGCTGCCGTTATACTCATTCCATACTGTTGAATCCGGATGCAGTATTGATCCGAAGATCTTGATCTTGCTCAACGCTTTCATAGTATCGCCAACAAGTCCGCTGATGCTATCTATATGGGAGCGGAATCTCGGCATCTGGACCCTGATAGTAGGATCACACATAAGGATATATTTAGCATCGTTATCCTGGTATGATATCTGCTGCTTTGTGTTGAATAATGCCGTGCCAAATCTCTTCTGAAGCAGCAGCGTATCCCTTGGGATATACAGATTGCTGAAAACTGAATAGAAGAATGCAGCATTTGTAGCAGCGTAAACCGGCCTTGAAGCAGCTATCGTACCGATCGCGCCTTTTTTCTGCGCCATCATAAACAGCTCGCCCGCACTTTGGTTTGCCGGGTTATCGAACTTGCTCATGTCACAGCTTGCAATGGAGACAAACGGGTAATGATTTTCGTTTGAAAGCATACTAAGGATATTATCCTTTTCCAGAACGTATTCATGAGCCCAAACATCAGGGCTTCCATGGCCCGTATAATGGATATTGAGTACACCTTCGTTCCAGTATTTTGCTATATCAGCGTTAACCTGGGGTTTCCTTCTTCCCTGCGGACTTATAACGGTAGGATAAGTAGCAAGAAACACTTTGATCTTATCTATATAAGCAGGTGTGAACTCCTCTGCAAGTGTTTCGCACTGCGCCAGGTGATAGATATATTCACAGTTCGGAGCAGTTGTGCGCTCATCATCTGCAACGAACATCATTTTATTCTTCCAGTACCCGTTATTCTGCCCGCTTTCATACTCTGCGATCTTATCTATATATGTATTAGCGTCAATAAGTGAGTTTGCGGGTATCCTGCCTACTGCAAGATCGGGCCTGTCAACTATATTTGTACCCCTTATAACATTCACAAAAAAGTCATCTGTAGTTAAACCAAGAACCTGGTGAATAACCGGGCTGGTCAGTTCCCATGCGGGAACGTAATTTCCGCCCTGTGTTTGGATATTTTTATAGTCAAATCCGCCATCACCTAATAAGCACACAAATGACGGGCGTTCGCTCCAGTTTTCAAAAGCATATTTTACAAAATCCCTGATAGCAACAGCATCAAGCACTCCCCCTGAAAATTCGTTATAAATCTGGTCGGTAGTGACTATCATTGTTTTAAGATACTCTGGGTTCGAGGGACCGCCTTCTTCTCTTCTGGCTTTGATCCTCTCTGCGGCAGAAACAAAATCTCTGTGAGTAATAACTATAAAGCTTGCCCCGTCGCTGATCCCGTGCAGATTCTGATTCGAAACCCTTGCGGATATTCCGGTCGGATTCTTAAATCCGTTCTGTCCAACCACAAAGAAGCTGCTAAGGCTGTTCTTAGCTTCAGTTTTCTGGAATTTAACATTTGAGGGAGATACGCTTATCGGCTGAATGATCTTCACATCGCCGTGAGAAGTCGCATCAAATACCTTTATGTTGGCATTCGAAAATGATGAAACATTGTATTCAACCAAGCCCGTTGTATCAGGTGAATTGAACTGCACAAAATCTCCCGCAACAGAATTGAATCTTCTTTTATAAAGAATTTCCTGGTAATCAACATAACCTTCAGACTCGCCATTTGACGCATAGAAGGTTGAACGCAGCTTAACCTGCTCGCCATTTGTTTTCTGTGAAGCATTTACGTTAAATGTTAGGGAACGCGTATCAATCCACTCATTAAAGCCGGCAATAACGCAGACCATTGCCATAGATAACTCTGACATATTTGAATAGTCATCTTTAACGAGGAAGTAGCTTGAATACGGGCACAACGTTCTGGCCGCCAGCTTTACATTATAGTAAATATCTGAATTCTGCTCCAACCCGTTAAGGCTCAGGCTCCAGTCAAACGACTGCCCCGGCGATTTCCTTAAGCTCAGCCACAGATTTCCTTCGCCTATAAGATTGTTCTCTTCCGGTTCCCAGAATACTTTTTCAGTGAACGAAGAAGGAACATAAGGCGAACTTCCGCTTTCGGAGTTGACAACCTGCATCCTGCTTCCGTTGCCGGGAGTGTTGAGGCAGATCCAGTAATAATTTGAGCGGCTGTGATAATTTACTGTATGCCTGAAAACATTCGACAAAGTGTCGTAATTCCAGCTGTTGATAGACTTGCCGTAGAAGAGAATAAAATCTTCGTTATTGAAAATACCGTCGGATTCACCTTCAAAGAAAATATCTATCTCTTCAAGGTCAACCGGTCTCGGCAATGCCATATCTTCCTGCAGCAATGCGCCGCCGTTACCGTACATTTTGATAGTCCTTGGGTCAACGCCCGAGAGATTCACTCCAGCGCCTTCAAGGAAACTTTTGGTTATCTTATAGATGCCCTCACTTTTTCCGTCGCCGGCATCTTTGACTTCAATTTTATACCAGTCACCTGCAGAGAGAAAGCTGTTCACCAGCGATGTGCTTCTGGACATACTCTTGAATTTGGGATCAACCCAGTTCATCGCATTTGATGAATTTATCGCACTTCCGGAAAGAAGCGCTATTTCATTTGGGTTCCTTGCTTTGTTCAGGTAAACCGGCCTATCGCCAAAGTTTATTCTTACCCTAACCCTCGTGTAGATCTTAAGCGTTCTTGAAACAGGGTTATACTGCATCGGGTTAATGATTAGGTTACCTGCAACAATATCTCTCAGCGGGCCAATGTTCTCAAGATCAGCCAGCTTTTCGGGTAAGAATTTATTCTGAGTGTACTCGTTATTTTTTGTATATGAAAAAAATGCGTTATCAAAGCTCCTTATGTTCGGATTGACAACATTCATCTGAGGAACGGGAGCAAGATTGATGCCCTGTTTTTCGGTAACATCAAAATCCACAACCTGCACCGTATTATTTCTTTCGGAAGGAAGAAAAACCGAGAAGCTTCTGTACCTTAGGTCGGGGCTGCCGGCTTCCATCATAGATTTTGCAACACCGTTTCGATACTCGAACATTGAAAGCATCTCACCGTTTTGCTCTTTAACCTGCTCGGCAATTTCCATCGGGTAAAATTCAAGCTCTATATAATCTGAGCCGGTAGTTATGATCTTATAGTCGGGTTTTACATTGTTGAACAGGAAATCGTTCATCTGCGGCGCGCGCGACTGCTCGTAATTGAATCCGTTATTCTTGGCGGTCTTATCTGACTGCGCAAACAGGATAGATCCTGCTGCTGCCAGTACTGCGATCAGGGAGATTTTTAACGATGTCATTCTGGATAGAATTTAGAATTAGTAATAAAAAAACCGAAATTGAATAAATAGTTCAATTCGGCTCTATAAAAATTTTTACAGAATATATTGCTAAAGGCATCCGTTTTTATAAAACCGAAATTAAAACCTCTAACAATTATTCTATAATTTCTTACCCTCTTTTAAAGCAATATATATTTAGAAGTAAGAAATGTCAAGACAAAATTGCCCGTAAAATAAGCCAAATTTTACTATAAATCGTATTATTCTAAACACTTAAATACTTCATAGTGGTTTCAAATACGTGCCTAATATCTATACTATTAATAGAAGAAGCAGCCCCCTGGATGGCAATTTTAGCCGCTCCGATGGGTCCCCATTCAAAAGCCGGGGTGGGTCCAAAAAGCGCAATTAACGGTACATCAAAACCAGAGGCTATATGCATTATTCCTGTATCATT
>WBZT01001936.1_pt1 | contig 14750 bp, 9 predicted proteins | sample 5204241 | NCBI WGS metagenome assembly WBZT01 (sample SAMN12344358, study PRJNA552823) | activated sludge metagenome | biome: Activated sludge suspended growth; feature: Nitrification reactor; material: Wastewater; isolation source: activated sludge from nitrification reactor of wastewater treatment... | reverse complement strand
GTCAAAGCTCCCATCGGGAAAAGGCAGATTTTCACCGGCAGCTTTGATTATTTCAGCCTTTGAGCCAAGCCGCTCTGCTGCGCGCTGCACCTGTATGCTGGAAATATCTACCCCGGTCAGTTTGCCGTGCGGAATTCTCTCCAGGATATGTCCCGCTCCGCAGCCAACTTCAAGAACTGTGTGATGCGGTTTTATCTCAGCGGTTTGGATCAGTCTCCTGATCCTTTTGTTTTCAATGAACCTGAATATCCGGTTTGGATGATTGTAGAACTTGTCAAGGTCATGCTTAATGGCATGTTCCTCGTTCCATGCTTCAAAATTATCTTTGCCGGGCTTCAATTATAACGAAATTACAGTTTCTGGTAAATGAACGAACCGAATCTCTTGTCAGCGGAAATTATCTCTTTCAGCAGCCTGTATTTATTCGGGTCCTGCAGCTCATCCAGCTTTACGTCATTCTTGAATTCAGGCCTGTACCCGTAGTGTGATTCCCAAATAATTATCGATCCCGCAGGCGCCTCATTCAGGTTCTTCATATCAAGCTTTTTGAACAATGTTTGTTCATCTTTATATGAAGATGAATAGAACATTATGAATGTGTGGTTAGTCAGCTTTTCCTTGCCTTTTGATTCGGGCAGCGAATCAACAAACTCTGCTACTTCTTTAACGGAAATGTTCTCTGATGAAAGCTTCTTAGTATCCACAAAATACAGGTGTGATGCCGCAAGTATTACCAGTGCTGCGCCAAGTGTGCCAAGGTATTTTTTGCGCGATTCATTCCACAAGATAACGGATAAAATAAAGAATACTGCTACGAATATCAGCTTCGTATATTCCGTATTTTCAAGCAGCACGAATCCATCGGTTGATTTTGAAAGGAATGCGAATACGAACACTGCAAAAACACCTGTGATCAGGTAATTGCTGCTTTTGAATCGTTTGAGAGAGAGGTTATTGAGACCAACCGCGGCAAAGAACGCGCAAATTGGCGAAATGTGCAGCAGGTAGCGCCAGTTTCCCGGATTCGGGCCGTCGCTTACCATGGTGAGCATCTGTATTATGAAAATGGAAATGAATATTATATAGAATTCCGCGTACTTTTTGAAATACTCTTTGACTTTGGATGTATCGTTTAGGAATCCAAAGAATCCAAGCAGGAATAGGGAAAGGCAAATAGGGCCTACTATGAAAATGTAAACTTTGAAATAGTGAAGCAATCCCTGAGATTTATAATTCAGGCCTGCTACCGACCTCATTTCAGTCAGCACAAACATTATATCGCCGGTTTTGATGAATCCCAGCAGATTATACAGCACCGGGAATACAAACAGCAGGGCAGCGTACTTATACTGTTTCCTCATTGCAAAAAGCACAGCGAATACAACAATAAGCAGCGCGATTTCCTGCCTGATAGTATAAATATATCCCAGAAGCAATGCGCTGAGTGCGAATTTTTCTTTCTTGTATAAAATAAGGAATGTTACAATGCATAGCGCTGTGAAAATTTCAGAGTAAGACCTGAACGAGAGATCCACATACAGCGGCTGTGTTGCAAGAAGTAAAGCGCCGATCATAGCATAGCCTACTTTATATGTCTTTATCAGTACATATGTCATATACACTGTTGTAGCAGCAACTATGGAGTTAAATATCAATACGGCATCATAACTGATCAAGGCGGGGAGTACCATGAATATCTTGTAGCCCGGTTTCGGACCGTTGCCTAGGATTGCCCAGGGATCATGCCAGAAATTCAGCATGTTTATGTATTGTGCTACCTCGTCATCCTGGTAGAATCCAACCGCTATTTTTCGGTATGAGAAATAAAGAATGGCTAAAATGGGTATAATTAGCCAGAAATAACGGGAATATTTGGCCTCAAAGTCTGATTCATAGTATGGAACATTGAGCACCGATTCGGACTTCTTCGGTGCGGTTTCCAGTGTCTTTTTTTTGCTCATAAAGGACAAATATAGGCAAGATGTGGCTAAAATTCTATTCATTTCAAAGAATTGTGTAATTTAGTATCTTTGGTGCAGAGCAGCAAAAATATCATTCAAGAATATGGCAAAAGCAAAAAAAGAAGATCACACAGCAAAACGGCTGGCGGATATTGAGAAGGAAATCGCCGAACTTAGCAGTCAGCGCGATGAGCTTAAGGCTCACTGGGTGCTTGAAAAGGACCTGATCTCTGAGATCAGGGCAATGAAGGAAGAAGTTGAGAACCTGAAGAATGAAGCCGATAATTTTGAACGGCAGGGTGACCTTGCCAAAGTGGCTGAAATAAGATACGGCAGGCTCATTGAGCTTCAGAAAGAAATTTCTGAGAAGTCTGATAAGTTGAATGAGCTTCAGAAGAGCCAGAAGATGCTGAAGGAAGAAGTTGACTCGGAAGATATTGCCGAGATTGTGGCTAAGTGGACGGGAATCCCGGTTTCGAAGATGCTGGAAAGCGAAAGGGAAAAGCTTCTGCATGTCGAAGAGAATCTGCACAACCGCGTTGTTGGGCAGGACGAGGCTATCAGCGCAGTTGCCAACGCCATAAGGCGCAGCCGTGCGGGTCTGCAGGATATGAACAGGCCGATAGGTTCGTTCATTTTCCTCGGTACAACCGGCGTGGGTAAAACAGAGCTTGCAAAAGCTCTTGCGGAATTCCTTTTTGATGATGAACACAACATCGTGCGTATTGATATGAGCGAGTACATGGAAAAATTCTCGGTCAGCAGACTCATAGGTGCCCCTCCGGGCTATGTTGGCTATGAAGAAGGCGGCCAGCTTACCGAAGCAGTCAGGAGAAAACCATACAGCGTTGTTTTGCTTGACGAAATTGAAAAGGCACATCAGGATGTGTTCAATATACTGCTGCAGCTATTGGATGAGGGTACATTAACTGATTCACAGGGCAGGACCGTGAATTTTAAGAATACGATCATAATAATGACCTCAAATCTCGGTTCACACCTGATACAGGATGAGCTGATGTTGATAAATGAAAAGAACCGTGATGAAATTCTGGGCAATTTGCGTGAAAGGCTTTTTGAATTACTAAGGCAGAAGATACGCCCGGAGATCTTAAACAGGATAGATGAAGTTGTAATGTTTAAGCCGCTGCTTGGCGAGGAGCTGAGAAGGATAGTTGATATCCAGCTTAACGGCATAAAAAAAATGCTGCATCTAAACAGCGATATTACTCTTGATGTAACAAACGAAGCCAAGGATTGGCTTGCTAAGATTGGATATGATATAACTTTCGGTGCACGCCCGCTGAAGCGCACAATTCAGAATCACATTACCAACAAGCTATCTGAAAAGATACTTGCAGGCGATATACTTCCCGGCGATAAAGTGGAAGTTACTGTAGATGATGCCGGACATTTTATGTTCAACAAAAAGTGATATAAGAGAAATGTATTTCTGCGGCAAATTAAGCTTTTGCCGCAGATGTAATATTCGTATTGTCGGTAAGTTTTCCTGCCACAAATAGTGCTGCAATATACAGTATTGCTGAGAATATGAACACAATGCTGAATCCATAACTCATTGAAAGCATAACTACAAGAACGCTTCCCATTACTGAAAAGAATCCGTTAACACCCCAGCCGTAAGCAACCAGGTATCTAGCATTATTGTTTATTTTGCTCATGCCGTAAGGGAAAGGTATTCCCATAAAGAAAGCGAGCGGAGCGATGAGCCCGATCGATACCAGGACTCTCCACAATATCTCGAGCCGTGCGAGAGAGCCGAATATCGCAGGACTAGCCAGTCCAACTATCAATGTTAATCCTGCGATGATCAAAAATACCGGAAGCGGTTTGTTCTTAAATATCGCAAGTATCTTTTCTGAATACATACTACCGATGCCTGAAAAAAGCAGCATTGTTGAAATGACCGTCAGCATCGTATAAACAGGCTGACCAAGGAATAAAGTGAATCTTTGAATAAGGCAAATTTCAACTATTATGTAACCGAGTCCAAGGAGCGCAAAGTAAGTTATATACTTTCCCTTTTTCACTTTCTGTGCTTCTTTGTCTTTTCTGAATTTCAGATATATCGGCAGGAATATCAGCAATGCCGAGATAACGATTGTCTGTAACAATAGTACCACGAGTGTCGATTCAGCTACAGGCTTCTGGATCATAGATATCATTGCTCTATCGCCCTGTGAAAATGATTCCTTAATGCTTCCAAAGCCTATATCAGAAAAATTTGTATTATGCTCAAAGTACGGATTATCATCAGTAGCCGGCAAAAGCTTCATATGCGGGTACTTCTTAACCGTTTCAGTAATATTATCTGATTCAATAATATCCTTGAATATCCCTTCCGGTTTCGAAACCGGGTCATAAATAGTTTCAAGGTTCAGCAGCGCAGACATTGTTTTGAGCCTTTGAATATCAAACTCGTCGAATCCTGATTTTTTGTAAAGCACACCGCTTAAGAAGCTTACATCTTTTTCGAAATCACTGGGCGGGCGTTTGAAAACATAGAATTGGTTCTTCAGGTCGCTGCCGCCGTTCAACTGCTGCGCAATTTTTATTGAAGTCACTAGCCTTGGCATCTGCGGTTCTGGGCGTGTGATGTATAATATACCGTTTATATCAAGATGCTGGAGGTATTCCCTTAACGCTTCTTCGGTCAATATATAATTTTCCACCAAGCTCATTGCTCCGCTGTTTGTTGCGGATGCTGAAATAGTGTGCGCGCTGATTATCACATCATACTTAATTCTCTTACCGCGCAGCCAGCCGCGTGCGTCATCAGTGAATATCTTAACGCGTTTATCTTTCGCTATACCGCCGGTCCAGAATCCGGCAAGATCCTTTTCCACCAGGTCATTTAATATACCGTTTATCTCTACGGCAGTCACAGATTTTGCGTTGTTAGTGAGCGCGGTAAGTATCTCACCGCCTCCGCCTGAACCAAGTACAAACACTTTAGATGTATCATCGCGCTTAAGGACCATTGCAAGCATCGAGGCATCGAATGGCGGCCTTGCGCCGGTATCAAGCAGGTTAGGAACCTTAGGTATATTTGTTGTCGAATTGCCTGCATCAATAATAGCAGTGTAAACCGGGTAGTCATCAACATTTTCGCCGTCATCCTTCATTATATCAACCTTTGAAAATGAATTCCACCTTGTCTGTAGACGAAGATCAGGATTCTCCTTGATATAGTTTCCGTAAACCTTGTTTGAAGAAATTGAGATCGGCAGGTAAGCGTCCGGATTGGAAAGGAATATTCCGTTCAGCAGCAGCATGATAATAGCACCAAACAGCGCTATTGACTGCCTGCGGTTCTTCTGCATGGCAAATACAAGTGTTCCCAAGCATGCAATGATCGAAGCGGCCGCAATACCGCCTGAACCGCCGAATACCGGAAGTATCAGAATAAATACGAAGCATCCCAAACCCGCACCAAGCAGGTCGTAGAAATATAGTTTGTTAATGCTTGTTTTGAACCTTGTGAACAATTGTCCTATTATCAATCCCGCAAGAAAGAAGGGAAGTGTGATCAATATATAATATACAGGCAGGTAGAGGAATTGGCTGGAATCTGAAAACAGGCTGAAAGGATCGAAAGGAATTTTGTTAATGGCCAGAAAAGATGCAATGATAGATACGGCAAAAAGCATTGTAGTAATATTCAGAAAGCCGTTGATCTCGCTCTTGTTAATTTTATCTGAAATAAGAATTGTTACACCGCTTATTCCCAGTCCAAGCAGCGCAATGCTGATAATCATGAACGCGAAGTGGTACCATAACGAAACCGAGAGAACCCTGATGAGCGTGAACTCAAGCATCAGCACGCTGAGCGAAACCAGCAGCAGCCCGATCTTATGTTTCCCGGTTAAAACTTCTTTCTTTGATACAGTAGTTTTATGGCTCATTAAATCTTCTGTTATAGTTTTGAACTACAATTTTCTGTTATCAATAATTGTATCTTTGAGGTACTTTTTCGAAAGCTCCGGGTAATCAGTGCTGTAATGCAGTCCTCTGGATTCCCTGCGTTTAAGCGCGGAGCTGATTATAAGGTATGATATTAATGCCATGTTGCGAAGCTCGAGAAGTTCGCGGGTAATTTTTGTCTTCTTGTAAAAAGTTTCAAGCTCACTGCGGATCTTGATCCTCCTCAGCGCGCGGTGAAGCCTTAGGTTGGATCTTACGATTCCAACATAGTTAGACATGATCTGCTTTATTTCATTTCTATTCTGTGCTATCAAAACCCATTCTTCAGCATTTTCGGTTCCGCTTTCATCCCATTCAGGAATATCGCCCGGACATTTATGCATATCGTTCTTTATCTCTACTTCACACACCTTTGCCGCTTTATCGGCAAATACAAGCGCTTCAAGGAGTGAATTGGATGCGAGCCTGTTTGCCCCATGAACACCTGTCATAGATGCTTCTCCAAGCACAAACAGTCCGGTAAGTGATGTCCGCCCGTTTAGATCGCTTGCTATGCCGCCGCACATGTAATGTGCCGCGGGAACTACAGGTATCATATCCTTCGCCATATCGATGCCGATCGAAAGGCACCTTTTATAAATATACGGAAATTTGTTTTTGATTTTTGATTCACCAAGAGAGGTTATATCGAGGTAAACATAATCATCGCCGCGTTTTTTCATTTCGTTATCAATTGCGCGCGCAACAATATCCCTTGGCGCAAGCGAACCGCGCGAATCATACTTGTGCATAAATTCATTGCCGTCCCTTGTTTTCAATACAGCACCCGCGCCGCGCAGCGCTTCAGAAATAAGGAAAGCCTGCTCATCAGAAGGCGAGATGCGGTTTTCATACAGACTGGTAGGGTGGAACTGTACAAATTCCATATTGCCAAGCTTGCATCCGCTGCGGAATCCAATAGCTATGCCATCGCCTGTAGCTATCGCAGGATTTGTTGTGTGAAGGTATATCTGTCCAATGCCGCCCGTACAAATTACAGTCAGTTTTGAGATAATGGTCAATACCTGGTTATTCAGTTCGTCAAATGCATACGCGCCGTAACAATTTATTTCTTCCGGGTTCTTTTTTGATTTGAGGTTGTGCTCTGTAATTAGGTCGATAGCCGTATGATGCTCCAGAACAGTGATGTTTGGGTTTGTATTAACATTATGCAATAGAGCTCGTTCAATTTCCCTTCCGGTAAGGTCTTTGGCATGAACTATACGTTTGCGCGAGTGTCCGCCTTCCCTGCCAAGATCAAGCTTGCCTTCTTCCCGTGAAAATTTAACTCCAAGCTCTATTAACTCATTTATAAGGTGGGGGCCGTTCTTAACGATCTGTTCAACGGCATCGATGTGGCACAATCCTGCGCCGCACTCAAGTGTATCCTTAATATGCAGCTCATATGAATCATCAGGTGAGATTACCGTGGCAATTCCGCCCTGCGCATAGTTAGTATTTGATTCCGCCTGGTCCTTCTTTGTCACAATGGTGACATGCGAGTACTTTGCGGCTTTAAGGGCAAATGAGAGGCCTGCAATTCCGCTGCCGATAACCAATATGTCTGTTTGCAGGCTCAAGCTTTATGAATACCGGGCTGTTACATCCTCGTTAGTTTTTACACTGATGAACCTGAATTCCTGGAAAGCAAGCGATGCATCCTCTTCAAGCGTTATCCTTAACAGGTAGCGGAATGACATCCTGGTAATATTACTTATAGTGCCTTCACGAAGTGTTTTGTAAACCATTGGATGAACTTTAAGCAGCAGCTTGCCCGATGGTTTTGATTTATCCAGCTTGAAGCGCTTTATCCAGCGTTCTATCCTGGTTAATATATTGGTTGAGCTTTCAACTATACCGCTGCCGCCGCATAACGGGCACTGCTCGGTGATGGAACGCACCACGTTTTCACGAACGCGCTGACGGGTAATCTGCACAAGCCCGAACTCGGACATTGGCAGAAGGGTTACTTTTGCCCTGTCTTTGCGGAATTCCTTCTTAAGCTCGTCGTAAACTTTTTTCTTATTCCTGTCATCATATACGTCGATGAAATCAACAACAATTATGCCGCCAAGATCCCTTAGCCTTATCTGCCTTACGATCTCTCTCGAAGCATCGAGGTTTGTTTTAAGCGAGTTGGTTTCCTGGTCTTTGCTTTTTGCATACTTGCCTGAATTCACATCGATAACATACATCGCCTCGGTCTTCTCGATAACAAGATGTCCGCCTATCTTAAGGGGAACTTTCTTGCTCAGTGTTTGATGTATCTCGGCTTCAATGCCATAGTTATCGAACAGAGCCTTATTGCCTTTATACATCTCAACTTTGTTAAGCAGCTCAGGTGAGTTTATCTTAACATAGCTGTGAATTTCCTTAAACAGTTTTTTGGAGTCAACAATTACCCTGTCAACATCATCCCTGAAAAGATCGCGTATAACGCTTGTGGTTACTGTAAGATCCTTATACAGAAGGGTAGGGGGTACAGCAGCTTTAAGCTGTTTTTCAATATCCCTCCATATGGAATGCAGATTCTCGAGATCTTCAAGAATTGCTTTATCTTCCTGCTCTTCTGCTACGGTGCGGATGATCGCGCCGAACTCAAGCCCTTTGGAATTACGGTAATTGCGGACAATATTCTTCAGCCTGCGCTTTTCGCGCATGTTCTGTATCTGTTTGGAAGCGTTGACCTTGTTTTCGAAGGGTAAAAATACGAGGTACCTGCCTGGCAATGAGACCTTTGATGTTACACGGACTCCCTTATTGCCTACAGGCTCTTTTGTGATCTGTACGATAATTTTCTGGCCGCGCTCAAGCCTTGGCGGCGCGCTGCGCCTTCTCTGGGGGGCTTGCTTCTGCGGCGGGGTATCTTCCTCTTCATCATCGTCGTCATCTATATCAGAGTCATCACCGAGCAGCGCTTTCAGGTCATCTACCTGTTCGCCTACATCGGAAAAATGCAGGAACGCATCCTGCTTGAAGCCTAAGTCAATAAATGCCGCTTTGATACCGGGAATTACTTTTGCTACGCGTCCCAGGTAAATATCGCCTACTACTCTTTCATATTCTTCGTTTTCTATGAAGAGCTCGGATAGCTTTCCGTCTTCGGTTATGGCTATCCTGTTTTCATCAGCATTTGAGTTGATGATAATTTCTTTTTTCATTGGATCCTGCTTTACATCTTCGTAATCGGACTTAACACACAGCTATTGCCTACGAGTTCATACTCTTTAAAAACTCTTTGTTGTGTTTAGTCCCTTTCATTTTTCCAAGAAGGAATTCCATAGCTTCAACCTGTGAGAAGTCACTCAGTATCTTTCTGAGCAGCCAAACTTTGCTTAGCTCTTCTTCATCAAGGAGTAATTCCTCTTTTCTCGTGCCGGACTTGTTAAGATCTATAGCAGGGAAAATCCTTTTATCAGCAAGCTTCCTGTCTAAAACAATTTCCATGTTACCGGTGCCTTTGAACTCTTCAAAAATAACTTCGTCCATCCTGCTTCCGGTTTCAACCAGGGCGGTTGCAATTATCGTAAGGCTTCCGCCTTCTTCAATGTTCCTTGCAGCCCCGAAAAATCTTTTTGGCCTGTGCAGCGCATTTGCATCAACGCCGCCTGATAGAATCTTACCGCTGTGCGGCACTACAGTGTTGTGGGCCCTTGCCAGACGCGTGATGCTATCAAGCAGTATCACTACATCCTTCTTGGCCTCGGTGAGTCTTTTTGCTTTTTCAAGCACTATATCTGAAACCTGAACGTGCCTCTCGGGCGGTTCATCAAACGTTGAGCTAATTACTTCTGCCCTTACAGAGCGTTCCATATCTGTTACTTCCTCGGGGCGCTCATCAATCAAAAGAACAATAAGCTCAACTTCCGGCTGGTTCTTCGCGATAGCGTTTGCTATCTGCTGAAGCAGTATCGTCTTACCGGCTTTGGGTGGTGAAACTATCATACCCCTGTTGCCTTTACCAATTGGAGTGAACAGGTTCATGATCCTTGTTACATATTCACCGGGTGCTGATTCAAGATTTAACCTTTCATTTGCGTACAGCGGTGTAAGGTTATCGAACAGTGTTCTTTCCCTCATCTTTTCCGGGTCAACACCGTTTACTTTATCAACCCTTAACAGCGCGAAAAATCTCTCGCCGTCTTTAGGAGGCCTTACCTGGCCGCTTACAGTATCTCCGGTCCTTAAGGCAAACTTTTTTATCTGTGAAGGTGAAACGTAAACGTCATCAGGCGAAGAAAGATAGTTGTAATCCGATGACCGCAAAAAACCGTAACCGTCAGGAAGTACATCAAGCACTCCTTTGCTGTAAGCCACGCCATCATTCTGCGTGCCTGATTCCAGTATTTTGTAGATCAGTTCCTGTTTTCTGAGGTCGCTGTAATCGGAAATGTTTAATCCTTTTGCCAGTTCATAAAGCTCTGCTATTTTTTTCTTCTTAAGCTCAGCTACATCCATAGAAGGCTTTAAATCATCTTTTTTATCTGATGCCATAATACGCTTAAATTAATTTATGTTTGGTTTAGATTTGTAATCTTTAGGAAAGTATGTTTAAGAAATGCTTGAAAATATGCTTATTTTGCGATTTATTTAAATGCGGGTGATTTATGATGAGCTATTAACTTACAAATATACGCAAGAATCGGGTTTATTACAATAGCAAGCTCAAAATTATATTGCAATTATGAGCTAATTTTTCATTATTTTTGTTTACAAAGCTCAATTAATGAATAAGACCTTCCTCAATATAGTCATTTTTCTTGCGGCATTTATGCTCTTTCCTGCTATTTATGCACAGGGCAATCCGCTGGTTTATGTTATCAAAGTGGAAGGCTCCATCAATCCAAGTTCCGCTGATTATATACACAAAAGCATCGAAGAAGCTAAGCTGAAAAATGCGGAGTGCCTCGTTATACAGCTTAATACACCTGGCGGTTTACTGAAATCAACCCGCTTCATTGTAAGCGACCTGCTTACATCAACCATTCCAATTATTGTGTATGTATCACCGGGCGGCTCACAGGCTGCTTCTGCGGGAGTATTTATTACGCTTGCCGGAAACATAGCGGCTATGGCGCCGGGTACAAACATAGGGGCATCGCACCCGGTTAGAGGTGATGGCAGCAAAATGGATTCCACCATGAGCGAAAAAGTTACCAACGATGCCGCCGCATTCATCCGCTCCATAAGCGAAAAACGCAAGCGCAATGTTGCGTGGAGCGAAGATGCCGTCAGGAACAGCGTAAGCATAACCGAAACTGAAGCATTGAGAGACAGTGTCGTTGATCTGGTTGCCGCGGACTTAAATGAACTCATGGCGAAAGTTGACGGCAGGGAAGTTGAAACTGCAGCCGGTAAGAAGATACTTAATACCAAGAATTTTACGGTTGTAAATTATGAGGAAAGCTGGTTCCAGAAATTCCTGGATATAGTCAGCGATCCGAATGTAGCTTATATACTCATGATGCTTGGCATTTGGGGAATTATAATCGAGTTTTATCACCCCGGCGCAATTTTACCCGGTGTGGTTGGTGTGATGTGTTTGCTGCTTGGATTGTATGGTCTGCATACCCTCCCATTGAACTATGCAGGGGTTGGATTAATACTGCTATCGATAATCCTCTTTATTGCCGAAATAAAGATAACCAGCTACGGCATGCTGACTGTTGGAGGAGTTATATCGCTTCTGCTTGGTTCACTCATGCTTGTTGATACCAGCTCACCGCTGGAATCCGCTATTGAAATTTCTCTGGGTGTAATAATCACAACAGTGATTATCATAACCTCATTGTTTGCCGTACTTGCATGGCTTGTTGTTCGCGCGCATAAGAGAAAAGCCATGACGGGCGAATCAGGCATGATAGGCGAGATCGGCGAAGTGTTTATGGATATTGTTAACGGAACCGGTACAGTAAAAATAATGGGCGAGCTTTGGAAGGCTGAATCAGACCAACCGATAGAAAAAGGCTCTAAGGTAAAAGTATTGAAGGTACACGATCTGACAATTAAGGTGCAAAAGGTGTAAGGTCTGACCCTCACCCCCAGCCCGCTTGACTGCCTTGGCAGTTCTCCCGAAGGGAGAGGGGGATAGGGGGGTGAGGTGCTTTTGGGATTCATGTGGTGAGGTGCTCTCGACATTATTTATTTGATAATTCCCCTCTGGAGAGGGGAAGGAGCAATCACACCGAAGGTGCTGATTGCGGAAGGGGTGTGTTGCTTCAGCATTTCAGTCAAGTTTCGATTCTGAAAAAATATATTAAATTCAAAACCATAAGGAGACCGTAATGGAGGCAGTAATAATAACATTTTTGTTCTTCGCTTTCTTATTCTTCGTTATAATTTTATTCAGTATGATAAAAGTTATGAGGGAGTATGAAAGAGGAGTTATCTTCAGGCTTGGAAGGTATTCACAAACCAAGGGTCCGGGACTTATCATTCTTATCCCTTTCATCGATAAGATGATAAAGGTAAGCTTAAGGACTTTGGTTATGGATGTTCCTTCGCAGGATATCGTTACCAAGGATAACATCTCGGTAAAAGTTAACGCGGTAGTTTATTTCCGTGTGCTTCAGCCGGAAAAAGCTGTGATCGAAGTACAGGATTTCCTCTTCGCTACTTCACAGATCGCGCAGACAACTTTAAGAAGTGTACTCGGACAATCAGAAATGGATGAGCTGCTGAGCGAAAGGGACGAGATCAACAAAAAGCTCGCGGTGATAATAGATGAGCACACCGAGCCGTGGGGAATAAAAGTATCGAACGTTGAAGTTAAACAGATCGATCTTCCGATAGAGATGCAGCGCGCAATGGCACGCCAAGCTGAAGCAGAGAGGGAAAGAAGAGCTAAGATAATTCACGCAGATGGTGAGTTCCAGGCTTCACAGCGTTTAGCTGATGCAGCGGAAGTCATAAACAAGCAGCCGATATCTCTGCAGCTTCGTTACCTGCAGACTCTCACAGAGATAGCAACCGAGAAGAACTCAACAATAATCTTCCCGCTGCCTGTTGATATTATTTCACAATTCATGAAGATGGTTGATACAAAGAAATCATAACCTAATTTTTACCGTCTTACGCAAAAGGCAGGCTGAGTTAAGCCTGCCTTTTGTTTTGGAAAAACTGCAAAAATGCGTTATTTTTGGATAGTCAAATCATACCAATTTGAATAAACTGCTTAAAATAACTTTTACACTGATTTTTATGACAATTATTGTACTTGGCTTTGCTATGCCTTTGAATCCCCCGAACGGCACATGGCAGCAGCAGTTTATGCCGGACCTGCATGGTGCTATTATTAAAGATATTACCTTTACAGACAGCCTGACAGGTTACGCTGTGACAAACAAAGACTCGTTTAATACAGCCTATATACTTAAAACCACCAACAGCGGAAATAACTGGTTTAACAGCTTAACGGATAATGTAGGATTTACTGAAGTTCAATTCCTGAATAATAACACAGGTTTTGTAAGCAGGCTGTTTACTCCGCCTGGATTTAGTCTAATATACAAAACAATAGATGGGGGGTCTAACTGGTCTCCGTTAAATACACCTGGAGATGTGTATAGCATGCATGTTCTAAGTGAAGATACAATCTGGATAGCAGGCGGTGACTTCAATACTGGTATATTCAGGACAATTAATGGAGGCGGAAACTGGTCTTGGCAGTACAACTCTCCAAGTGTAAACAAAGTATACATGTACAATGCCAGATTAGGATTTATGTGCAACAGCAGCAGTTTATACAGAACCACCAACAGCGGAATAAACTGGTCGCCCGTGCCCGGCGGAGCGTTTATTGATATACAATTTATAGACACATTAACGGGGTGGAAATCAGGGAATGGAATGAAAAAAACCACTGATGGCGGCTTAAGTTGGGTAGCCCAAATACTTCCAAGCGGAAGCAATATAATTGCATCTGGAATGGCAGGATTTTCAATATTAAGTATTGATACTATAATAGGAACAGGTGGAATCGTGTCTTTTGGTAACGATAAATACAGTGGTATACTCTATAGATCAACTAACGGAGGCAACAACTGGTTATATCAAATACCTGATACAAATTTTAGTATAACTGGTTATTATGATATTACATTTATAAACAAAAATATTGGTTGGGCTTTTGGAACCAGAAGACCTCCTCAAACACAGCTAATATCATACAGCAATATCCATACCACAAATGGCGGTGATACGACGTTTTTGGTAGGTTTACAACAGGTAAGCGCAGAAACACCGAAAGAATTTAAGTTGTATCAGAATTATCCAAATCCATTCAACCCGTTAACAAATGTCAAATACAGCATAATGTCAAATGTCAAAGGTCAACTGCAGGGGCAGTCAGGAATGTCAAACGTTAAACTGACTGTATTTGATATTACAGGAAAAGAAATAGAAATTCTGGTAAACGAAGAAATGAAAGCAGGTTCATATTCGGTTGATTGGGACGCATCAAACTACCCAAGCGGCGTCTATTTTTATAAAATTACGGCAGGGGACTACAGCGAATCAAGAAAAATGATTTTATTGAAATAAAGGTTGTCTACTCATCCGATGACTTGGAGTCATCGGATGAGAATACTTATATTGTCTTCAAACTTCTTTCCAGCTCGAGTTGTTCGTTCTTCAATGATTGCTGCGCGGTGAGGAGCTCCAGTATTTCAGGGCTGTATGCGTTGCTGGATTTGATCTTCGCTTCAATTTCCTTTATGCGCTGGCGGACGCTTTGCAGCCGCAACTGACTAAGTATTGCCTGCGCCTCGGCTACATAATTCTTATTCTTTGAGCCCTGCATTACAA
>WBZT01001935.1_pt1 | contig 14753 bp, 6 predicted proteins | sample 5204241 | NCBI WGS metagenome assembly WBZT01 (sample SAMN12344358, study PRJNA552823) | activated sludge metagenome | biome: Activated sludge suspended growth; feature: Nitrification reactor; material: Wastewater; isolation source: activated sludge from nitrification reactor of wastewater treatment... | reverse complement strand
TCTTGGCGCACGGTCGGAACCGGAAGTCATGGCTCATTTTATTGCAGCCGGCTGCACCAGCTTATAGCGAAGCTTCACACCGCGCGGGTTTTCGGTGAAGCCGGTGATTTGCAGGAGGCCTTTGCCGCCTTCGCGTGTTTTGAACAGATAAGTTCTTGGCAAATTTCCAACGCCACTCAGTGAGCCGTGTTCAAATAAATGCGTTATCCTTTCGGCGTTGCCAGCCACCCAACCAGCCGCCGCCGTGTCCCAAATTGAAGCCTCAATCTCCTGTGCATACGTCCCGAACACGCAAGCCAGACCGTTCAACGGAACAACCTTCGGCTTAATGGAGCCACTTGGCAGGGATTCAAAGAACTCCAACATCCCATGAACATCCATGCCGTTATCCCGGATGTATTCTTCGTCGTGTGCTGGCGTTTCACGATTCGTTGCGCCTTCTGGAAACGAAATCGGGTCAAGCGGCACAAACCGCCCCGAATCCAAATCCAGCGCCGAATTCGTTCCGGGCGATTGCAGGTCCACCACCCGCTCCATCACCGGGCCGAAGGAAAGACTCTCCACAGCGACCGCCTCAATCATCGCCTCAATCTGCTTCCCAAGCGCCTCCATCTGTTTTTGGGTCGTCTCATCCACTTTGCCCTGGGTTGCCTTCTGTTCTGCCATTTTTTCCAACAGCTCCTTCTGTTGAAGATGCACGGCCTCCGCCGGCGTTCCGGCGATCAGTTTGTTGATGGCATTGACCCGCTTCGCCAACTCCGCCTGAAACGCCTTCCTCACTTCAGGGTCGTGCATGTCCTTGCCTTCAAACATGGGCAAAGTGGTCAGACTCTTCATCTCCGCCAGCAACCGTGCCGCCTCGGGAGGAATGGGTTTCAAGGCGCGCGTCGTTTCGAGATTCGTCGTGGAACTGGCGTCAGTGTGCTGCACCAGCTTGTAACGGATATGCAGGCCGCTTGGATTGATGTTCGCGCCGGTGACCTCCAACACATAGCACTCTCCACTGCGTGTTTTCACCAGCGTCGCCATCGGGAAATCGCCAGATGCGATGCGCATCGTGTCCAGCCCGGACGCGGGGAGTCCGCGGAAAATGTCGCGCAACGATTTGTTGCCCCAGCCTGCGTGCTTCTCGTCCGGCGCATCGGCGGCGTCCCAGCCCGCCTTGCCGATGGAGTGAATCGAGCAGTCCCACAACATCAGCCCCCACTTTGTGTCGGTGACCTCGCAGGCAACATCCACGCCGTGCTTCCGCAACAAGACGGTGGTGGCAGGTTCTCCGAGTTGGGTCGGCTTCAAGCCCCGGGCCGAAAGCTGATCGGTGCTCCAGCCCGTGCCGGTTTGCAGATTCAGGAATTGCGCGGCTTGCGGACCGAATCGGGGCGCAGAATAAGGATCGGGCACATGGACATCCAGCAGCAGCTTCTCATATACCGCGCCCGGTTGGACTTCCGAAGATCCATCGTGTTGCACCAGCTTGTAACGGATCTTCACGCCGCGCGGGTTTTGGTTTGTGGCGAGGACTTGCATCACGCCCACGTTGCCGTCATGAGTGCGGAAGATGATGAAGTTTGCCTTCCTGACTGAATCCAGTTTCGGATCCAGGTTGTTGATGTAGACATCCGGCATGTTCGGCTTGTCGCCCGTAAAGTATTGAGATGAAACCACTGCTTCCAAGACCTCGCTCGCGGAAACTTGGTCGAAGCTGAAGAAGCCGCTTTGAAAATGTGGTGGCTGGCCAAGATACTTGAATCCCAAGCCACCATCCGAGCGGGTAAAACCGATTACATCCACGCCGCTGGTTTGCAGCCAACCAAGGAGGTCCTTATTAGTCCCCGCGTATAAGTCTGAAAACGGTCGGCCGAAATCACTCCCAGCAATGTTTTGGATACCTTGGGCAAGTGCCAATGGTGGCGCATGAAATTCTCCGGTTCCGAAATCCAAACATGACTGGGCCGGGTTTTCAGAAAAAGACTTCACCACCCGCTCCATCACCGGGCCGAAACGAACTTGGCTTGCTTGGTCCGCAATCTTGTGTTGCTGAACGGAGTGCTCGAATTCCGCGCGGGAATGGTTTCGTGCCACGGCGGCTTGCCACGTCCTGACCGACGTAAGCGGAATTGCCGTGAGCAGAAGAAACACAACGCATCCCAGCCCGACCCACCGCGCCGCGCCACGGGTTAGATGCCACGCGCTCAAGGGTAACGCCACCGTGCCCAGCCACGCGAGCGCCACGAGAATGAACTCCGCCGAGCCGGGATTCCAACCGCCGCGTTCCTGCGTCATCGCAAACACGAAATAGAGCGCCACACCAAAAATCGGAACGGCGGCCACCCACGCGGCGAATGCGCCCAACCGGCGAAATCTCCTGACCGTCGCGTCGGCAGCGCGATTCTTGATCAGCACCGCCGCGAAATAGGCGACACACCAGATCGCGAGAAAGATTCCCGCCAACCACAATCCGCGCCCAACCGCAGGCAGCACGTTGCTCAGGAATCCTGCGACGACAGTGCCGAAGTAAGCCATGGCGAATGCGAACGCAAAGCGCGGTAATTCCTCGCTGCCAGCGGGACGATCCTCGGGCCGGGCTTCGCGGACTTCGTAGCCGATGGGTTTCCATTCACGGTTCGGTTGTTTGGCGTAGGTCGCGGTCTCAGTTGCCGCCAACAAGCCATCAAAGGACGTGGCGCACTTGGTAACGTAGCGCATCCCGACCACGGTGTTTTCCACGGAAACGATTTTGCGCGAGAGAACCTCGCCCAGCGGGCGACGAATTTTTTCGAGGCGCGCGACCCAATCGTCCTTGCTGATGGTGCGTTGGAAATGCGGCGCCGCCACTTCCCAACTCTGCGCGTAATCACCTTCATCCATCAAGGCGAGCCAGTTGGCGACCGGCACGGGGCAGTTCACTTCGGGTGGCGTTGGCGATTCACAAGTTTGATTGCTGCTTAATGAGGTCGCCGCCTTTCCCCTCGCCCACGCTGTGAGGGTGAGCATCAGACCGAGCAGGGCCAACCAACCGCCCCCCAAAGCGGCGAAGAGCCACTGCTGGTAATCGCGAAACCAGCGCAACAAAGTTGCCGACTCATGATGCCGCGCGTCGAATATTTGCGCGCCGAACGCCTGCCCGCCGATGGCGAGATAACCAATCGCCAAGCCGCCAAATGCCACAGGCGCAATTGCGAGTCCACCCAGTGCTGCCAGCAAAGCTATCGTCAGCCCACCGAACGAAACAATGCCGGCCGCAATGCCGCCGATGGCCAGTCCGCCCACCGCGATGCCCCCAAACGCCACGCCACCATAAGCGCGTCCGCCGAACGCCAGCCAGCCCGTCGCCACTCCGCCCACGGCAATGATCCCGCGAGCTTCGCGCGCTTTGCCCGTGCGCGGATCGAACCCGTTCGCGACGTGAAGCAAGGGCAGTCCAAAAAGAGTTCGCGCCGATCGGTATTCGTAGCCGAACCATTGCGGCGACATGGGATGCGGCGCTTTCGGGTCGTCACCCCAGCGGCTGTCGGGAGTTGAGGCAATCGTCTCCACTTTTGTTTTGAGCACGCTCGCCTGTTGGTAGCGCAACTCCGGTTTCTGCTCCAACGCACGCAGCACTACTTCGTCGAGCCGCACGTCCACGAGAACTTTCTTCGAGGGCGGCTCGATTTTTTTGCCGGGCAGTTCGCCGGTGAGCATTTGGTAAAACACCACGCCCAACGCGTAGATGTCCGCGCGGTGATCCACTTCCCCAGGCGCTTGGATTTGCTCGGGCGACATGTAGTGCGGCGTGCCCATGATCTTACCGGCGTCGGTCACGCTAGTGGGACAGGCGTCCCGCCTGTCCGGTTGCTCATTCACAAGTCCGAGTGCGCCCAAATTTTCAGATACTTCACCAGACAGGCGGGACGCCTGTCCCACTACGATCTTCGCCAGTCCAAAATCCGCCACCTTCACGCGGCCGCGGCGGTCCAACAAAATGTTTTCCGGCTTGATGTCGCGGTGAACGATGCCCTGATCGTGCGCGAACTGGAGCGCGTCGCAGATCTGCGGCACGATGGCGAGCGCCTCGCGCGCCGAGACGCGGCCCGCGTGCAGCAGTTGCCGCAGGTTCACGCCGTCCACAAATTCCATGAGGAAGAAATAAGTCTGTCCGGTAGGGCGGTGCTGCTGCGCCGCCTGGCCGAGCGGCAGCTCGGCCCTACCAAACTCATACAGCGTCACAATCCCCGGGTGATTCAGCTTCGCCAACGCCTTGGCTTCGCGGGCGAAGCGTTCGGCGAACGCAGGATCATCGCCGATGCCGGGCGGGAGAATTTTCAACGCGACAATGCGATCCAGTTGTTTCTGCCGCGCCCGATAAACCGCGCCCATGCCGCCTTTGCCGATGAGTTCAAGGATTTCGAGCTGTGGAAAAAGCGGCGCCAGTTCAGCCGCCGTTGGTGGGACAAAAGCAGGTTGTTTCGCTTCCGTGACCGTGTCCGCCGCCGCGCCGGCCGCGAGCAGGCAGGCGGGGCAAAGGCCCGCGAGGCTGCCGCCGGGCAGCGGCGTGCCGCATTGCGGACATGTCTTCCCTTCCGGCATCGGCGGCAGTTTTACCGTGTTCATGCCTCCTTCAGAAGCAAATCCGGGCGGACGTTACCGGAAATCTGCCGCGTCGCGCCGGTCGGCGGCGGTTCACTCCAACCGGAATTTCACGTCGGAAAAGGGAACGTCGTCCTCGCCCGTGAGGCGCAACGAGAACACCCAGCCCCCGTGCGAATTAAGCGACGTAACCGAAAGCTGCGTCGCGCCCGCCGGCAAAATGAACGGAATGTGTTTCTCGAACTGGTGTTTGTCGCGGTAAAGCATCCCCTTGCCGCGCGGCGGATAATCGCTCGCGTCGAACAGCACCCGATCTCCGAGCTTGATGAGGATGCCGTCGTCCCAGCCGGTGTGCAGCACGGCGCGGCGCGTGCGCGGATTGTGGACGAACGAGACGAAATGCGCGGAGGCGGTGTCGGTGTTGCGGTAATCGAAAATCCCGACGCACGAAACGACGCCGCGCGGATCGAGGTTGTCCCAGGCGAACCACCGCACCGTGTTGTCGCGACCCTGAAAGGGCAGGCGCGGGTTGATGGGTTGTGTGAGCGCCTCGGTGGCGGCGAATTGCGGCTGGGTGTGCGGATTGCCGAGCAAGCCGAGCACCCACCAGCGGCCCGGCGTCCCGAAAGCGTCGCACAGCGCCTCGCCGGAAAGCCGGCCGCGATCAAATCGGGCGACGGCTTTGACGACCGGCGCCAGGGGCGAGGACCTGAGCGCGGGCTTGCTGGCGAGCAATTGATGCCAGTCGCGCAGGTCAATATCTGGCCGCTTCAGGTCCGGTTTGGCGAGGCCATATTGCTTTTCGAGTTCCGGCGTGTGGAAGTACCAGGAAGGCACGCCGGAGAACGACCAGATGTAGCGCTTCGACGTGGCGCGCAAGATGGCCATCTGCTGGCGCAACTCGGCGATTTCCTCTTTCCACGATTGCTGCGGGTAATCCTTCCCGCCGGTTTCGATGGCGTGCGTGGGCCAGACGCCGGGCGCGATGGTGCAGCGTCGCCGCCAATACTCCGCGCTGTGGCTGTCCGCCAGGTACGGGACCACCGCGTCTTCGAAGCGTGTCGTCGCCAGTGCGGTGACGGGATCGTGCAGACAGTAGGTGTATTCCGTGCCGAGGTGGAGGCCGCCGGGCGCGTTGTGCTCGGCCATCGCCCGCAGCATCCCGAGTTGGAATGCCTCCGCGAGTCGCCGGCCCCGCAACGAGCCGGGCAGCAAAATGACGGGCGCTTCGGGAAACGAATCCAACAGGGCGGCGGTGCATTGCTGGCCCTGACGCGCCGCCGCCGCGACGAGATCGCCGGTGGTGTAGTTCGAGAAGTTGTAAATCGGGTGGTTCACCGAGTAGCGCGGGAACGGGTATTCGACATCCACGCACACGCCGCGAAAGCCCAGTTCCTTGGCCACCCGGCCAATTGCGCCGAACTCGCCCGCCATCATCCGCGTGTAGTCCGGCGAGAGGAGCATCGGCGCGGATGGCCACTCGCCATTCTCCGCGAAGTAAACGGTCAGGAAGTTCTCCGTCACGCCCGCCCGGCGCAACGCGGCAAGATTCTCTCTCGCGCGCTCCAACCATGCCTGGTCCGCCGGCTGCCCACCCTTCATGCCGACGAACCGCTGCGTAGCTTTTTCCCAACTCCCGATGGTGAAGAAGAAGCCGTCGTAGATTCTTTTGATGTCGGCCGCGTGGTCGTTGAAGAAGGCGTTCGGCTGGGCGGAGTAGCAAATGGTCTGCGGATTCGGCGCGGCAAGCGCAAGGCTTCCAGTCAGCAGGGTGGCGACAGCAAGCGCCGCATGGCAGAGAACACGGAGCGAGTTTGGTCGAGGACGGTGGTCGTTTGCGTTCAGCGAAGTTAGTTGCTTCAGCATGGTGGGTGAGGTGGATTTGGCGAAAAAGTCTATTGGCTCAGTTCAGCGAGTGCTCGTTCCAGCGATGGCTTTAGCGCAACGTAGCCGGCGGCATTGAAGTCGAGGCCGTCGTTGGTGAACTCGGCTCTCAGTTGGCCGCGTTGGTCGGCAACGGGTTGGAAGCAATCAGCGAAGACGTAGCCGTTCTCGGCGCAGAGCTGCTGAATCCACGCGTTGAGTTTTCGCACTTCGGAAACGGGCCGCGGCCGCCAGTGGTTTTGCCTCGCGAGCGTCTCGTTCACTGGCGTCACCGCGCCGATAGCCAAGCGGATGCCACTGCCTTTGGCAAGCCGGGCGATGCGGGCCAGATGCGATTCGGTGTCCATGAGCGACATGCGATGCTGTGGGGCGAAGTCGTCGCAGTGACCGAGAAAGATGACGGCGGCGGCAGGTTTTAACGCGACGACGTCCTGATGAAAACGCATCCGAAGCTGGCGCGTCGTTTCGCCGTCGAGGCCGCGATTCAGTAGCGAGCTGTTCGGAAAATCCGCGGCCAAATTCCATCGCTCCATCGCGCCCGAGCCGACGCAGACAATTCGCTTCTCGCCTGGTTTCGGAAACCCGGCGTCGCGATTCGCGGATTCGTAGTGCGCGAGGTTTTGCCGCAACTGCGCCCACTGGCGGCGGATCTTCGCCTCAACCGCCGGTTTGGCTCCCTCAATCCGATCCGCAGGCACACCCCACGCCACAAGCAGCGTCTTGGCCATCAGCCAGCTTCCCGGCGGGATCAAATGCACACCGTCACCGGTCAGCACGCCACTTTGCGGCATGGCCGGCTTTTGGACCGGCCGCAGCACTTCGCAAAATGCTGTTCGCGTGTCTGCCAAAACACAGCCGGTTTCACGGGCGATCTGGCGCAGCGCGGCGGAGTACTGCTCCATCTTTTGGTTACCCGCGCTCCTCAGGTCTTCCTGGATCACCGTGCCGCTGAACAACGCTACCTTGGCGCCATGCTCGTGAACACGCCGGACCATCTCGCGAACCTTCTCCTCGAACAACGGAAGCGCCACGCCTTTCGGACCGTCGCCCGCCGGGTGTTCGGAGAAGCCGTGATTGATGTCATTTACGCCCGCGCTGATGGTGACCCAATCGGGCTTGAAGCGGAGCACGTCGCGCTGCAACCGGTCGTCTATGAGGACGGCGGTGTCGCCGCCCTTGCCAGCGTTGGCGATGTAGATGGTCTTGCCCGGATAAACCTCCGCGAGGATCAGGCGCGTGGTATTGACGTAACCATCTGGGTCTTCGCCCTCGGTGAGACTGTCGCCGAGCATAATGATCTGCTGGTGGTTTTTCAGCAGCAGGCCCGCGCCCGTGGCGTCAGCGGCCATGGCGGCGAAAGCAAACAGACAAGCCAGCCAACCAAGACGCCACGAATGACGGGAGATTCTAGTAACCGCGCCGCGGGCGCTTTGGAGTGCGGCGACTTGTCGCCACCCTTCATGCTTGGCCGGCTTGTCGGCCAAGCAGCGCCGCGCAGAGCGGCGCGGGGAGGAACCAGAGTCGGTCGCTTTCTGCAGAATCGTTCGTCGCTTGAAGTTCGACGGCGACAAGTCACCGCACTCCAGAGGCTCTGCCGCAGTATCGGGCGTTCCGGTGTTCAAACAGTCGCTCACGCCTTCCAGCCGTGGCGGTTTTCGCGCCGGACGAATTTCGCGGCGGCTTTACAGGTGGGCGATTTCATGTTCGGCCCGTCCCAATCCACTTTCACGCCTTCACCCACGCGCAGGGCGACGCAGCCTAGCAAAATGATCTCCGTGAGATACGCCGCGATGTCGAAGTTGGAGTAAGCCGGCGTGCCCTCACGCATCATTCGAAACCACTCCTGCATGTGGCCGGGCGAGCGCGGGATCGTTTGCGGCACAGCCCGCGCGGCTTCGTGTTTGTCGCCACTGACCAACTCGCGCTCACCCTTCAAGCACAGCAAAAAGCCCGCGCCGTCGTCGCCGGGGGAGAACACCTTGCCCTTGTCACCGATGATCAGCGAGCCCGACTCCGGCACGCTGCCCATGGTGGCGGCGATCTCCTCGACCGCGGCGCTCGGCGGACGCAACGGACTCAGCGCGTCCTTGGGACTGCCGTCGTACCACCAGAACTTGAGCGGCGGCAGACCTTCGCGTTCCGGGAATTCGTAACGGATGCGCGAAGTCTTGGGAAAACTTTCCGGGTAAAGCCGCGAAGCCACCTCGCACTCGACGGCAGTGGGGTAGCCTAGTTTAAGCGCGCGGAACGGCATGTTCACCGTGTGGCAAGCCATGTCGCCGAGCGCGCCGGTGCCGAAATCATACCAGCCGCGCCAACGGAACGTGTGATAGGTGCGCTCCTTGAACGGGCGTTTCGGTGCGGGCCCAAGCCAAACATCCCAGTCCAGCCAGTCGGGCACTGGGTCTTTGCCAGACGGGCGGTCAATTCCCTGTGGCCACTGGGGGCGATTGGTCCAAACGTGGAGTTCAAGCGGATTGCCGATGACGCCGGCCTGCACGACTTCAACCGCGCGACGCAGGCTATCCCCGGCGCTGCCCTGGTTACCCATTTGCGTGGCGAGCTTCTTCTCGGCCGCCAAGCGGCGCAGCGTGCGTGCCTCGTAAACGGTTTGCGTCAGCGGCTTCTGGCAGAAGCAATGTTTCCCCATCTGCATGGCGATGGTGGACGCGAGACCGTGATGATGATCGGGCGTCGAAACCGTGACGGCATCAATGTCCCGGCCCATCATGTCGAACATCTTGCGGTAATCTTGGAACTGCCGCGCCTTGGGAAACTGGGCTGCTTTGCGATCCAGCGTTTTGCGGGACACATCGCACATCGCGACGATCTCGCCGCCGCAAGCGGCCGCGTCATTGCTGTCGCTGTCGCCCTTGCCGCCGACGCCAATGCAGGCGACGCGGACGCGCTCGTTTGCGCCCAGCACGTTGCCCACGAAAGGGAAGCTCAACGCCGCGGTGCCGGCGGCGAGCGTGGAGCGTTGGAGAAACCGGCGACGGGAAAGCGCAGGCGAGGTCATGGCGGATGAGGTGGAATTGAGTTTCACATTCATATTTGGTCGCCCGAAGATCTGTTTGCCTTGGCCGCGGAGATTTCTGCGGCAGAGCCAGCTCACACAATTGCGCCCAGACCGCACCAAGTCACTGAAAAAGTCGAGACAATTGCAAAGTCGAAAGGCCTGGCCGATCTCAGTCCGGCCGCAAGCCAACCTTTAGTCCCGGCACCGGCTTCCCGTTCCGATCAGTAATCCGCAACACGAAACCCCAGTCACGTTTGTTGTTGCACACCTTCATCAGGATGGGGGTCGTGCCGGGCGGCAGCGACACGGGCAGGATTTCGCGGTCGAGGATCATGCGCCCCTCATCTCCGGACTCATGCACAAGTTTGCCGCCGACCCAGAGCTTCCACACATCATTGCCGCTGACCCGGAACTGCACGGTGCGGGGCTGCTCGGCTTTCGCGAAGCAGAGGGCGTAGGCGCAAACTTCCTCGGATGGCCTGAATTGCTTCGCGAGATTCACCATCACGTTGCCGGAAGGACAATGGTATTCGGTCCAGCGCACCTTGCCCTCGAGACCGTCGAGTTCGGCGTGGAGATCAAGGTTTTGTTCGGGCGGATAAACGGTGGCGAAGCCGCGCTGCTCGCGATTGGCGAACGGCCCGATCAACATCCAGTCCGTTTGCGCCGGAAAGAGCGTCGGCATGTTGACCACCTCGCCGCGCACCACGCGTCGGCCCGCCTCCCAAATCGCATCCTGAAGCGATGCGTTGAGGCTCGGTCCATAAATACTCCGCGGCATGATCTCGGTCGCCAGTTCCTCGCGCGGCCCGATCAGGGACGGAACCAATGCCAGTCCCAGGTCCGCGCCGTAATCGCGCGACCGTAATCGCCGCAAGTCCTGCGCTATGCCCACGTAAGTGGCGTCGGTGATCATCTGCCGGTCGCGCAAAATCGGCAGGTATTCGGACACCGGCGGTTGCCCCGGATAGGATTTGTTGGCCCGGCCGAGCATGGTTTCGTAAGCGTCATGCAAATAAACCCAGTTGTAGCGCGAACCCGCCATCAACGACGCGGCCACCGCCTGCCGGAATTCGTCCGGCGTCGGCGCCACGCCGTGCCCACTATCATCCGGGTCTTCGCCGAACGGCCACAATCCCTCGGCAATCGAACACTGCTTGCGCCAATAGGATTTTCCTTTCTCTGAAAGCAACGATTGCAGGACGCGATTGTTCCGCCACGCGTGCGCGAACATGTAGCGGATATTCGGCCGGCGGTAGGTGTATTCCGTGCACAAATGCAATCCCCCCGGCGCCTGGCGTCGCGCAGCCTCCTCGATCCATTCCACATGCAGCCACGTCCCGAGGTTGTAGCCCTGCTCGGGGAAGGTCAGAAAGCGCACTTCCGGGAAAGCATCGAAGACCGCGCGCGCCATCTGCCGTCCGCGCTTCTGCACCTGGGCCACGAGCTCACTGCGCGTGTAACCGGCATAGTCGTAGCCTTCCCAACCAAAGCTGTATTGCTCGCCGACGTATTCGATGTCTATTGCGATGCCGGTGCAGCCGGAGGATTTGGCGAACAGCGCGAACTGGTAAAAGTTGTTTTCGATCTTTTGCCACGCCAGATCATCGAACCAATCGAAGTGGTGGCTGAACGCCATGGTCAGAAACGTCTCCGCGCCGAGCTTCTGACATCGTTCATTGGCGCGGCGGACTTGTTGCCAGTTCTTATCCATCCGGCCGATCGTCCACGGTTCACCATCCGCGCCCCAGACGTCCGTGGACCATTCCGAGGCAACGCCGGTGATAAAGAACGCGTTGAAGCCAAGCTTGACGAGGCTATCGGCATCTGCCGTCAGCGCCGCCGGGGAAACGCTGTAGAGGATCGTGCGCGGCAGTGGCAGGCCCGGAACTTGGCCGTAGTTGACGCCGGCCTCGGCTTTCTTTCCGTCAAACTTGGGATAACGCCCCGGACCGGGACGATACGGGCTGTCTTGTGCAAGCGTGGCAAAACATGCGAGCGAGAGCAGAACGCCCAGGCCGGAATGCAACAACCAATTGCCAGGATGGGATGAAATCATATCTGTACCCAAAGCGCGCTGAGCGATCGTTGAGAAAACACTCTGCCACGGTGACGACCTGTAAGCGCGAGTAACGAGTGAACGAACACGAGGCATGGATTTAGAGGAGTTGCGGCGTGGAGTCCACCGGTAATTCGGCGGTGACTGTTAACCGCCTGTTTTTGTCGGGCATGGACAATCCAGATTAAAATCAACAACATCAAATCGGCAACGGGGTGGATGGACCGACTGGACTGAAGAATTGAATTCGATTGATCGCATGAGAAAAATCCTCAGGCTGGCTGTTGCGGCGCTCTTGCTGTTCCCGTCTTCCGTTTCACGCGCTGCCGCCCCGCCGACGATTGACCAAGCCGCCATTTCTTTCCGCATCGGGACATCGCAATGGATGCCCGAACAGCGTTATCGGGAGCTGCTGGCGTTGTTCGAGAAGCACAAGGGCGTGACGGACGAGATCACCTTCTTCACTTCGTTCACTCATCCGCCCATCCCCCTCGACGAGATGCAGCGCCGCTGCGAACTGCTCTCCCACCGGATCGTTCAAGCAAAGGCTTTGGGCTACCGCGCCGGCATCAACGTGCTTTCCACCATGGGTCATCACGAGGAGAATCTGCCCAACTCCCTCGCCGGGGATTTTACGCCAGTCACCGATCTCGATGGCGCGGTGTCACGCGGCAGCTTTTGTCCGAATGATCCCAAGCTCCAGGCTTATGTCCGCGCGATCTACCAATCCGCCGCCGCGGCGAACCCCGATTACATCTGGGTGGATGATGACGTCCGTTTGATGGGCCACATGCCGGTGAAGCTGACCTGCTTCTGTGATCATTGCCTCGCGATCTTCGCCCGGGAGTCAGGAACGAATTACACCCGGGCCACGCTCCGCGCGGCCCTGACCACCGGCGATCCCGAGCAATGCGCCACGTTGCGCCGGGCGTGGTTGGGGCACAACCGCGCGACCATCGGCCGGTTGCTGGCGCTCATCGAGCAGACGGTCCATGCGGTGAAGCCGGGACTGCCGCTAGGCTTCATGACCGGCGACCGGTTCTTTGAAGGCTACGACTTCGACAATTGGGCGGAAGCGCTCGCGGGGCCGAATCACGCGCCGGTTTATTGGCGGCCCGGCGGCGGCTTCTACGAAGATTCCACGCCCGCCGGCCTGGTAGGCAAGTCCCACGATGTCGGGCGGCAAGTTTCGTTTCTCCCGACCTGGGTGCAGTCCATTCAATCCGAAATTGAGAACTTCCCGTACCAGCGGTTGAAAAAGTCGGTCCACCTGACGACGGTTGAGGCCGCGGCCCACATCGGCGCCGGCTGCACCGGGGCCGCATTCAACGTGCTCTCGGGAAATGACGAGCCGCTGGACGAATTTGAACCGCTGGTGGCCCGGCTCCGGGCGGCGCGACCTTTTTACGATTTGATGGCGAAACATCTCGGGCGCAGCCGGCCCATCGGAGTGTTCACCGCATGGAATAAAGATCAGGCGGCGGCTGGCGATCTGGTCAACAACCCGAACTGGGGCGTCGCCCACGCGAACCAAGGCTCGCAAGTCCTCGAGATGGGCTTGCCCGCCGCCTATCACCCGAGCGGCGCGGCGGTGACGCTGCTGTTCGCTCAAAGCGTGGCCGCCATGGCCCCCGACGAGATCAAGCAGGCGCTGGCCAGCGCCGTTTACACCGACGTCGAAACTTTGAACGCACTCAATCGCATGGGCTATCAAGAGTTGACGGGCATGTCCGCCGAGCAACCGCATGCGGTGGATTGCATCGAGGAATTCACGGCGCATCCGCTCAACGGCGACTTTGCCAAGCGCCAGCGCGATTGCCGTCAGTCCTTTTATCGCGTTTCCGGCTATGTCGGCTACGTGCTCAAGCCGCACGATCCCAAGGTGGAAACCCTCTCCCGTCTGGTGGACTACGGCGCGAAGGAAGTCTCGCCGAGCAGCCTGGCGATCTTTGAAAACAAACTCGGGGGCCGCATCTGCGTCAGCGGCTACTATCCGTGGGATCATCTGCACAGCCTGAGCAAGACGGCTCAAATGAAAGCTGTCATGCGCTGGCTTTCGCGTGACCGATTGCCGGCCTACGTCGCATCCTATCACAAGGTAAATCTCTGGGCGCGCGAGCCGCAGAACGGGCACGCTGCCTTCGCCCTGTTGAACGCCAGCATGGATGCGGCGAGCGGACTCGAACTCTCGATTAATACCAAGGCTGACCGCGTGCGCGTCTTCGACATGCAGGCGAAGGAGCGCGTGGTTCGCGCGACACGCACCGACGGCCCGTATCGGCGCTTTGGGTTGCCAACCGTCGAGCCGTGGAGCATGCGCTTGGTGGTCGTGGACGAACGATAACCTTGATTCGCGGTGGCAACACCGCAGGAAACATTTCGTATGAGAAGCAATCTCCGGACATTCATCGGGACGGTACTGGGCGTCCTGTCTCTTGGGCTATCGTTTGCCGCAACCGCCAGCGAAACCGCTTCCGCAAAGGCAGTCAATTATGCGCGGCCCTTCGCGCCCCCCACCCGGCCCGCATTTTTGCCGCTGCCGCCGGGGGCCGTTGAGCCCGCCGGGTGGTTGCGTGACTGGTGTCAGACAGCGCGGGACGGTTACCCCGGGCACATGGATGACTACGACGCTGCGTTCCAGCACGCCTGGGCGGCGGACTACCAAATGAAAGGCGATCAGTTGCTCTGGTACAAAGGCGCGTGGCCGTACGAAGGTGGCGGTTACTGGTTCGACGGGCTGGCCCGCTTGGGCTTTGCCCTACACGACGAAGAGCTAATTGCACAGGCGAAGAGTCGGCTCGGCGCGGTTGCCGATCATATGAATACGAATGGCCTGCTGTTCCTGTGGTGGCTCGACCGCAATAACCCGGCGGATCGGCAGGCAGTCAAGGCTGCGCTGGAGGGTTGGCCACTTTGGGCGAGCGGGCTGCTGGGGCGCGCCATGTCTGGCTATTACGCAGGCTCGGGAGACCCGCGGATTTTGGAAGCGCTGGTGAAGGCCTACGGCAGTGATCCGGATGGTTTGCGATCCATCACTGCCAACCTGTCGAATCTGTGGCCGGCGTACGACGCGTTTTGCTGGACGGGCAACCGGGGGATTGCCGAGGCGCTGGATCGGATGTTCAAGCAGGAAGGCGGCGCGCTCCTGCCCAATCTGAACCGGTATCGCCGCGCGCCCGATTTGCGCCCGGGCACAACCGTGGACAACGCGCACGTCGTGGA
>WBZT01001934.1_pt1 | contig 14758 bp, 12 predicted proteins | sample 5204241 | NCBI WGS metagenome assembly WBZT01 (sample SAMN12344358, study PRJNA552823) | activated sludge metagenome | biome: Activated sludge suspended growth; feature: Nitrification reactor; material: Wastewater; isolation source: activated sludge from nitrification reactor of wastewater... | reverse complement strand
GGTATCGGGCTAAATCCGAACCAGCCTGCAGGTGAAGGATAGAATAGTATAAGCTCTAATAAAACAAATGCTGCAATAAAAACATATAGTCCAGACTTTGCCAGCCTGCCAAATTCAATCAATTCGTTGGAAGCAAACCATCCCAACACGCCGAGAGTCATTACACCAAGCATTACCAAGTGGATATATCCGATCGTTATATCCCTTATCACAAAAGCGGGATAGCCGATCTGCGGCACTGCGGAAATAAGCTGAAACAGGTATTTCAGGAGCAGGGCAAAAAAACTGAGCCTGAACAGCAAATGGCCTATTCCCCCGTTTTTACCAAATGCTTTGACTTCTTCCGTAAACAGCAGGATGTACAAATACCTCGCTCCAACAAGCTGCGCGAAAGCGCAGAGGATGCTAATAGCATAAACATAGCCGGGCAGGCTGAATCCAAGCAGCGAGAGCACATATGCCCCGAGGTTTGAATAGAACAGGATCCGGAACGCCTTTCCTGAAATCACTTCGTTAAAAATGATACCCTGTTCTTCATAATACCTCAGCCACAATCCAATTAAAGCAAAAACAAACCAGCCGTTATACTGGAAATGCAGGTAGAAGTAAATTATCTGTTTATAGAGATCAGGTTCTGGCAGACCGGTGAATACTACTGCAACGAGTCCCCACGGCCCAAGCGAAGAAAGGAACAGGAAGAACAATCCCCCGTAAATGAATTTTAAAGATACGGTTTCATTTTTAATATTAGAGTTATCCTTGAGCACAAAATTAATGAATACATATGAGCAAAATATGTGCAGTGTCGAAAATGCTATTGAGTATGCGGCATATCCCTGAAGAGTAAATGATACAAGCATTCCCGCTATAGATACCTGTGTTACCCAAAATAGTATATTGTACTTTTTCTGTTTTGCTGGCTCCTTTACAAACAGATAAACAATTGCGATATACAGCGCGTTATACAACCAGCCAAGTATCGCAAAGTGTGAGTGCGCATGCAGCAGGTTTTCGAATATAGGGAACTGCACCGGAGAAACGAACATATATCGAAGCCAAGTGCCGATGGCGGCAACAAGCACCAGGTAAAAAAGCGAAAGCTTTATTTTGGTAGATAGTCCGATCTGGAAAATTTTGATTGGTTAATGGAATAAATCCGTAAAGATGTTAAAATGGCAGAAATGTTTTGAAATTTCAATGCGAACTAATAATAACACCCGAAATAATTAGTACACAACTGTAATTTAATCTGCTTAACCTCCGCTTAGAGAAAGTTCTTATCTTGAATTTCAGAATGCTTGACCTCACCCCCTAGCCCCCTCTCCTGGAAGGAGAGGGGGAATAACGAAATATTTAAACTTTTTCTCCCCTCTCCCTTGGGGAGAGGGGTCGGGGGTGAGGTGGACAAACAAAATCACTGAATTATTTTCCTATTGTCGTGTAATAAGCGAGGAATTGCATCTTTACTGTATCAATTCAACACTTTCATTTCAACCCTGCGGTTTTTAGCTGCGCCTTCATCGGTTTGGTTATCTGCAACAGGTTGAGTTTCCCCATATCCCACAGCTATCAGCCTTTCGGAACCAATGCCGGCATTCACCAAATATGCCACAACGCTCTCGGCGCGTTTCTGTGAAAGGGTTAGATTATACTCATCGCTGCCCTTACTATCGGTATGCGCTGAAATTTCTATCTTAACTCCCGGATTATCATTCAGGAATTTTACTACTCTTGCCAGCTCAACAAATGAGCCCGGTTGAAGCTCTGATTTATCAAAATCGAAATAAATATTATTCAGCACTATTGATGTGTTCTGCAGTGATTGTACAGATTGCAATATAATATCAACGGTCAATTCATTGAAATCACTTTGCCCGCTAAGATCAATGCTGTTGCTGAGCGAATAAAATCCCGTGCGCTCTGCAAAATAGCTGTAGCTTGATCCGTTCGGCAGCGTTATGAAATAATTGCCCGTTTCCGGATCACTTGTAAGCGCACCAGCATTTATATTTGTGTTCAGATCAAACCAAAGCAGCTTCGCGTCCAGCGGATTCCCGTTCTCATCTGTGACCTTTCCTTTAACGGTAAGCACATTTTTCTCGGGTTTCGCTTCCTTAGGCAGGGTGACGCGGTAAATATCATAGCCGCCTTTGCCGCCATCGCGGTCGCTGGAAAAATACGCATACTTGCCATCGGTTGAAATTTTGTAAGCAACATCATAGCCGGATGTGTTAACTTCTTTTCCAAGATTAACCGGTTCGCTCCACTGGGTCCACGAAGTATCACTAAGCCTAACAGTCTTAAACACATCGAGGCTTCCGAGCCCGTAATGTCCGTCCGATGAAAAGTACAGGGTTTTGCCATCGGGATGTAAAAACGGTGAACGCTCCGCATAGGGTGTATTGACTGCTGGTCCGATATTCACAGGCTTCCCCCAGCCGGAATCATTTTTGACCGATACCCAGATATCAGTATTGCCTTCATACTCCCCATGGAAAAACTGTCCTCCCTTAACGAATTCCCCAACACTCCCTTTTCTATCGGAAGTGAAAAAGAACGCTTTGCCGTCGGCGGTAAGGAATCCATCGCAATCCCAATACTGCGAATTTACGGGCTTAGGGAAGGGCTTTATTTCGCTCCATCCTGTGGCTGTTTTTTCGGCGTAAAAATTATCGCCGCCGCCAATATAACCTTTATAGCTGCCAAAGAGAACAATTGTATTTCCGTCTGCTGAAACGCTGTTTATCGCATCGTTCTCATTCGTACTGAATGGCGAGCCCATATTTTTGGGTTTGATCCATGTACCGCTGTTTAGCAGCGAGTAATATATATCTTCACCGCCTTTTTTTCCTTCAGCAAAAGTGAAGTACATTTTGCTGCCGTCAATCGTTAGTACAGGGAAATATTCACTCTTAGACGTGTTTATTGATTCGATATTCGTTACTTCCAGTCCCTCGCCCGTTGCCAGCAGAAGCTCAATGATCCTGTCGGTTCTGGTAACATCTTCTATGAACCACTCCCTGTAGCTCTGCAAAATTTTTGAGGCGCTGTTCCAGTCCTTTTTATCTATAAATGGCGCAGCAAGCCTAAGAACTGCCACAAATGCATCTTCCTGCGGCGCAGTTAGATAGATGAACTGCTTCAGCTCTTCTTCTGTGCTGATAGTTTCAAGGTCGCGTTGTGCAAATATACTGTAAGGTATTGTTATACTAAGAAGAATTAATATTACTGAAATGTATTTCATATCCATTAACAACACATTCAGCTAAAAAAGAATTTCAACAATGATCTATTTTCTCAGGCGGAATTCAACTCTCCTGTTAAGCGCCCTGCCCTCTTCGGTTGAGTTTGAGCCGACGGGCTGGGTTTCCCCGAATCCCTGCGGCAGCAGCCTTCCGGGCTCTATGCCTATCTGTACAAGATACTGTACAACCGATGACGCGCGTTTTTCCGAAAGCTCCTGGTTAAAATGGTCACTGCCGATATCATCTGTATGCGCGTTGATCTCAACCTGAACTTCAGGATTCGCATGCATAAACCTGTACAGCAGGCTCAATGCTTCATGTGATTCTTCCTTAAGGTCGAATTTGCCGGAATCAAAGAAAATATTCTCAATCTTTATTGCTTTGCCTGAGTTCTGCAGCTCTTCGATCGATATAACGCTCATATTGGTATTGATCTGCTCAAACGCTTTGGCGGCGGTAAGATCGAGATAATTTACAATAGAATAAAATCCTTTAACATCAGCATAGTACGCATAATATCTTCCTGTGGGCAAAGCAATAAAGTACTCGCCAGTAACGGGATCTGTTTTGGCAATACCTACTTCTTTTTTCAGCTCCACATCCTCCCATTTTATTGTAGCTTCAACGGGCTCGCCGTTCTCATCCAGAACTTTTCCGTTAATTGTAACAACATCGCTTACAGGCTGCACTTCTTCCGGCAGCTCAACATAATAAATATCCTCTTCACCGAAGCCCATATCATTTACGGTCGAAAAGAAAGCCTGTTTGCCGTCTGTAGTTATCTTATAGCCCCAGTCTTCCTGCGGAGTGTTTATTTCTTTTCCGAGGTTAACAGGTTCGCTCCATTCTGTCCACGATGTATCGTTAAGCCTTACAACTTTGAACACATCAGCCTTGCCAAGTCCTGGATGCCCGTCTGACGAAAAATAAAGCGTCTTGCCATCGGGATGAAGGAATGGTGTGCGTTCCGTGTATGGCGTGTTTATAACGGGGCCAAGATTGATGGCAGTTTTACCCCATGTGCCGTCTGCTTCTTTAAGCACAATGTAAAGATCAGTATTACCCCATAACATACCGTGATGGTATTCGCCTTTAGGGTGATAGTCACCAACGCCTCCCGGCCTCTCTGATGAGAATATTATAGCTTTACCGTCCGCGGTTAGATAAGCATCGGCATCCCACCACTTCGAGTTTATCGGTTCGGGAAACTGCTGCACTTCCGAAAATCCGTTCTTAGTTTTTTCTGTGTAGAAGTTATCTCCCCTGCCTAGCGCATTCAGGTAGTTGCCAAAAAGCACAAGCGTATTGCCGTCTGCGGAAATGCTGTTGATATACTCATTGCTTTCCGTATTTATCTTGCCGATAAGCGGCTTTGAGATTATCCACCTGTTATTTACATACTGCGAGATAAAGATATCCTCGCCGCCTACATTATCTTCCCTATCCCTGCCTGTGAAATATATCCTTTTGGCATCTGGGGAGATTACAGGGCTGTATTCCTTCCCAAGGGAGTTAATATTGCCGCCCATATTATAGAGCTTAATACCTTTATCAGGCGCGCTTAAGATCTCGATTATTTTATTTATCCTCTCTTCAAGTCCGGGGAATTTGAATTTATTATCTTCGTAAACTTTGATCGCTTTTTTCCAGTCATGTTTATAAATGGAAGGCGCGGCAAGATATTGCAACGCAATGAACGCATCTTCTGACGGCGCGTATAGCTTCACAATATTGGCGTAGTATTCCGGTGATTCACCGTCATCGACCTGGATCTTCTGCGAATAAACTTTGTTTGAGGAAGCAGTTAGTAAAAGAAGTGAGATAAAAAATAAAAAAAGGGTGTAATCTACCTTTGTGGAAGTTAGTCTGAAAAAGCTAATATTTTGTTTAGATAATCGGATAGCTTTACTAACTTATATTATGTTCGTAGTTTACAAATTATCTAAATTTTCAGAAATTAGCAAGTTTATTGTAACGGTAAAAAGTTAGCCTGAATTTTTCAGTTTGCTCAATCACCGCGTGTGAATTCATACAGCGCGATAGCACATGAAACGGCTGCATTAAGCGATTCACTGCCGGTGTAGCCCTTGATCTTCACCCTTTCAAACCCGGCACCCAGAATTTCCTGCGATATGCCGTGCGATTCATTACCAAACACAAGCACAGACTTAGAATTTGAAGTAATACTGCTATTTTCTCTTAATTCCGAGAGGAAATTCTGTGCATCGAGAGTGAACAGGTAAATTTTTTGCCCGGCTGTTTCCAGCTCTTTCAGCTTTTCAGCGAGTTCGGCATCTTCAATGATATTCGTGTGGAATATCCCGCCCTGTGTAGAGCGTATGACTTTCGGATTATAAGGATCGGCGCACTCCCTGCTTAGCATGATTGTTTTCACTCCGAACCAATAGGCTGTTCTGATAATTGTACCCAGATTCCCCGGGTCGCTTATCCTATCCAACGCTATGATAATTTTGCTATCGCTATTTGCTGCACTTTCTGCCAAAACATTCTTAAAACTGCGCTTAACTACACCAACTATGCCTTGCGAAGACTCTGTATCGGTTAACTTGTTGAATTGTTTTTCAGGTAAGGGCTCGACTATGGTTTTATTCTTAGCTATCTTCTCCAGGATCGCTGTATGCCCCTGCAGGTTCACATCGCTTCTTAGAATTATATACTCCAGCTCATACTCTGAGTTAAGGCATTCTTCAACCAGGTGGAATCCCTCGATGAGGAAACGGGATTGTTCTAATCTTTCTTTTTTCTGTTTGAGCGAAGCGAATTGTTTTATTACGTTTGCAGTTAACATTGCCGGGTCTGTCAGTTATCTAGTTTGTTGTTATCATATACATATACTTTGCCATATTTTGGCACCAGGAATCCGCTGCCTTTAAATCCTTTTTTCCGCAGTTCCTGCTGAAGGTATGTCATTACGAATCCGTGGCAAATCAACAGTACATCACACTTATCGTTTTGCAGAATTTCTTCAAGAAATGCTGATAAGCCGGATTCGAATTTTTCGGTAATGTGATTTTTGCTGGTGGAGTGAACTTTCAGCATTAATCCCCAAACCAGGAATGGTTTCCTGCTTGTGCCTTTCAGCACGGGAAGCACATCAAGCTCTTTAAGTACCTCTTTGACCGTAACCTCGCCCTTGTAAACGGAATTAGTTGTAACCTGCGCCCTGTGAAGGGGACTTGCATAACACTTTTGCCAATTGCCGCCTGTCAGATCCACATCTTTGACTTCAACATCCGCAGTGTTATATTTTTCATACCAGCCGAACACTTCATCATATGAAAGAAGCGGCTTCACCGGGAACTTCAGCTTAACTTTGAAATGTCTCAGTAGGCCTATCTTCAATTACCGTGTATTTTAGATTTCTTATTCAACCGAAGTCAGCCATTTTGGCGCGGATCATTTGCCTATAAGTTTTAAAAACTCCGAACGAGTTTTCTCATCAGATTTGAACCTGCCCAGCATACAGGAAGCGGTTGCAATGGAATTTTGTTTTTCCACCCCGCGCATCATCATGCACAGGTGTTTCGCTTCGCTTACAACAGCAACGCCCTTTGGCTCCAGCACCTTATTTATCATATCGCCAATTTCGCGCGTCATTCTTTCCTGTACCTGCAGCCGGCGGGAGTACATTTCAACTATTCTTGGGATTTTGCTCAATCCAACAATTTTTCCATTCGGAATGTAAGCGATATGGCACTTGCCGTAAAACGGCAGCATATGATGCTCGCAAAGGCTGTAGAAATCGATATCTTTAACAATTACCATTTCATCATAATGCTCGTTGAATATCGCGCCGTTGAGCAGCTTGTCAATATCTTCATCATAGCCTTTGGTGAGGAACTTGTACGCCTTGGCTACACGCAATGGCGTTTTCAGCAGTCCTTCCCTGTTGGGATCTTCTCCAACCTCGTTCAGGATCGAGCTTACACTTTGCATCAGGTTTTCCAGAGATTGCTCGGTTATGTTCAACTGAACATTATTATCATCATCATCTATATTCATTTTTATGTTATTTTTCTTATCTGCCATAATAGTTATTTCCCCCTGTACTCAACTGAATTATTTTCTGTTTCCCTGATATTTATTGAATACAGCTTCCGGTTTTTTGTGTTTATATAGGGCTCTATCTGTTCCCAAAATTTCAGCGCAATATTCTCTGTTGATGGCAGAACGCCTTTCATGAAATCAACGTCAAGATTCAGGTTTTTGTGATCAACTTTATCAACCAGGTATTTTTCAACCAGAATTTTCAGTTCGGTTAGATCCATAACATAACCTATTTCAGGATCAACTTCACCGGCGACGGTTACTTTCATAACATAGTTGTGACCATGGCCGTTTGGATTGGAGCATTTACCGTATTTCTTCAGGTTCTCTTCATCGCTCAATGCCGGATTGTAAACCCGGTGCGAGGCGCTGAAATGGAATTTCCGTGTTATATATATCACTTAGTGCTTATTAGTTGTTTTTTAGCGGATTTGTAATGAAATATAACACTCAAAAGTAACAATAAGTTCATACAAATTAAATTCACAAATATGTAATATTCAAACCTGCGTGTTATTGCAGCTAAACAGATCAGGAATATATGTGTACCAATAGAAAGTGAGCTTGCCACAGTTAAAAACGGTTTATTGCCGTACCATGAAATTTCGATCTGCTCCGGTGAAAATGTATTTTGTTTGCCGCTGCTGTAGCGCGCGAAGAGGATTTTATCCAGCTCATAAAATATCTTATCCTGCCAGCCGTAAATTAACTGGAATACCCGCTGAAGGAATGTGGTCCACCTGTCCTGCGATGAAATGTCTTCAGGTGTAACGGATTCAATAAGCCTGTTAACAGTATTTTTGCCCGAAAGCTTTATGAATGATACCTGGTAAAAAATGAAATATGAACATTGCAGCATGGATGTTACCATACCCGCATAGACTGCGAGTGTTATATAAACTGATCTATACTCTATGTAAAGTGAATATGCTATAGCGGTAAATGAAGCAAGCGTTACTATAAAGTCTGAAATGGAATCATAAAACCTGCCGCGGCGCGAATCCATACCTTTAGCTCTCGCGAGCGAGCCATCAACTTTATCAAGCACATTTTTGTAAAACAGCAGCAGTGCGCCTGCAAGCACAGCGTGAAAATTTTGCTGAATCATTAGCAGCGATGCCGCTAAGCCGAATATCATAGAAAGAAGTATAACCTGGTGCGGATTTACTCCAAGCTTGAAGAATACTGCCGTAAGCTGCCTGGATGTTACAAATAACAATGACTGCAGGTTCCGGAACTGGTTATCCGTCGGCGTTTTGAGCGTCTTTTCATATTCAAATTTTTCCGCCATATGGATTAGAACCTGAGCTGAATGTTATATTTGATTGAAATCACACGCAGCGCGAAAGCTGCAAGAATACACCCGCCGATGGCAATGGTCTGCTCAACCGGAAAGTAGTATGAGAGAATTACAAAAACCATTGAACCCACGAATGAACATGTTGCGTAAAGCTGTGACTGCTTGAAAAATACGGGGACTTCATTGCAGATAATATCCCTGAGCACTCCCCCGAAAACTCCGGTTACAACCCCAATCAGCACAGCATTGAACCAGAATACCCCTGCGCTGAGCGCATAAGAAGTACCCACTGCGCTGAACAGACCGAGTCCGAGTGCATCGAGAATGCCAAGCAGGAAAATTATTGGTTTTGAAAATCCCGCCGACTTCCGCAGGAAGAGTATTGAGATAACCGAAAGTCCTAAAATGAAAAGCGGGTAGTTGTAGTTCTGCATCCAGAACAGCGGGTAATGCCCTATCAGCAGATCGCGCAGCGTACCTCCGCCGAAGGCTGTTACCATAGCAACGGAGTACGTACCGATAATATCCATCTGCTTTCGCCTGGCTTCGATTATGCCTGTAATAGCGAAGGCAAATATGCCGAGTATCTCAATTGTTTTAAGAAAAGCTTCCAAAAATGGAATAGGTTAAATTTGGAAATCAGGACCACCAAAAACTTCACTAGCAACAATAGAAATAGGAATTAGATTCTTACTATTAATACGTAATTCCTAATTCCTAATCTAAAAGTGTACTCCCGGAAGGACTCGAACCCTCACCAACAGGACCGGAACCTGACGTGCTATCCATTACACCACGGGAGCAGATTTACTTATCAAGCATCCACACAGTAGATGCACTCAAACCAAGCAATATCAGCTTTGATTCTTTTGGAGTGCACTGACTGTGTCAGTGCTACACTAACTCCAAAACTCATTAAGCATCCACACAGTGGATGCACTCCAAAGAAAGAACAACTGAATCAAATTTACTAAAAACTTTGGTATGAAAAAGTAATGAAATTTCTGCATTAAAAACATTACGGTATGACACACTTCCTAAACATGTCGCAATGAACTCGTTTCAGTGTCTGCTGCCATGCTCTGCAATCTTTAAGTTCGAAAGAAGATGCTGAATCAAGTTCAGCATGACAAGGTCCGGGGAGTCAATCAGTGAGGTTACATTTTCATTCAAACAAAGCATCTGCAATTCTCATTTGTTCTTCATTGTAATATGAAGCAGTTATTTCTAACTTTGAACTCAAAATACTCCGCATAAATCAAATGAAGAAAGCAGCTTATATAACCGATATACATCTAGATGAAGAAGATACAGTTAAATACGGAGCTGATAGCCGTAAAAACCTTCAAAAAATATTAAAGCATGTAAAAACCACCGGGGCTGATACAATTATCTTCGGAGGAGATATCGGTTTCCGCACGGGACATGAATGGTTTTTTGATACCATGCGGTCAACAGGACTCGATTTCCGCCTCACTCTTGGTAACCACGATAAATCTTCCGAAGTCATAAATCACTTCGGTAGCGACTTGGTAACAGCGGATTCAAACGAAATGTGTTACACACTGGAAGATGAATCTTACAGGTATATATTTCTCGATACTTCATCTTCCACTTTCAGTGCGGATCAGCTTGAATGGCTTAGAAATGAGCTGGATACTGATAAGACGCCGGTAATTTTCATTCATCATCCTGTGCTGTTTGTCAGATCGATTGTCGATAAACTGTATTCATTAGAGGGCAGGGAAAAAGTAAAAGAGCTGCTTGATTCAACCGGGAAAGAGGTCACAATATTCTGCGGCCACCTGCATACTGAAGATAAATCCACTGAAGGAAAGATAACCCAGTACGTTACCCCTGCCTCATCTTATCAGGCCGAAAAAAACGAGAAGGAAATTATCGTTTCTTCAGATAAGTTCGGTTACAGGATAATTGAATTCGGAAAAAACATTACTACAAATGTTGTAATGATCAGCGCATCAGATGAGAATAATGTATAACAGGATATTCCTCATACCAATAAGCATGCCTCTTATTCTTATGCTGATCTTTGCAGGCTGCAAAAAGCCTGAAAAGGAATCCGTTCAGCATAACAATAAACGCCTCAGGGATGCCATAACAGGATACATGAGCGAACCTATGTTCAGGAACAAGGATTTCGTGCAGCAGATAACCGGCACCGAAGCCGACCTGAAGCTTTATGATATGGATGAACAGATGCTGTACTTTGCAATTAATAAAGCTGATTATGACAGCGCGAAAACCCTGGGCATGTTAACTATTGATCCCCCCACCGCGGAATTTGGTTTCGAGCAAAACGGCGATGTATTCCTCGGCGCATACACACTCAAGGGTACCTCCAGGCTTCTCTTTAGGATACCGAAAAATGATTTCAAGCCGGATTCAACCGCAAAGGTAACAGTTCCACTGCCAAACGGATTGCAGTACACGGTCACGGCTGCCGAGCTTGCCGATTTTGCCGATGACAAAAGTATCTTCGGCGGCAAAACAAACGCCGAAACCGGAAAAGATAAGTATATGGCAAACCATGGCGCATATGTTTGTTTACCGGGAGAGCCAAGCCTGGCAAGGCTTCTGCCCCAGATCATTGGCAAAGAGAAGAATAAAGAGATAATTGCGCAAAAGCTTCTGGACTTCGTAACGCTTTCAATTAAATACAGCGAGCGCGAAGCATACGGCGGCTACGAGGTAATGAAAAGGCCGAATGAAGTGCTGATGACGGGTGTATCTGATTGCAGCGGGTTAACTATTCTGTATGCGTCTCTGCTGGAACAGGCGGGAATTGAATACCGTATGGTTTATTTTCCGGGGCACATTGCGATAGCAGTTAAGGGAAATTTCCCGGAACGCAACAAAATGAAAATTGTTTATAACAGCGAAACTTACCACCTCGCAGAAACAACAGTAAAAGGGTTCCAAATCGGGGTAACAGAGCTTTTGCAAAAAGACCTGACTGCAGAGCTGCTGTACATTCAAAAGCCCGGCAAAGATTCAAAGATCATAAACGTAAAGAGCGGGCAAGAAATGAATTAGAACTCCAGTCCCAAGTCCTTTTTTACTTTCTTAGGCAGCTTAGCCGCCACCAGTTCATAAGAATTTTTGATAAGCTCTTTCACTTCCGCGGGCTTGATCCTTGCTGTCCTTTCGATCGCTATCCATTTGTTCCGGGCAAGGTACGGCGCGGGGATTATCCCTTCCCTTTCCGTTAGTTCGGCGAAAGTCTCGGGATCAGCTTTAAGCGAAAGCAATAGCTGGGAAGTTTGCAGCATTGATGTTATCACAAATATCTTTCCACCTACCTTGTACAACAGGCTGGTTTCCCATTGTACTTCTTCAGTTGCGCCCTTCAGCGATAGGCAGCATTCTTTAATCCATTCAACGCTCAATGTTTAGATCTATCCGTTTCGGTAAGATCATCCAGGATATCTTTATTCATGCTGTTTGATTCTTTTCCATGGGGCGACTTATGCGTAAGATATATTGAAATCGCTATCAGCAGTATGCCGATACTGAGATAAAGCAGGTTTATCATTTCGGTGTAATGGAAGTTAATTGCATATTTAAAAAAAGTTACAATAAGAACCATTATGACAACTTTTGCAATTTTTTCCTTCAGCGCATCAAGATCGTGAATAACCAGCACCTTTGAGGATGTTTCATCATTTTCCGCAATATCGATCTTGCTGATAAACAGCTCGTACAATCCAATACCGAATATCAGGAACACAGTTCCGATAAGGTAATAATCAATTGCGCCAACCAGGTGCGATACAGTATTTTTTCCGAATTCCTCATAAGCCTCCGAACTGCTGAAAGCATGCGTAAACTCTCCCAAAACCCCAATAACCTCAATTGTACCCATTACTATCATTATCAAAGCGGAAATAATAGCCGATAAAACCGCCAAAAAGACCATATAACGGCTTTTCCAGAGTATCTTTTCAATAAAATTAACCAATTTCTGCCCCCTGTTTTTCAATAATTTAGGCAAAGTTAACACTTTTCCTCAAGAAATGAAATTTAAATAGATTTTTACATAAAAATAGCTAACTAAATCTCTTAGAAGCATTATTTTGCTCCTATTGATATAATGAAAATGTTTGCATATTTTAGCGCATTAATATTTCAATTAACTAATCAATTCCGGAATTCAAAAAATGAAGAAACTATTGACAGTTTTCCTCGGGCTTATTCTTTTTGCAGCAAGCTCGTTTTCTCAAACTGGGTTCAACTCGGTACACTCCAAAGACGGCAGTTTTGTAATTGCAGTTGGTGATGCAAGCACGGTTTTTATATCATATAATGGCGGCGCCAGTTTTGGCTCTTATCCAATTGGAGGCTCTGTTAACCTCAATTCTGTTTATACTATCAATATGAAGGTTTGGGCTGTTGGTGATGCAGGAGCAGTAAGAGTAAGTACTAACGGAGGAGTTTCATTTACTGATTACGGTATCGGCGGAGCAGATCTCAACGGCGTTCACTTTGTTGATGAAAACACAGGTTATGCTGTTGGTAACGGCGGAAGGATTGTAAAATCAGTTAACGGCGGAAATTCATGGACACCCCAGTCATCAGGCACAGCTTATGACCTCACCGGCGTAAAATTCACAAGCGCGTCTAACGGATTCGTGAGCGGCTCAAACGGAACAGTTTTATACACAGTAAACGGCGGAGCTACCTGGTCCGCACACACAACAGGATCAACAAAAAACCTGACGGCAATTGACGCTTCAGGCTCAACAATTATAGCTACAGCAGTTGATGGCGTAATACTCAAATATAACGGCTCATCATGGTCAACCATCGATTACAGGTCAGCTTCCAAAACTGATGTAAGAAGCGTATCAATGCTTGATGCAAATACATTCTATACATGCGGCGGCGGCGGATTCGTTAACAAAACCACCGATGGCGGCACAACCAGGACATACCAGGCAAACCCAATGCAGGGATATTTGAGCGATATATTCTTCTTCAATTCAAGCTGGGGATGGGCTGTAGCAAACAATACCAAAGCAATTTTATGGACAAGCAACGGCGGTACAACATGGCAGTTCCAGAGCGGTGTGACCGTTACAAAAACATATGTAAGAAAAGTTAACACTTCAGGCAATATCGGCAACCCGTTCTGCCTGCATCCAAAAAATAAGGACGGCGTTTTCATTCTTTCAGGTAATACATTAAGAAGAAGCCTTGACAAAGGCGAAACATGGACAACGCTAAACGCTTCAGTTCCCGGTTCAAGCTGCCATTCATTCTTCGTTAACACAGTAGATACTAACCTGATGATCGCTTCAATGGGTACAAGCGGCGGAAGGGTAATTGGAAGTACAAACTACGGAACTACTTGGTATGATATAATAAACCCGATCAATCTTACTTCATACGGCATGCCGCTTGAAGTAGATCCCAACAATCCGAATACTGTTTACCTCGCTCCTGATAACGCTCCATTGAGAGTTTCAACCAATTGGGGTGCAAACTGGACATTGCTTAGCGGCGGTGAACCGGGCGGAATTTTCAGAAGTCCATGCGACGTAATTGTACAATATGATAATGCTTCAACAATTATTATTGGTGACGGAACAACCGGCTCCGGCTCAGGCAAAGTTTGGAAATCTGTTAACGGCGGTTTGAACTGGACGCTTATTAATACAGTTACCGGCTCCGAGATCCCAATGATCTCGAACACTTCACAGGACCTGAACCTCCTCTACCACTCCACATGGAGCTCTGGCAGCTTCTGGAAAAGCACAAACATGGCATCTGCGTTCACTAACCTGAACCAGACAGGAGCACTTTGGGCTACAGATATTGCAAAGGATGATCCGACAGCAGTTACATATGACCAGTACAGCGGTTCAAACACTTTCTTATCACTTGATGCAGGCGCAACTTTTACAACACTTGCGGCAACCAGCTCACCTGCTGCCGGCGTTGTATTTATCGATAAAGCTAACCTGCTGTTCCAGCATGGCAGCGGTGTTGATAAGCTTACAATAACATACAATGTAACACCGGTTGTTTCCAACGGTGTGGTATCATCTGAGGTACCTTCAGCTTTCGGGCTTTCACAAAACTACCCGAATCCGTTCAACCCAACAACACAGATTAAGTATGATAT
>WBZT01001008.1_pt1 | contig 14773 bp, 11 predicted proteins | sample 5204241 | NCBI WGS metagenome assembly WBZT01 (sample SAMN12344358, study PRJNA552823) | activated sludge metagenome | biome: Activated sludge suspended growth; feature: Nitrification reactor; material: Wastewater; isolation source: activated sludge from nitrification reactor of wastewater... | reverse complement strand
GCGAGTGCGCTGGCGGACGCGGTGTTCACGTCATAAACGGCGGCGATGGTGTAACCGCACTCCTTCAGCCGGCGGGCCATGTTGGCGCCCATGCGACCGACTCCGACGAATCCAATTTTGTCTGTCATGGTGATTGGCTTGGTTTGTGAGGATTCAAGGACACTGGCGCCGAAAGGACAAGTCAGGACTTGGCGTGATCACGCTTCTGCTCCAGGCCCGGCTCGTGTTTCTCCCGCAGCCGGTGCAACATCTCCTTGATATCCGCGCTGCCGCGCACCGCCACATAGACGGTGATCGTCGAATACCAGATCAGCACCGCCAGCGTGAGCAGTCCCCAGAACGGATGGTTCGTCAACAACGCGGTTAAGTTCACGAGGCGATTCCTTTCAGGCGCGGCGGGGTTGAGGTTTAAGCAGCGAGCCGACTACCATCGCGATCACGACAGCGGCGTAGGTGATGATGGTCACGTAATGATCGCCCAGGTGATGCGCCGCCCAGCCGGCGGTCGCCGGCTTACCGTCCACGATCAACGCCAGGCCGGCCGCGTCGCGCAACGGCACGCGCACGGACAGGTTTGACCACAGCGAGAGCACGGGCAGCACGGCGCCCACGATCATGGCGGCGATGGCGCCCCAATCGTTCGCCCGTTTCCAATAGCAGCACGCGATCAGCAACACGGACATGCTCGCGAGATAGATCGTGCCGGTGGTTTGGAGGTATTCCCAAAGGTTGCCCTCGAGTTTGTACCACAACCCCCAGAGCAGCAGAAAAATTCCGATCAGCGCGATGATGAAGCGATTCCAGAGCAATCCTTTTTTCTCCGACCAGGCCACCTTGCGAAAGGGCGCGAGGATATCGTTGTAGATCACGCTGCCCCACGTCAGCATGTAAGAGGAATCCGTGGACATGTCGGCCGCCAGCATGGCCGCCACGAGCAAACCCATCATGCCCGCCGGCACGATCTGGCTCAACAGATACGGCATCGCGAACAGCGAGCCGTCTTTCTCGCCAAACTGACCGGCGATCGTCGTGAGCACCGCCGGCTCGACCATCGCCAGCGCCGCCATGCCCCACAGGCCGGGAATGATCCAGCGGCACACGAAGAAGAACGCCGTGCCGGTATAGACCTTTTGCCCTGTGCGGCTGTCCTTCGCCGCCAGCAACCGCGCGATCACCGTCTGCCAGGTCAGCACGGCCGCGGTGTTGGTCAGCAAGTTCGAGAACACGAACGGCCAGCCCAGGTCTTTCGGGAGAAACGGATTGAAGCCGCCGTCGCCATGATGCGTTTGCACCGCCGCGACGATCCGATCCCAACCGACGTGCTGCAACACGAGGAACGACACCACCAGCAACCCGACGCTCATCACGACGAACTGCAGGAAGTCCGTCACCAGCACCGAGAGCATTCCGCCGAGAATCGTGTAAAGCGCGACGCCCAGCAGGAGCACGGTCATGGCGAGTTCGAGGTAGCGCAAATTCATCCCGCAGCACACGACGAGGAATTGTCCACCCACACGCAGGAAGACGCCCATGTTTAACAAGCCGCCCAGCACGATCACCACGCCCGCCAGCCAGCGCACGGTTTTGCCGAAGCGTTGCTCGAACAACTCGGGGATCGTCATCACGCCGGAATCGCGTAGCGGCTTCACGCAAAAGCCCGTCCAGCCGATCACGAACATCGCCACCGCCTGGCAGATGCCGGGAATCGCTCCCGCGAAGCCGCGCGTGTAACCGCCCTGCGCAGTGTACATCGCGGTGACGATGCCGAACTCGGTGGCGGCGAGTGAAGCGATGCCGAGATACACGTTCATCTCGCGACCAGCCACGAGGAAATGTTCCACCTTCGAGACGTACTTCCGCACCATCAACCCAGCCACCATCGTCAGCAGCAAATAGGCGCCGACGATGCCGCCATCGAGAAGCCAGTTGAAATTTGTCATGGTTGCGCCGTTGCTGAGTCGGTCAGGAAACCCATCGGCATGGATGCCGCATCGGTTCGTGACGGGCGTTGCTCTTAACAGGTAGTTTCCGGCGCGTCACTGGAAATCTTGGCGGCCAACCCCAATGCCCATTGCGGCGGCGCGACGGGAAACGGAAATCCCACTTCCCCGGAGGACGTTCCACACCGGCCCCGCTTCCGTTCCACGCCCGGAACACCGCCGGTTTCTTGCTGCCGCCGATGACGACGCGGGACTGGGCGAAAAATATTCTGGCGCTGGGTCGTCAGGCGCTGTTGGCCCTGCGCACTGGCCCTTGGTCGCGATTTCCCGCGGCGGCATCAGCCGACTGCGCAGGCGCTCACGCATCAGTGGCACTGCCATTGCTAAATGCAGCGCGAACTTCCTGGCGTTCCGACACAGGAACAATTCGGGAAACAAGAAACAACCGAGAACACCGCGCAACCAAACATCGCGATCATCCCAACCATGCATTCCAACTCCAACCTGCCGCAATTCCTTGGCGTCCTCGCCGCCCTCGCCACCACCGCCGTCCAGGCCCAGACGTTCACCGCCATTGACCTCACTCCCGAGGCGGGCAATGGCGTCGCCACCGACATTTCGGCCGGCGCGGTTGCCGGTTACACCGCGCCCGGCATCTACAGTTCCTTCACCCGCGCCACGCTGTGGGATGGCGTCGCGGTCACGGACTTGCATCCGGCCTCGCTCGACGACCAACTGAACGGCATCACCGGTCGCTCCGCGGTGCTCGGCGGCAGCGCCACGCTGCAAGTCGGCTGGGGCGCGGGCCCCACAACCAGCAATCGCGCGGTGCCGATGCGCTGGAGCGGATCGGCCGCCAGCGCCACGACGCTCGCCATTCCCTTCACGACCTTTGGTGGACAGGCCACCGCCACGGATGGCAGCCAGATCGTCGGCTACGCCACCGCGTTAAATCGCGACGGCACCGCCCAGGGGCCGAGTCATGCCCTGCTCTGGGACGCCGCCAGCGGCGCCCCCGTGGACCTCGGGGACGGCGGCAACGGCGCGATGGCCTACGGTGTCGGCGGTGGCCAGCAGGCCGGATACGTGATCAAGAGCATGGCCAACGCGGCGCTCTGGCGCGGCACGAGCAAGTCGCTCGTCGTGCTCCATCCGAATGGCGCGGTGCTTTCCGTGGCCAATGCCACCGATGGCACACGCCAGGTCGGTTACGCCGGCTACGATGTGCGCGTGCGTCGGGAGGCCGTGAAGGGCAACAAAGACCAGCGCTTCAATTACGCCTTCGTCTGGACCGGCACGGCGGCCAGCGCCATGAACATTCATCCGAATCCGATGAACAACCTGCCGGGCGTCCTCCTCTCGCACAGCTTCGCGCTCAACCTGAACGGGCCGTGGACCGTTGGCTACGCCGGCGATCAATCGAAATCCGGCACGCCCGCTTACAGTCACGCCATCGTCTGGGACGCAAGCTATCAAGCGATTGATCTCAATGCCTTCCTGCCCGCGGGTTTCGTGGGTGCGCAGGCGCTCTCGGTGGACGCGGACGGGACGGTTTCCGGTTTCATGAGCAAGGCCGATGGCACGCGCCACGCCGTGGTGTGGGTGTTGAATTCCACGCAAGGCAATTTCAACAGCTCGACGGGCGTGCTCGAACTCAACTGAGTTGCGCGGCGGGCCGCGGCCCTGCGCCGTGGCCCGCCTTCTCGTCCGCCACACCGCGGTTCGGGTTCGACGCCCGTCGCCGCCAAATCCTGACTCGCCACGGTGAAGCTGGTTGCGCATCATGCCCCGCCGGGCATGAAAGAAATTCCAGCCAATCGCGCGCGCGGCTTTGCCTCGCTGGCCATCGCCTCGCTCGCCACCCTGCTGGGTTTCGCGTTGCTGGCGCTCGACTGGCGGTCCGGCGAGCAGTTCCTCCGCGCCAGCTACGATTCCCTGCACGCGCTCGCGGGAGAGCAAGACGGTGCGCTCACGGAGGCGCCCGTCGTCATCGTCTATCTCGACCTGCCCTCCTTTCTCGATAGCAAACAAGACCCCGGCCAGCCGTGGCCGCGTGAACTCCACGCACAGTTGCTCCGCGCCTTGAAAGCCGCCGGCGCGCGGGCCGTCGTTTTCGACATCGTCTTCGGACGCGCCGGCGCGAAACCGGAAGCGGACGAAGATTTTGCCGCCGCCATCCGCGAACACGGGTGCGTCATTCTCGCCGCCGAATTCAACAACAAAGCCACCGTGGCCACCGACGACGAGCATGAGCGCGTCCGGCTTGGCGTCATCGAACCGATTTACGAACCGCTCGCCCGCGCGGCGGCGGGCAAGGGCATTGCGTCACTGGCGATTGATCGCGACCGCGGCGTGCGGCGTTTCGTGGCCGGCTTCACCGACGAGCCGCACCCCACGCTCGCCTGGGCCACCGCAACTGCGCTCGCCGAGCCGGTCACGCAAAGCGGCGGAGCCATGCGCGCCGCGAACCAGTCTTGGATTCGTTACTACGGGCCGCCGCTGGCGATTCCGCACGTGAGATACAGCCAGGCGCTCGCTCCAACGGACGCGCGCGATCATTTCTTCCGCGACAAGATCGTGTTCATCGGCTCGCGGCCGCTCGTCGGCGTGTTCAACGAGCGGCAGGATGAATTCGGCAACCCGTTTGACTTCTGGCAGAACAAGGAACTGTTCATGCCCGGCGTCGAGGTTCACGCCACGGAAATGTTGAACCTGCTGCGCGGCGACTGGTTGCACCGGCTCTCCCGACGCCAGGAGACATTACTGCTCCTGCTTGCCGCGCTGTTCGGCGGCGGGCTGGTCTGGCTGCGCCCAATCCCTGCGGCGGTGGTCGCGGGCGCGGGCATGGCGCTCGCACTCGGGCTTTCCCTCGCCGGCTTCGCGCACAACGTGTGGTTTCCCTGGTTGATCGTCAGCGCGGCGCAAATTCCCGCGGCGCTGGGCGGCTCGATCCTTTTCAATTCGCTGGAATGGTATCGCGCCCGCAAACGCTTCGAAGCCGCCCAGCGCGTGGCCAACGCAAAAATCCGCGAACAGGCCGCGCTCATTGACAAGGCGCATGACGCGATTCTCGTGCGCGACCTCGGCGGCCAAATCCTCTACGCCAACCCGAGCGCGGAGAAACTTTTCGGCCGGCGCGCGCCCGTCCCGGGCGCAGCGGACTCCAGCGCGCCAGTCGCCTCCGAGTCTGAATCAGCCACATCCAGTTCGCGGGCTGCTGCGTCCGGGGACGGACGCGCGCCGGAGGGCGATTGGTCGGAATTATTCTCCACGGATCCAGCCGCCGCCACCGCCGCCGCCGCCGCCATGCGCGACGGCGAATGGAACGGCGAGTTGAAGCTCCAGACGCGCGCCGGAAACCTCGTCACCGTCGCCAGCCGCTGGACGCTGATCCGGGATGAAGCCGGCACGCCGCGCGAACTGCTGGTGATCAACAGCGACGTGACGGAAAAGAAACTGCTGGAGCAACAATTCCTGCGCACGCAGCGCATGAACACCATCGGCGCGCTGGCCGGCGGCATGGCGCACGACCTCAACAACGCGCTCGCGCCAATTCTCATGGGCGCGCAACTGCTGCGCCGCAAGGCCGGCGACGAAGAAACACGCAACCTGCTCGGCATGATGGAAACGAGCACGCATCGCGGCGCGGACATGGTGCGCCAGGTGTTGCTGTTCGCGCGGGGCCGCGGCGGCGAGTTCGAGCGGCTGGAGTTGGGGCCGGTCCTCAAGGATTTGGAGAAGATGGTCCGCGAGACGTTCCCCAAATCCATCGCGGTCGAGAATTTTTTTCCGTCCGACCTCTGGCCGGTGCATGGCAACCTGACGCAACTCCACCAGGTTCTGCTCAACCTGTGCGTCAACGCACGCGACGCGATGCCCGGGGGGGGTAAGCTCACCTTCGCCGCCGACAACGTCGAGTTGAGCGCAAAGGAACTCGCCGAACTCCGCGCCGGAGCGCCGGTCTCCGACCCGGCGCGTTCCGCGGGCGAAACCCAACCCGACAGTTCGGAGACCGGCGCCCCGAGGCCATCGCCCCCGCCTGAAAAATTCGTTTCCCTCCTCGTGTCCGACACCGGCACCGGCATGCCGCCGGAAGTGAAGGTAAAAATTTTCGAGCCGTTCTTCACCACCAAGGGCGAGGGCCAGGGCACGGGCATCGGGCTGGCCACGGTGTTGCGCATCGTGAAGGCGCACGGCGGCTTCCTGCGCGTCGAGAGCGCGCCGGGCGAGGGAACGTCGTTCGAGATCTTTCTGCCCGCGGCACCGGAAGCGCCGGCGCCGCCGGCGGCGCGCGATCACGAATTGCCGCGCGGCCACGGCGAATTGATCCTGCTGGCGGACGACGAGCAGGCCATCCGCACACTGACTACGTCGGAATTGACGGAGTTCAATTATCGCGTGCTCGCCGCCGCGGACGGCGCGGAGGCGCTGACGCTGTTCCAGCAACACGCCACCGAAGTGCGCCTGCTGGTCACGGACAGCGCGATGCCGGTCATGGGTGGCGCGCAGTTGATCGCGGCATTGCGCCGGTCGAAACCGGGGTTACCGGTGATTGTGACCTCCGGCGAGCCGACCGATCTGGCCGGGCTGAAAGGCGTCCTACCGCTGCCCAAACCATTCACGCTCGAGGAACTATTGACGGCGGTGAAACAGAGTTTGGGTTAGCGGAAGCCGCAGGCGGATCAATTGCCCGGAGAAAACACCGAACTCCAACCGACAAGCCCCCCCGACGGATGAAAGCTTGGAATACCCGCCAGCTTGGCTAAGATCACGGCGCATGGCTATTGCGGGCTCAGATAAATTCTCCTGCCTCATCGTGGAGGACGACGCGGCGTTTTCCGCGCTGTCCGCGCAAGTCGTGCGCGACGAAGGCGGCGCGCCCGTGCTTGCCGGGAATCTCGCCGCCGCGCGGGAAGCAGTCGCCAGCCGCGCCTTCGACCTCGTGCTGCTGGACAATCACCTCCCCGATGGCAAGGGTTACGATTTTTTCGCCCAGCTCGCGCGGCGAAATCCCGACGCGCCCATCGTGATGATCACCGGCGCGCCCGATCTGGGCGAAGCGGTGACCCTGACGCGCAACGGACTCTTCGAGTACCTCACCAAACCGCTCGGTGTCGAAGCGCTGGCAGCCTGCCTGCAACGCGCGAAGTTGCGGCTCGCCACCCGCGCGGCACCCGCGTCGGCCGTCGAGTGTTTCGGCGAAACACCCGCGATGCGCGCGGTGCTGGCGCAGTTACGCCAGGCCGCCAAGCACGCCGCCAGTACCGTGCTGCTCACGGGCGAAACCGGCACGGGCAAGGAGGTGGCCGCGCGTGCGCTGCACGCGTTGGCGTTCCCGGACGGGCAGGGGCCGTTCGTCGCGGTGAACTGCGCGGCGTTGCCGGGCGAGATGTTCGAGTCGGAACTGTTCGGCGCCGAACGCGGCGCGTTCACGGGCGCGGATCGCAAGCGCGCCGGGCTGGCCGCGGCGGCGGCGGACGGCACGTTGTTCCTCGATGAAATCGCCGAAGTGCCGCTGGCCTCGCAGGCAAAGCTGCTGCGGCTGCTGGAGGCCCGCGAGTTCCGCGCGCTGGGAAGCACGGAGACGCAGCCGTTCACCGGCCGTTTTGTCGCGGCCACGAACAAGGTGCTTGCCGACGAAGTCAAGGCGGGCCGATTCCGCGAAGATCTGCTTTTTCGGCTTGATGTCTTTGCCGTGGAACTGCCGCCGCTGCGCCAGCGCCGGGCGGACGTGCCGGGGCTGGCGGAATTGCTCCTCTCGCAACTCGCAAAAAAATATTCGCGGCGCAAGCCACTGCTTCAGGCGGACGACCTCACGAAACTTTCCGCGCATGATTTTCCGGGCAACGTCCGCGAGTTGCGCAATGTGCTCGAGCGTTCGCTGCTTAAAACCGCCGAGGACGCCAAATGGCTGGCCTTGGACGCGAACTGGCTGGCGCGTAGTGCCGCCTCGGTTCCAACGAGCGTACCGGTACCCGTCGTCCCCATTGCGCCCCTGCCCGCTGACCGCCAGCTCTCGCCGCTGGAGGCGCAGGAGTACCGGCTGATTCGCGAGACGCTTCAGGAAACCAACGGCGGCATCCGCCGCGCCGCCGCCAAGCTAGGAATGTCGCCGCAAGCTTTGTTGCGACGGCTGGAGAAGTGGCCCGAACTGCGCGGGTCTTGAGCCGGCAGGGCTCAGCGCGCCTGTTCGGCCGCACGCACGGTGTTCTGCATCAGCATGGCGATCGTCATGGGGCCGACGCCGCCGGGATTCGGCGTGATTCTGCCGGCGATGGGCTGAACTTCAGCGAAGGCCACGTCGCCCACGAGTCGCGAGCCGGTTTTCGCCGTGGCATCCGGGACGCGATTCACCCCCACGTCCATGACTACCACGCCGGGTTTTACCATGTCGGCTTTCAGGAATTCAGCCACCCCCATCGCCGCCACGATGATGTCGGCGCGGCGGCAATGCGCTTTGATGTCGCGCGTGGCCGAATGGCAGATGGTGACGGTGGCGTTGGCGTGGCGGCCCTTCTGGCAGAGCATCGCGGCCATCGGCTTGCCGACAATGTTACCGCGGCCGAGAATCACGACTTCGGCGCCGTCGGTTTTCACGCCGGAACGAACGAGCAATTCCACCACGCCCGCCGGCGTGCACGGCTTGAAGCCAGTGTCGTCGCCGAGCATGAGCTTGCCCACGTTGACCGGATGGAACCCGTCCACGTCCTTCGCCGGCAGCACGCTGGCATAAACGACTTCCTGCCGGATGTGCTTGGGCAAGGGCGCCTGCACGAGGATGCCGTGCAGCCGGGGATCGGCGTTCAGCTTCGCGATCAACTGGAGCAATTCCGCTTCGCTGGCCGCCTCGGGCAGGACGTGCGTTTCCGAGACTATGCCGAGTTCGACCGAGGTCTTTTCCTTGCGACCGACATAAACTTTGGAAGCTGGGTCCTCGCCCACGCGCACAAATGCCAGCCCAGGCTGGAGCCCGCGCGCCTTGAGCGCGGCGATGCGCTGGATCAATTCCCCCTGGAGCTGCGCTGCGATGGCGCGTCCATCAATGAGATTCCCGAAGGCCATCAATCAATCACCTGGATGCGTTGGATCGTGAGCACTGGCGTGTTCTTCCAGCGTTCGTCCAATCCCTCTTCGCCCGTCACCACGATGTGCAATCCCTTCCAGCGGCGCAAATCGAGATTGGTCGAGGTGGTGTAAAGGTAATTGATCGTCTTGTGTGAGTTCAGGTCTGTGAGCGCAAAGCGGGTTGGCGCTTGAATGCTCCAGGTGCCCTTCACGATGCCCTCGCGCTGCACGATGCGGGGGGAGTTCGTGTCAATTGTCGGCGCCGGGGTCGGTTCGGGCGTGACGACGGGGAGCGCGGGCGCGGGCGACGGAATGGGCGCAGGCGTGGTGTCGGTCGTCGTGGTGGCCACCGGTTTCGGCTCGGTGACGGGCGCGGGCGTCGGCGCCGGTTCGGGCGTGGGGGTGGGCGCTGGAGCCGCGGGCGGCTCCTGCTTCAAGTACTGCGCCGCCACGAACGCGAACGTGCCGCCCGGAGCTTCGATTTCGGTCCAGGCGCCCTTGGCCTGCACTTCCTTGACGGCCGTGCCCTTTTCCAGCCTGCCGATGACGCTGTAATTTTCACCCGGTCCACCGCGAAGGTTCAGCTTCCTGGGCTTGACCGACTTGGTGGCTTCGTCAATGAACGCCGTGTTCACCCACACGTGTGCGCCCGGCGGCAATACGATCTTCGCCCAAGCGGACGGTTCGTCGTCCTTGGAATTTTTCAGCGTGATCTCCTCGAGGACCGTCACCATGTCACCTTGGCTGATCTTCGTGAGCACTTCGCCGATCAACCCGGCGCGGCCCCGGACGTTGACGTTGGTGGCCACCACGCTGGCCGGCCCGGGCACGAGCGGCTGGCTGCGCAAATCGTCGCCCACGGTTTTCCGGGCGACGGTTTTCGCCTTCTTCGCTGCGCTCTTCTTTTCCACCGCGGCGGGCTTCGACGCGGGGGCATTCGTGACCGCCGCGGGTGACTGGGCCGAAAGCTGGGCCGCGACGAGGAAACTGAGGAAGAGGGGGAGATTCGTTTTCATGGCTCCGAGATTAAAGTTTTGATTTCCGCCGGCGTCAGCGTCCGCCATCGGCCGGGTTTCAGTTCACCCAGTTTGATCTTGCCGATCTGCGTGCGCACGAGCCGCTGCACGGTCAATTGTTTCGTTTCAAACAGGCGGCGCACTTCGCGGTTTTTTCCTTCGGCCAATTCCAACTCCACCACGCTCTGCGTCTTGCCCTCGCTGACCAGCCACGCACGCTCGGCTTTCAGCCGCTCGCCGTTGTGGTGAACGCCCCGCGTGAAATCTTCCAGCGCCGCCGCATCCACGCGGCCCTCCACGGTGACAACGTAACGCTTGCGCACACCGTAGCGGGGATGGGTCAACCGCAGTGCAAATTCTCCATCATTGGTCAGGAAAAGCAATCCTTCGCTCGCGAAATCCAGTCGCCCCACGCTATAAACGCCCGTCCATTCCTTCGGCAGCAATTCGTAAATCGTGGGACGCTCGTGCTCATCCTTGCGTGAACAGACGCAACCGCGCGGTTTGTGCAGGGCCAGGTAAAGTTTTTTCCGGATGCGAACCGGCTTGCCGTCCACCGAAATCAGGTCGCGCTCTGGGGTCACCTTCGAGCCCAGCAACATGACGACCCGGCCATTGACCGAGACATGGCCGTCGAGGATGAGCTTTTCGCTGGCGCGGCGCGAAGCCACGCCGGCCTCGGCAAGGAATTTTTGGAGACGTACCACGGAAACGCGGAATGCAGAACAACCAACGCGGCCGTCAACGCCGCGAACCTGCTCGTCCGGCGTTCCGCGTTTCAACCGCCGCGTTGAATCAGGCGTCCGGCTTGGTCTTGCGCAGACCGGTGATGCGCTCGCCGTCTTTCCATTGACCGCGCTTCTTGAGGACTTCGAGGCGCTCGAAGCGTTTGAGGACATTGCGTTTGCCGCCCAAGGTGGACGCCGCGCGCAGGCTGCGATGCTGTGACATAATGCTTTTGGTTAAATTGTTGCCCGTTCCGGAGGGAAGCGGGCGGAGGTTGTATCATGTCCCGGCCCGCCTGCCAATGTCTATTTTAGCCGCGTTGAAGGCCGAAGTCTGCGAGGAATGGCGATAATTTTTCGCCCGCGCTGCGAAGGACGAATGGGCGCTCGACAACCAGGACGACCAGTTGCAGACTGGCCCGGTGAACTGGGACAACAAGCGTTTCTGGCCAAATCGCGCCGGTTAGGAACGAATTCTCACAGTACCGGCCCTCGCCGGTTTCTCCTAATTCATCCCCCACCCTATGATGTATGCTTTGATCCCTCCCGCTGCCACCGAATTGGATGCAATGCCCCGACCGACCGGACGCCCATTCCGCATCCACACCAGAACCCTGATTCTGGGCTTTGCCACGGCCATGACTTGGGCGACGCTCGTGCGCGCGGCCACGATTTTTCCCTATCCGTACACCAAGGAAGTCCTTCCGAATGGCCTCACGGCCATCGTGATTCCCATGGAGAGCCCGGGACAGGTTGCCTATTACTCCGTGGTCCGCACCGGCAGCCGCGATGAGGTCGAGGAAGGCAAGTCCGGCTTCGCCCACTTCTTCGAGCACATGATGTTTCGCGGCACGAAGAAGTTTCCCGCCGACGTTTACGAAAGCATCGTCACCAGCATCGGCGCGAGCGCCAACGCCTACACGTCCGATGACCTCACCGCGTATCACCTCAAATTCGGCAAGGAAGACCTGGAGCGCGTCATGGAAATCGAGAGCGACCGGTTTCAAAATCTGGCCTACGCCGAGTCCGCCTTCCAGACCGAGTCCGGCGCGGTCTATGGCGAATACCGCAAGAGCATCACCAGTCCGTTCGCGATGTTGAATGAAAAAGTCCAGGACCTTGCCTATGACGTTCACACCTACAAGCACACGACGATCGGCTTCGAGCGCGACATCAAGGCCATGCCACAACAGTTTCAATACAGCCTTTCGTTCTTCCACCGCTTCTACCGACCGGAAAACGTGGTCCTCCTGATCGTTGGCGATGTGGACCCGAAGGCGACCATCGCGCTTGTGCGTAAGTATTACAGCGCCTGGGAAAAAGGTTACACCGCGCCCGCCATCGTCCCCGAGCCGGCACAGAAGACCGAACGCACCGCCGAGATTTCCTACGCCGGAAAAACCCTGCCGATCATCAACATCGCCTACAAAGGCGACGCTTTTGATCCCAACAACAAGGACTACGCCGCCGCGTTGCTGCTCGAAGACCTGGTGTTCGGGTCCACCAGCGACCTGCGCAAGAAACTGCAACTAAAGGAGCAGAAGGTGCAGATGATCAACGGCAACGTTCCGATGAATCGCGACCAACCGCTCTTCGAGGTGATTGCGATGGTCAAGAAGCCCGAGGATATCGGCTACGTGCGCGATGAGGTTTACCGCACGCTCGAAGAGTTCAAGGTGAAACCCGTCGGGGATGACCGGTTGCGCGACCTCAAACGCCGAAACAAATACAGTTTTCTCATGGCCCTCGACACACCCGGGGCCGTGGCCGGCGCGCTCGCCCGCTTCGTCGCGCTCACCGGTGACATTGCGGTCATTGAAACGCTCTATCAGCAAATGGAAGCCGTCACGCCCGAAGACCTGATGCGCGCCACGAAAAAGTATTTCACGCCCGAACGGCGCACCGTGGTGGTTTTGAAAGGAAGCCAGTCATGAATAAGTATTTCTCCATTTTCCTCGGCGTTGCGGCTTTCGTGTTCTCCCCGCGCGCCCACGCTGCGCCCGAGGCGGGCCCAGCTAATCCGCCCGTGCTCCTGCCCGTCGCCAACGACCCCACCGTTTCGTTCCGCCTCTGGTTCAAGGTCGGCTCCCAGAACGATCCGGCTGGCAAGGAAGGCCTCGCCGCGCTCACCGCTGCCATGCTTTCCGAGGGAGCGACGCGCCAGAATTCCTACGAGCAAATCCTTGACCGGCTGTTTCCGCTCGCCTCGGGATACAACGCCTCCGCCTCAGTGGAAATGACCGTGATTTCCGGGCGCACCCACAAAGACAACCTCGCGGACTTTTATCCGCTGCTCCTCGACGCCATCCGCGCCCCCGCCTTCAAACAGGAGGATTTGGATCGCCTGAAGAGCCGCACGCTCAATCTGCTGGAGACGACGCTTCGTTTCTCCAGCGATGAAGAACTGGGAAAGGCTGTGCTATACAACACCATTTTCGCCGGCACGCCCTACGGCCACATAACGCCCGGCACGATTGAAAGCGTGAAAAGTATCACGCTCGAAGATCTCCAGAAATTCTATGCCACGCATTTCACACGCGACAACGTCGTCATCGGGCTGGGTGGCGGCTATGATGCCGGTCTGCTTTCGCGCTTGCAGGCCGATCTCGCCACACTTCCCACCGGTGCGCCCGCCGCGGTGCCGGCGCTGAATCCCAAACCCATCACGGGCCTCCAAGTCACGCTCGTGGAAAAGAAAGGCGCTTCGACCGCTATCAGCATGGGTTTCCCGATTGATGCGCTGCGCGGCTCGAAGGACTGGTATGCGCTGGCCATCGCGAACTCCTGGCTCGGCGAGCATCGCAACTCCAGCGGGCGACTCTACAACACCATTCGCGAGGCACGCGGGTTGAACTACGGCGACTACACCTACCTCGAACATTTCCCGGGCGGCGGCCAGCGCTTTTTCCCGCCGCAGAACGTCGCCCGCCGGCAGCAGATTTTTGAAATCTGGATCCGCCCTGTCCCCAATGACGCGCGGCATTTCGCCCTCCGCGCCGCGCTCCGCGAATTTCAGCAACTCGTGGCGAACGGCCTGACACCCGCCGAGTTCACTTTGAAACGGAACTTCCTCAAAAAATACGTGCTCCAATACGCGACCACGACGGACGAGCGACTGGGCTACGCGCTCGACGATGTCTTCTACGGCCTTCAAGAAAGCCACCTCGCCAAGTTCCGTCGGATGATGGACGAACTCACAGTCGAGGACGTGAACGCCGCGATTCGCAAGCACTGGCAGTTCGGGAACTTGAAGATCGCCATCGTCACGCAAGGCGCCGCCGCCCTTGCCGATGCACTGGTTGCTGATACGCCCAGCCCCATCACCTACCCTTCACCCAAACCCGACGCGGTGCTGGAAGAAGACAAAGCCATCGCCGCTTTCCCGCTCAAGATCAAACGCGAGAACATCCGCATCGTGCCCGTGACGGATTTGTTCGTGAAGTAGCCCCGAAAACCCTGCAAACACTAAACGCTGACTTCATGCAACTGCCCCACCTCGCTTCCCTCGCCTTTGCGCTCATGCTCACGGCAGTTTCGTGCTTTGCCGGGGAAACGGCGGACAAACGGCCCACCTGGTTCATCTTTCTTGAGACCGGCAAGAAAACTCCGGATGACAAGGAAGCCGTGCTGAAGATGCAGATGGGCCATATCCAGAACTTCAAACGCCTCTTCGGCGAGAAGAAGCTGTTTGCCGCTGGGCCGCTGAGCGATCCGTCCAAAAAGAAACGCGGGATTGTCGTGGTCAAGGCCAACACAAAGAAAGAACTGCTCACCTACTTCCAACCGGACGACTACGTGCGGGCGGGATATATGACCATTAACGCCGAGCGCGCCGTGGTTCACAAACCATTGAACTCGGAGGGAATTGATCCCGAGGGCATCGAAGAAGTGCGCATCGTGCAGATTACCCGCCCGCCGAAGAAGCCGACGCGCAAACAAAAGCGGGAAAGCGATGCGTGCCTCCAGACGCTGGTGGACAAAGGCACGGTGGGTGCCTGGTACACGCTCGAACGTGGGAACGTCGCCG
>WBZT01001929.1_pt1 | contig 14784 bp, 17 predicted proteins | sample 5204241 | NCBI WGS metagenome assembly WBZT01 (sample SAMN12344358, study PRJNA552823) | activated sludge metagenome | biome: Activated sludge suspended growth; feature: Nitrification reactor; material: Wastewater; isolation source: activated sludge from nitrification reactor of wastewater... | reverse complement strand
GTCGCCCCCAACTGGTTCATGAACGTCGATGTTCGCTATATCAGCATCGAGAGCGACGCTTCGCTGAACGGTGTCGGTATCGGCACCGTCGAGATCGATCCCTGGATTGTCGGCCTCAACGTCGGCACCCGCTTCTAACCGGCACCGTCCCGGCGGCGGAAACAGCGCCGACGCTCGTTTCCCCGCCGCAGCGTTTATACTCCAGATTTCATCCCTGCCTTGAGCGGCGGTTCGGGTCGCGAGCTGTCGTCGAAACCGAGCGGTTCCTTCAATTCTTCTCGGGATATCCCAGATCCCGGAGCGCTGCGCCCAGCTCGGCGCGAATATCGCCCTCGGCCCGCACCGTCACCCGGCCGGTCGGCACGTCCACCGCGACCTCGCGTACCCCCGGATGCTTGCCCAGTCCCGCGCGGATGGCGCTGGCGCAACCGTTGCACTTGACGTTCTGGGCCAGAAATTCGAGTTCCATGGTGGCTCCTCTGCGTTTGGGAAGGGACCGGAGTATAAGCCGTCGGCTTCCCGGTTCGGTAGATTGGTATCCGCGATCGGCGCTGCCCTTCAATGGAGCATGATGATAATCTTTTGCACCGATACGGTGCCATGGCAAACGGGCCGACCCTGCCCCGTGGGGACAGTGCGCGGTCCGACTTGCAAAAATCGCCCATGGCATGTTTCATGCTAAATTCTGGGCCGAATGATCGATTTTCTCCACTTCGACCGGTCAAGACCGATTTGTTAACCCGAGGATTCAACGACAATGAATGCTGCTGATGTGATGAAGCTGATCGAGGAAAAGGGCATCAAGTTCGTGGACTACCGTTTCACGGACACCCGCGGCAAGGAGCAGCATGTGACCGTGCCCATCAGCGCCGTGGACGAGGATGTGTTCGAGGACGGCAAGATGTTCGACGGCTCCTCCATCGCCGGCTGGAAGGGTATCCAGGAGTCGGACATGATCCTGATGCCCGATCCCGCGACCGCCTGCGTCGATCCGTTCTTCGAAGAGCCGACCCTACTGTTGACCTGCGACGTGATCGAGCCGAACACCATGCAGGGTTACGAGCGCGATCCGCGCTCGCTGGCCCGTCGCGCCGAAGCCTACCTGAAATCCACCGGCGTCGCCGACACCGCTTACTTCGGCCCGGAAAACGAGTTTTTCATTTTCGACGACGTGCGCTGGGGCGCCGATATCAGCGGCTGTTTCTGCAAGATCGATTCCTCCGAGGCCGGCTGGAACTCCGAGCGCGCCTACGAGGGCGGCAATTTCGGCCATCGCCCCGGCATCAAGGGCGGTTACTTCCCGGTGCCGCCGGTGGATTCCCTGCACGATATTCGCGGGGCGATGTGTCTGGCGCTGGAGCAGATGGGCCACACCGTCGAGGTGCATCACCACGAAGTCGCCACCGCCGGCCAGTGCGAGATCGGCGTCTTGTTCAACACCCTGGTGCGCAAGGCCGACGAAGTGCAATCGCTGAAATACGCGATCCAGAACGTCGCCCAGAGCTACGGCAAAACCGCCACCTTCATGCCCAAGCCCCTGGTCGGCGACAACGGCAGCGGCATGCACGTCCACCAGTCGCTGTCCAAGGACGGCGTCAACCTGTTCGCCGGGGACCAGTACGCCGGGCTGTCCGAAGCCGCCCTGTATTACATCGGCGGCATCATCAAGCACGCCAAGGCCTTGAACGCCTTCACCAACGCCTCCACCAACAGCTACAAGCGGCTGGTGCCCGGCTTCGAGGCGCCGGTGATGCTGGCCTACTCGGCCCGCAACCGCTCCGCGTCGATCCGCATCCCTTACGTCAGCAGCCCGAAGGGCCGCCGCATCGAAGTGCGGTTCCCCGATTCCACCGCCAATCCGTATCTGGCCTTCGCCGCGATGATGATGGCCGGTCTGGACGGCATTCAGAACAAGATCCATCCGGGCGATCCGATGGACAAGGATCTGTACGATCTGCCGCCGGAGGAAGAGAAGGCCATTCCCAAGGTCTGCTTCTACTTCGACGAAGCCTTGGCCGCGCTGGACGCCGACCGCGAATTTCTCACCAAGGGCGGCGTGTTCACCGACGACCTGATCGACGCCTACATCAACCTGAAAAAAGATGATGTGACCCGGTTGCGGATGACCACCCATCCGGTCGAATACGACATGTACTACAGCCTGTGAGGGCGTTCCGGTCGCCCGCGTGATCGGCCGCGAAACCGCCGTTTGCGACGCCCCCCTTCGGGGGCGTCTGTTTTTGCGCGGATGGCTGTGGCCGGTCCATGATTTCACTTTCCGCACCTTTTTGGTGCAAAAGGGCGACGAGGCCGACCCTCGCGCCGGGCAACGACGGGATGGGTGCGCCGAATCGGCGTGATCGATATGCCCTCGCGCGTGTCCCGAGGATCGGCCCGTTGGTTTGGTTCTTGCTGCATGTGTGGGCGACGAGCGAAAGGCGAGACGAGCGTGCTGAGAGACTATTACCGCCGGGTTGTGGATGGCTTGAGCGTCGCCGTGCTGGTGCTGGACCGGCGCTTGCGCCTGCTGTTCATGAACGCGGCGGCGGAGACGCTGTTCGAGTCGAGTTTCCGCAAGGCGCGCAAACTGGTCCTCTCGGAGCTGATCGTCGGCGCCGAGCCGTTCATCGCCGGATTGCGGCATTGCCTGGAGAGCGGCCACCCCTACATCGAGCGAGAGTTGCAGTTGATCTTTCCGCCGGAGCGCATCGTCACCGTGGATTGCACCGCCGGGCCGCTGTTGGAGCGAGACCCGCCGGCGGAATTGCTGCTGGAGCTGCGGCAGGTGGACTGGCGGCTGCGCATCAACCGGGAGGAACACATCCTGGCCCAGCACCACACCACGCGGGCGCTGGTGCGCAATCTGGCGCACGAAATCAAGAATCCGCTGGGCGGACTGCGCGGGGCGGCCCAACTGCTGGAGCGCGAATTGCCCGATCCGGCGCTGCGCGAATACACCGGCATCATCATCGGCGAGGCCGACCGGCTGCGCAATCTGGTGGACCGGATGCTCGGCCCCAACCAGCCCCGCGCCTACGACGAGGTGAGCATCCACGAAATCCTGGAGCGGGTCTGCGGGCTGGTGGAGGCCGAGGCCGATCCCGGTATCCGCATCGAGCGCGACTACGACCCCAGCATTCCGCCGGTCTGGGGCGATGCCGACCGCTTGATCCAGGCGGTGCTCAACGTGGTGCGCAACGCCGTGCAGGCGCTCGACCGCCGGGGCCACATCATCCTGAGGACGCGGGTGCAGCGCCAGTACACCATCGGTTCCAAGCGCCACAAGCTGGTGGCCCGGCTGGATGTGATCGACGACGGTCCCGGCATCCTGCCCGAGCAGCAGGAGCGGATTTTCTATCCGATGATCAGCGGCCGGCCGGACGGGACCGGCCTGGGTCTGTCGATCGCCCAGAACATCGTCAACCAGCACGGCGGTCTGATCGAATGTGGCAGCCGGCCCGGCGAAACCGTTTTCACGCTGTTGTTGCCCTTGGGAAAAACAGGATGACCAGGAAAGAGCACGTTTGGGTGATCGACGACGACCGCGCGATTCGCTGGGTGGTGGAAAAGGCCCTGCAAGGCGATGGTATGTCGGTGACGACCTTTGAAAGCGCGGCGGGCGTGCTGGACGGGCTCAAGCAGGGCCGGCCCGACGCGATCATGGCCGACATTCGCATGCCGGGCATGAACGGCTTGGAACTGCTGGCTCGCCTGCGCGAGCGGTGCCCGGAGCTGCCGGTCATCATCATGACCGCCCATTCCGATCTGGACAGCGCGGTGTCCGCCTATCAGGGCGGCGCGTTCGAATACCTGCCCAAACCGTTCGACGTGGACGAGGCCGTGGCCCTGGTCCGCCGCGCCTGCTTGACCCACCGCCAGCGCACCGAGCCGCCGGAACAGATCGAGCCGTTGCCGGGCATCATAGGCGAAGCGCCGGCGATGCAGGAGGTGTTTCGCGCCATCGGCCGGCTGTCGCGCTCCAACATCACGGTGCTGATCACCGGCGAATCCGGCACCGGCAAGGAGCTGGTGGCCCGCGCCCTGCACCGGCACAGCCCGCGCGCCGACAAGCCGTTCATCGCCATCAACACCGCCGCCATCCCTCGCGACTTGCTGGAGTCGGAGCTGTTCGGCCACGAGCGCGGCGCGTTCACCGGGGCGCAGGCTGCCCGGCAGGGGCGGTTCGAGCAGGCCAACGGCGGCACGCTGTTCCTGGACGAGATCGGCGACATGCCGGCCGAGTTGCAGACCCGACTGTTGCGGGTGCTGGCCGAGGGCGAGTTCTATCGGGTGGGGGGGCATACCCCGACCCGGGTGGACGTGCGGGTGATCGCCGCCACCCATCAAAACATGGAGCAACGGGTCCGCGATGGGCTGTTCCGCGAAGATCTCTATCACCGCCTGAACGTCATCCGCATCCAACTGCCGTCGCTCGACAGGCGGCGGGAGGATATCCCGCTGTTGACCCGGCATTTTCTGGGTCAGGCCGCCCGGGAACTCGGGGTCGAGTCCAAGGTGTTGCGACCGGAAACCGAAACCTATCTGGGCGGGCTGGATTGGCCGGGCAACGTCCGCCAGTTGGAAAACTTGTGCCGCTGGTTGACGGTGATGGCCTCGGGCCGGGAAATCCATTTGGAGGATTTGCCGGCGGAGCTACGCGAGCGGGGACCGGCGGCGGAGGGCGGCGGTCCCAACTGGGAAGCGGCCTTGCGGTTGTGGGCCAGCCAAAATCTGGCTGCCGGCGGGCAAAACCTGCTGGAAACGGCGTTGCCGAGCTTCGAGCGGGTGTTGATTCGGGTGGCGCTGGAGCAGACCGGCGGCCATCGGCAGGATGCCGCCCGGTTGCTGGGCTGGGGACGCAACACCCTGACCCGCAAAATCAAGGAATTGGGGATGGATTGAGCGCGAGCGTCGCGGATCAGCCGACCGTGTTCGATGTCGTTCTGTACGAGCCGGAAATCCCACCCAACACCGGCAACATCATCCGGCTGTGCGCCAACACCGGCGCCCGGCTGCACCTGATCCGACCGTTGGGGTTCCAGTTCGACGACCGGCAACTGCGCCGGGCCGGGCTGGATTATCACGAGTGGGCGGCCGTGAGGTTGCATCGCGATTTGGCCGCCTTTCTCGCCGACGTGAAGCCGGCGCGGCTGTTCGCCTTCACCACCAAAGGCGCTCGTCTTTACCATACAGTGGCTTATCAGCCCGATGACGCCTTGCTGTTCGGCCCCGAAACGCGCGGCTTGCCGGCGGCGGTGCTGGGCGATATTCCCGCCGAACGGCGCTTGCGGCTGCCGATGCTCACCGCCGGCCGCAGCCTGAACCTGTCAAACGCGGTGGCGATCACTTTGTACGAGGCGTGGCGGCAGTGCGGCTTCCGGGGCGCGCTCTAGCCTTTGGCCGCGCTCGACGTGGCCCGCGCTTGTTCGAGCGGACCGTTTTTCAGATAAATCAGCGGCGATTCCATCATCGGTTATTGGCCCTCCCCCCCATCGCGCGGATCGCCCAGCAGATACCGCCCGCAGAGCTTGTGGAACGCCTCCGAGGTTCTGGGGCCGGCCAGCCCGTCCACCTTCACGAAGATGCCGGGCAGGGTATTCATAAACCGTTGCAAGGCTTCGGCGGCGGGCGAAACGTCCGCCCGGGTGTAGCGGACCAACGGCCGCGCCGCGCGCTCGTCGCCGAACTGGATCGAGCCGCGTTCCGCCAGCCGCCGCAGCAGCACCGCTACCCCGCAACGCGGGGCGACGGCGGTTTCGCTCCAGGTGTCGTCGGTGACGTACTTGCCCTGGCTGTAGTGGGTCGAATAGTTCCACAGGTACGGGGAGGGCACTTCGGGGTGGTTCAGGCGGTAGCCCCAGCCGCCGCGACCTTCCAGCGCGAACAAGGTGCCGGCGATGCTCCAATCTTCCCACTGGTCGAAATGCCACAGGCACAGGGCGTCGGTGGCGCTGTCCTCCCAGGCGAACGGCGGCTCTCCGTCGAGCGGCCTGCCGTCCGGCACATGCCGGGTTCGGTCGGTCAGCGGATCGCCGTTGTGCGGGTGAACGGTGAAGTCGCGGCCGGTATCGGCGTAATGCAGCGCGGCGACCACGAACCAGGGTATCTTGAGCCGGGCGCTGACGGCGTGATAGCGGCCCCAGTCGGCCAACAGCGCATCCACCAGATCATCCGCCTCGGCGGATCGCTCCGCCCGGATATCGCAGGCGGAGAACAAGCGCCAGTATTCGGCTCGCAATTCCTCGGTGAGAACGACGCGGCTCATCGTGATCAATCCGTTACGGTTGGTTGTCGGTCGGCGCGAAGCGCCGCGCCCGAGCCTAGGCGCCGGCCGCGCGCAAGGCGAATTTCACCGCCAGCCAAATGCCCAGAATCAGCAGCACGGTCAAGCCCAGCCCCACGATGATGAAATGGATGGGCCGGCCATGCCGGAAATCTCGCTCCTGATTCCGCGAGCTTTGAACGCCCATGAAGGAGGACAGCACGCTGAATACGATGTCGAGCGCGCCGGGCTGCTTGGGGGAATCCTTGGGATCGGGTTTGGAAGAGGTGTCGGGGGTGGTCATGTCGCGGATGTCGTTTTGATACGGTTAGGGGGTGGCAAGGTTCGGTCGGTTGATCCGAGTTCGTTCCGCAAGCCGGCGGCAGGCATGAATTGCCGCCGAACTTTGCTACAGTAAAGCATCAACCTGTCCGACTTCCATGATACCAGCCAAACTGCCCTTGCTGTCAGCGGACGCGCCGGACGACGGGATCGCGTGGTGGCGGTCGCAAGCCGTGCGCCGCGCCGCGTTCTTGGGTCACGTCGCTCGCGTCGCCCGCCGCCTGCCCTCCGCGCGTTTCATCCTCAACCTGTGCGAAGACCGCTATTTGTTCCTGGTGGCGTTCGCCGCCGTGGGCGCGAACGGCCAGACCAACCTGCTGCCGTCCAATCGCGCCAGCCTGCACCTGCAACGCTTGGCCGAGGGGTATCCCGACAGCGCCCGAATCGAGGACGAGGCTGTCGCGTCCTGGTTGATGGCGGATATCGCGGATCGAGCGGCCCCGGTCGTGCCCGAGTTGCCCGGCGAGCACGTCATGGCGATCGCGTTCACCTCCGGCAGCACCGGCCGCGCCAAACCCAACCCCAAAACCTGGCGCGAGCTGGTCGGCGGCGCGCGGCAGGCGCAAATGCGCTTCGGGTTCGACCGGACCACCAGCATCGTGGCGACCGTGCCGCCCCAGCACATGTACGGGCTGGAAACCTCCGTCATGACCGCGCTGGCCAGCGGCGCTCGCGTCCATGGCGGCCGGCCGTTCTTCCCGGCCGACGTGCGCGCGGCGCTGGAGGCGGTCCCCGCGCCGCGGGTGTTGGTGACCGCGCCGATCCACCTGCGAGCCTGCGTCCGGGCGGATTTACGCTGGCCGCAAACGGCCTTCCTGATCTCCGCGACCGCGCCCTTGTCCCCGGCGCTTGCGGCCCAGGCTGAAGCCAGTTTTGGCGCGCCGGTGCTGGAAATCTACGGGTGTACCGAGGCCGGTTCCATCGCCAGCCGCCGCACCTTGGACGGCGACCGCTGGCGGTTGTACGACGGTTTTCAACTGCGCGACGGTTCCCTGACCGGCGCGCATCTGCCGGAACCCGTGCCCTTGAGCGACATCGTGGAGGCGTGCGGCGAGACCGAATTCAAGCTGCTCGGTCGCCGGGAAGATTTGGTCAACGTCGCCGGCAAGCGGAGTTCGCTGGGGTATCTCAACCACCAGCTCGGCGAAATCACGGGTGTGGTGGAAGGGGTGTTTTTGGCGCCGGATGCGAGCGAAACCGAAGTCGAGCGACTCGCGGCCGTGGTGGTCGCGCCGGAATTGAGCGAACGGCAACTGCTCGCCGCGCTGGCCCAACGGCTCGATCCGGTGTTTCTGCCCCGGCCGCTGGTCAAAGTCAAAGCGCTGCCGCGCACCGAGACCGGCAAGGTGACGCGGGATCTTTTGCTGGCGCTGATAGCGCGACTTTCTCCCGCCGCGACCGCCCGCCATGAACCCTGAGCGCCGCTGCGCCATTCCCGCCGATCATCCCAGTCTGGCGGGGCACTTCCCCGGCGATCCTATCGTGCCCGGCGTGGTGATCTTGGATGAAGTGGTGCGCGCATTCCAGGACTGGCGACCGGATCAGCGCCTGATCGGAATGCCGATGGTGAAATTTCTGGCGCCGTTGCGGCCGGAGCAGCCTTTCGCCGTTCGGTTCGCGGAGTCCGGTTCCGACCGGGTCCGGTTCGAGTGCGTTCGGGATAGCGGCCTGCCGCTGGCGCAAGGCTATCTGCTCTTGGCCGGTGCCGGCGGCTAGCGGGAATTCGCGGTGAATAGTCCACAGCGCCATCCGCCGCCGGCGAACTGGCGGATCGAGGAGTCGGTTTAATGCCCACCCGCCCGCTCGATGCAGGCCAAGACCGTCGCGCCGAGCTGCTGCCCGCCGAGTTGCTGCCGCTGTTCGATGATCGGTTCGTGGTTTCCTGCGATCTCATCGAGGAATACGTCTTCCGGCTCGCGATCAGGGTCGTGCGCGAGGCGGGACTGGCCGCCGCTCTCGCCGAGGGCGGCACCGCCACGGAGATCGCGATGCGCGCGGGACTGGACCCGGTGGCCGGCCCGGCGCTCGCCGATTGGCTGCTGCGCCTGCTCGCCGAGCGGGGCGCCATCGCGCGCCTGGACGGTGTTCCGGCCCGCTTTCGGTCTTCGGGGCCGCTGCCCGATCTGGACCCCGCCGAGGTGGAAAGGGCGCAGGCCGTTCACGACGCCGCCGCGCTCCCTTCCTTCCGGCTGGCCGACCTCGCGGCGGAAGGTTATCCGCCGGTGATGCGCGGCCAGACATCCGGGGAATCGGTTCTGTTCACCGCAGATCGAGTCGCGGCTTGGTCCGAGTACTTCTCGAATCAAAATCCCCTGTATGCGATCAGCAACCAAATCGGGGCCAGGGCGGTTCGGGCGCGCTTCCCGCACCCGCGCGGAACCCTGCTCGAAATCGGCGGCGGATTCGGCAGCGGCGCGGCGGCATTGCTCGACTGCTTGGCGGAGGCGGGCGCGGCGGCTCGCATCGCGGCGTACCGATTCACCGAACTGTCGCCGATTTTCCTGCGGCGCGGCCAGCGCGCCCTGGCGTCCCGCCCCGACGCGCGGGGCCGGATCAGCTATGCCCGCCTCGACATGAACCGGCCGTTCGCCGAAGCGGAGGTGGAGCCGGCCAGTCTTTCGGTCGTCTACGGAGTGAACACCTTGCATGTGGCGCACGACCTCGCGTTCACGCTGGGAGAGGCTCGCGAAGCCCTCGCGCCGGGCGGGTTGCTGATCGCGTCGGAATGCGTGCGGCCTTTCCCCGGTCGGACGGTCTACGTCGAGTTCGTCTTCGCCTTGCTGGAATCCTTTCGGTCGCCCATCCTTGATCCGGGGTGGCGGCCGACCGGCGGTTTCCTGACGCCCGAGCAGTGGATGGCGGCGTTCCGCGCGGCGGGATTCGTGGACCCGTTCGTGTGGCCGGACATTCCCCGAATTCGCGAGCGCTATCCGTCATTTGTTGTGGCCGCCGTGGGAGCGACCCGGCCCTGAGCGTTACCCGCTGTCGCCCGTGTGCCCGATAGCGACCCGTGACAGATCGAATACCACTAAATGCGAGAAACCGGTTATGACCCACTTCTATCAAGGCTCTTGTCACTGTGGCGCGGTTCGTTTTTCCTATGAAGGCGAATCGATTATCAAAGGGGTTCGCTGCAATTGCTCTTTTTGTTCGCGCAGAGGAGCGATGGCATCCGCAGAGACCATTCTGGCGGAGAAACTCAAGATCGAAGCTATGGATGGGACATTAGGACTTTATCAGTTTGGTTTGAAAACGGCCAAACACTACTTTTGCAACAATTGTGGAATTTATCCATTTCACGAAACCGCTACGAAACCCGGCTATTTTCGAGTTAATTTGGCGTGTATCGATGGGATCGATATCTTTTCGCTTCAGGCGGATGTTTTGGATGGCAAGCATTTGTTGTAGATTTTTCAGATAATAGCTCTTTTCCATTCAAATCGTGGTGCCAAAGTATGACGACCCCCTTGATGTTGACACTGCCGCTCGGCGTCGCGGCCATTTTCGAAGACTCGAAAAACAGCAACATCGACTTCAGCATCCTGGGAATTTCGATCAGGCCCAGCCATTTCAAGGAAGTCGGCAAGGCGATCCGCGAAGGTCGAATCGCGGTCGAGATCGACCCGAAATTGGTCCAGGGCGATGCGGTCTACTTTTTTAAGGACAATAAAATCGTTCTGAAGAGCTACGATTTCAATGATCTTCTGCTCTGCGCTCTCATCATCCACGAAGGCGTTCACGCGATTAACGACATCAAGAAACGCAGCAAAATCGCCATCATAGACGACGAGGTCGCCGGGTTTGTCGCGCAGGCCCTATACGTTCGGGGACACGGCTACCCGTCCTCGACGGGATTGCGCCTCACGGATAACACCGACACGAAAAAGGATGCGGTTTTTCAGAAAGCGTTCGTCGTGGCCGATTTGGTGTCGGCTCGAAAATCCTTCTGGCGAGAATGGGTGGATCTGCGTGCCGCCATCAAAGACGTGCCGGATTACGCGAGCAGCCTCGCCACGCCCCGGGCCTACAAAGGCATCAAAAAGTGACGTTCGGGCCGGCGCAAATGCCGGGTTCGGCGAGAGGGTGTCGGAGCGGGATCCCCGTCAACCCTTGCGCCCGAAATACGCCCGGAACAGATCGAACTCCACGTCGCAACCGGCCTCGGCAAAACCCGCGTCGCGAATCGCCCGGATGATGGTTTCGGGCGGAACGCAGTTTTCGATGGTGTCCCAGTAATAGCGCATCAGGGTTTGCATGTCCCGCTCGCCGGTGGTCAGCCGGCCGAGCAGCGGGATCAGCCGCCCCAGATAGAATTTGAGCAGCCCGCGCTTGAACGGCGTGGCGGGCCGGGCGATTTCCAGGATCAGCAACACGCCGCCCGGCCGCAGCGCGCGGTGAAATTCGCGGAAGGTGACGTTGAGATCGGCGACGTGCCGCAGCGCGTAGCCCATGCTCACCAAGTCGCAACAGGCGTCGGCGACCGGCAACTGCTCCATCAAGCCCTGGATCAGCGGAAGGCCCAACAACCGCCGCACCTCGGCCAGCATCCCCGCGCTCACGTCCAGCCCGATCACCGCTCGCGGATCGCCGGTGATGGCCAGGGCTTGCCGGGCGACCAGCCCGGTGCCGATGGCGACATCGAGCACGGTCATGCCGGGCCGCAGGCCGACCCGCTCCAAGGCCCGCCGCCGATACCAGCCGCCGGACCCGAACGACAGCAGCCGGTTGACGTGATCGTAGTAGCGGGCGGTGCGGTCGAACAGCCCGCGCACGAAAGCCGGCCGTTGCGCCAAGTCCGGGTAGTAATCCGGCAAGGTCGGATGGGGTTCGAGCGGTTTGTCGGATTTCACGAGGCGGTGTCCCGAGAGTGGCGGGCGGCGCTGCCGGTCGCCAGCCCTTCGATTTCGATGAGGAGTTCCCGGCGGCAGATATCGGCGCGCAAAAACAGCATCGGCACGCCGGTTCCGAATGCCTGGGCGATCCGGTCGCGCCAAGGCGCCGGGTCGAGGTCCGGCCGAACGTAGATTTTCAGCAGCGCCAATTCCAGCGGAGCCGCCGCCCGCCGGTTGGCTTCGGCGAGCAGCGCTTCCAGATTGGCGAGGGTTTCGTCCAGTTGCGGCAGGAGATCGCGGTGCCGGCTGGCGTGGCCGACGATGCTGGCCGTGCCGGAGATGTAAAGGTGCTCGCGGCCTTCGCCCCAGGCTTTTAGCACGGCGCGCGAAAACGAGGGACTGCGGCGGCCGTATTGGCGGGGATAATGAAAGGCGCTGACCTGGCGCGGATTTTCGATCTGCACCGCCGGCTCCTTCGCGGCCAGCGCGTACAGTTGCAGGCCCGGACCGCAGGTTCCTATGGCCGAAGCGGCCGGCAGCCGGGTTTCGAACTCGGCCAGCTCGGCCACCAGCGCTTGATGCCGGCCCGCGCAAAAAGCCCGATAGCGCTCCAAGCCCTCGCATTCCCGGTTGATCTGGGGAAAATAGTTCCAGATGCGCAGGAAATGCGGATAGCCCAAGGCGCGGGCCGTGGCGAACAGGCGCCGGTAGGCCACGGCGGTCAGGGGTTGCAAGGCATCCGGGGCGTATTCGTCCAGATCCAGTTGGAGGAACAGCACCTCGCCATCGCTGGCGTGGCGAATCCCGTCCCTGACGCCGGTTCGCGCCGGCCGCGCGCCGAGCCACACCTCGACCGTCTCGGCTCCACCCAATTCGGCCAAAGCGACCGTGCCGACCCGTGGGTCCGGTTCGGTCGAGGCGGGTTCGCCGAATCGAACCAGCGCCAGCAACCGCGCATCGTCCAGCCACTGGCCGGCTCGCGCGGCGTCGCAGTAAAAGACGGTGAAGGGAGTCATGCAAATCCGTCTCGAAAATAAGAAAATCTCAAGGTTTGTTCTGGATTATGGGGTCGATTTCAGTGTTCGGCGGAGGTCGGGCGCCAGCGTTTACGGCGGCGATTTGGGCGGTGGAGAGTTATTATCATGAGGCATGGTATAGTTTACCGGCGAATTCGCAACCTCTGTAGCACCGCCGCTCGTTTGCATTCCATCCCATTCCGACGAGGTCACCAATGGAAGTTCTTTCGCCGTTCGAGTTGGAGGTGGCTCGACTGTTGGTCGAGACCCTGCATCTGGAAGACATCAAGCCGGAGGACATCGCTCCGGAAGAACCGCTGTTCGGCGAGGGGCTCGGCCTGGATTCCATCGACGCGCTGGAGCTGGCGCTGGCGATTTCCAAAACCTACGGTTTTCAACTGCGGTCGGACGACAAGGAGAACCGCCGCGTGTTCGCTTCGCTGCGAGCCTTGAGCCAGCACATCGAGCAGCAGCGGACCGCTTGACGTTGCGCGCGGTTATCCCGGCGCCGCCGGATCGGGAACGCCCGTGAGCCAGCAGTGGGCGCGGCTGCCGGAGCGGGGGAACCTGCTGGCGCTGCGGTTGATTTGTTGGATCGCTCTCCATATCGGCCGACCCGTGGGCCGCATCCTGCTGTACCCGATCACCGGGTATTTTCTGGCGACCGCCACGGTGGCCCGGCGCGGCTCGCGGCGCTTTCTGCGGCGGGCGCTGGGGCGGGAGCCGGGTGGGCGGGATCTGTTCCGCCACATCCACTGTTTCGCCGCCACCATTCTGGATCGGGTTTATTTTTTGACCGGACGGCTGGATCGCTTCGAGATCGAAATTTTCGGCGGCCAAACGATTCTGGACCAGGCCGCTTCCGGCCAAGGCTGCATTCTGCTGGGCTCGCATCTGGGCAGTTTCGAGGCGCTGCGGGCGATCGGGGTGACGTTGCGCCACTTTCCGATCAGGATATTGATGAACGTCGAGCACAATCGAGCCATGACTCAACTGCTCGATGCGCTGAATCCCGCGCTGGCGCAAGCCATCATTCCCATCGGCCGGCCCGAGACCCTGCTCGAAGTTCGAGAGAGCATGGAGCGAGGCTTTATGGTCGGCGCGCTCGGCGACCGGGTGGCGCAGGGCGAAAAAACAGTGCGCTGCCGGTTTTTCGGCCGGGAAGCCGCTTTTCCGATCGGACCGATTTTGTTGGCGGGGCTGATGGACTGTCCGGTCATTCTATTTTTCGGTCTGTATCGGGGCGGTAATCGCTACGATGTCTATTTCGAGAAACTGGCCGAACGGATCGCGCTGGAACCGCGTCGCCGCCAGGAACAGCTCGGGATTTGGGTGCAGCGGTACGCCGACCGTCTGGAGCATTACGCGCGGCTCGCACCCTATAATTGGTTCAATTTTTACGATTATTGGGCGGAAGAATCGTCGTGAAACCGGTGGCGACTCCCGGTCGGTGGTTTGTCCGCCAGTGCGGCATGGGGTGGGACGGATTGGCGACGCTGCTGCTATCCAATCTGGTGCTGTTGGCGACGGTGGGTATAAGCGGGTTGTGGCTGATGTATCGAGTCTGGCGAACCGCTCGCGATGCGCCGTTTGCTGGCGTCGAAGGCGATTGGGTGGTGGTGCTGGGTGCGCGTTTAATTCACGACAAAGTGGCCCCCGGCTACGCCCGCCGTTTGCAGCGCGCCGCCGCGCTGTACCGCGCCGATCCCCGGCGGTGCATTCTGCTGGTTGGCGGCCACACCGGCGGCAGCGTCAGCGAAGCCGAACGCGGCCGGGAGTTTTTGCGCGGACTCGGCATCCCGGAATCCGCTCTGTTTATCGAGGATCAGTCATTGAATACGCTCGATAACCTGCGCCATGCACGGCACTTGGTTGCAGAGATTCGAGAGCGCCCCTTTGCGCTGGTGACGAGCCGTTATCACTTGGCGCGTAGCGAAGTGCTTGCGCGCGGTCTGGGGTTGTGGCCGGTGTTGTGCGCCGCCGAAGAGCGTCTGCGCCATAGTCCGTTGCTGTTCTGGCGGCTCGGGCTGGAAGCCTATTACCTGCATTGGTACGCGGTCGGCAAGATGTGGTCGCGCTGGACCGGCAACCGCCACAGCTTGGCGCGAATCACCTGAATGACCGTCTACGCGAGCGGCATCGGTCTGTGCGCTCCCGGTTTGCTGGACTGGCCGACCGGCCGCGCCGTGCTGACTGGCCAACGACCGTACCGGCGGAACGAAGCGCCGCGTTTTGACCGCGTGCGCCTGCCGCGCAACGAAGCGCGGCGGGCGACTTTGACCGTCCGGTTGGCGCTGCAAGCGGCGGCGGAGGCGCTGGATGCCGTCGGGTT
>WBZT01001927.1_pt1 | contig 14787 bp, 14 predicted proteins | sample 5204241 | NCBI WGS metagenome assembly WBZT01 (sample SAMN12344358, study PRJNA552823) | activated sludge metagenome | biome: Activated sludge suspended growth; feature: Nitrification reactor; material: Wastewater; isolation source: activated sludge from nitrification reactor of wastewater... | reverse complement strand
CACCGGCAAGGAATACGCCGAGCTCGAGTGGCCCATCGACATCCTGATCGCGGCGGTGTGGGTCGCTTACGCGGTGGTCTTCTTCGGCACCATCGTCAAGCGCAAGGTGAGTCACATCTATGTCGCGAACTGGTTCTACGGTGGCTTCATTCTCGCCGTCGCGCTGCTGCACATCGTCAATAGCGCCGCCATCCCGGTTTCGCTGACCAAGTCCTACTCGGCCTACGCCGGCGTCCAGGATGCCATGGTGCAGTGGTGGTACGGCCACAACGCGGTCGGTTTCTTCCTTACCGCGGGTTTCCTGGGAATGATGTACTACTTCGTGCCGAAGCAGGCCGAGCGCCCGGTCTATTCGTACCGGCTGTCGGTGGTGCACTTCTGGGCGCTGATCTTCACCTACATGTGGGCCGGTCCGCACCACCTGCATTACACCGCGCTGCCCGACTGGACCCAGTCAGTGGGTATGGTGTTCTCGCTGATTCTGCTGGCGCCTTCGTGGGGTGGCATGATCAACGGCGTGATGACGCTTTCGGGCGCCTGGCACAAGCTGCGCGATGATCCGATCCTCAAGTTCCTGATCACCTCGCTGTCGTTCTACGGCATGTCGACGTTTGAAGGCCCGATGATGGCCATCAAGACGGTCAATGCGCTGTCGCACTACACCGACTGGACGGTCGGACACGTCCATTCCGGTGCGCTCGGCTGGGTGGCGATGGTTTCGATCGGTTCGATCTACTACCTGCTGCCGCGGCTGTTCGGCAAGCCCGAGATGTTCAGTGTCAAGCTGATCACGGTGCACTTCTGGGTGGCGACGATCGGCGTCGTGCTCTACATCGCCTCGATGTGGATTGCCGGCGTGATGCAGGGCCTGATGTGGCGGGCGGTCAACGCGGACGGGACGCTGACCTACAGCTTCGTCGAATCGGTCAAGGCCTCGTATCCGTTCTGGGCGATCCGTTTCCTCGGTGGCGTTCTCTTCCTCTCCGGCATGTTGATCATGGCCTACAACATGCTCAAGACGATTGCCGGTGGTCGATCGGTCGATGATGCGCGGGTCCTCGTGCCCGCCGCTCATCACGCCTGACAGGGGAATGAGAAAATGAAACTGACACAAGACGCAGTCGAACGCAGCGTTCCGTTGATGGTGGTGCTGACCCTGTTGGTGGTCAGCGTCGGTGGCCTGGTGGAAATCGTGCCGCTCTTCTTCCAGAAGTCCACCACCGAGCCGGTGACCGGGCTCAAGCCTTACGATCCGGTGCGCCTGACCGGGCGTGATGTCTATGTCCGCGAAGGCTGCTTCCTTTGCCACTCGCAGATGATTCGTCCGTTCCGCGCCGAAACCGAGCGCTATGGGCACTATTCGGTGGCCGGCGAATTTGTTTACGACCATCCTTTCCAGTGGGGTTCCAAGCGTACCGGTCCGGACCTGCATCGCGTCGGGGGGCGCTATTCGGACGAGTGGCACCGTGCCCACCTGATCAATCCGCGGGATGTGGTTCCCGAGTCCAACATGCCTGCCTTTGCCTTCCTCGAGAATGCCCCGGCCGATGCGAACAGCATCGAAACCAAGATGCGCTCGCTGCGCAAGGTCGGTGTTCCCTATACCGACGAGGAGATTGCCGGCGCCAGGAAGCAGCTTGAAGGCAAAAGCGAACTGGACGCGCTGATCGCCTATCTGCAGGGGATGGGCCTCGAAATGAAGAACGTCAGGTAAACGCATGGACATCAACGATCTGCGATCCATCGTGACGGTGGTCTCGCTGCTGACCTTCCTCGGCGTGGTGTGGTGGGCGTACGGCGTCAAGGGCAACAAGAAGCGCTTCGAAGAAGCGGCGATGCTGCCGTTCAGCGATGAGGAAGCGGATCGGGCCGAGTTGGGCCTCGATCGCAAAGGACAAAGGAAAGCATCATGAGCGATTTCGTGAATCAGTTCTGGAACTGGTACGTCATTCTCCTCGTACTGGTCAGCATCGTTGCCTGTGGCGTGCTGCTGTGGACGCAAGGCAGCCCGCCTCCCGCCGGCAAGCTCGATACCACCGGCCACGTCTGGGACGAGACCCTCGAGGAATACAACAACCCGCTGCCCAAGTGGTGGATGTGGTTGTTCTATATCACGGTGATTTTCTCGCTGGTCTATGGCGTGCTCTATCCGATGTTTGGCAGTTTCCAGGGTGTGCTGGGCTGGTCGTCGACCGGTCAGTTGGCCAAGGAAGTGGCGAAGGCCGAAGAGCAGACCCGGCCGCTGTACGCCAGGTACATGCAGATGGATCTGCCGGCGCTGGCTGCCGACAAGGAGGCCAACGAAACCGGCAAGCGCCTGTACCTGACCTATTGCATGCAATGTCATGGTGCCGATGCGCGTGGATCGAAGGGCTTCCCGAACCTTGCCAACGACGATTGGCAGTGGGGCGGTGAGCCGGCGCAGATCGTCGAGACGATCGCCAATGGCCGGGTGGGGGTGATGCCGCCGCATACGCAACTGGGTGCCGAAACGATCAAGGATCTCGCCGCCTACGTGCGTTCGCTGTCCGCTTTGCCGGCCGACTCGCTGCGCGTGGTCAAGGGCAAGGAGGCGTTCAACAGCGCCGGCTGCTCGGGCTGTCACGGGCCGGACGGCAAAGGCATGCAGGCGCTCGGCGCTCCGAACCTGACCGACAAGGTCTGGCTCTACGGCAGCTCCGAGGCGACGATCATCGAGACCATCACCAAGGGTCGCAACAATCAGATGCCGGCCTGGAAGGAGTTTCTCGGCGACGAGAAGGTGCATGTGCTTGCCGCTTACGTCTTGAGCTTGAGCGCTGGCGGCAAGTAGTCTGCGTCGGGCACAACGGAGCGGCCTGACCCGCTCCGTTTTTCGTTTCACCCCGGCGCCAGGACGCGCAGTTTCTGGCGAGCGCCGGGGCCAGCAAGTCGCCATGAGTCGGCCCCACCGTGTGGGGCGCTGCCAACGGTCATCGCTGTTTCAGACGCCCCGAAGAATGAAAGCCATGACCGTTCCCCTCTCCCGCAAGCGGGCGATGGGAGATTCGTGAGTCGCTGGGGCGACTTGCACAGTAATCTCTCGTGGCTGATTCAGATCAAGTTCGCTGTCGCGCCAGAATGTAATATTAGAGTTTGCTGTAATTCTAAAGTGGATCGGAGCTGAGATCATGAACCAGGGCGCCGAAGGCAAGGCCAGGGCAATTCCCATCAACGTCGATGGCTTGTACGAGAAGCACCGGACGGTCTACGCGCGCAGCGTCAGCGGCACCTTCAACAACTGGCGCTGGGCCATGGTGTTCTTTACCCAGGCGCTGTTTTATGGGCTCTGCTGGCTCGAATGGGGCGGTCGGCAGGCGGTTCTCTTCCACATCGTCGAACGCAAGTTCTATGTCTTTGGCCTCGTCTTCTGGCCGCAGGACGTGATCTATCTGGCGATTCTGCTGGTTATTTCCGCCTATGGACTTTTTCTCGTCACCGCTGTCGGTGGGCGACTCTTCTGTGGCTACGCATGCCCGCAGACGGTATATACCGAGATCCTGATGTGGATTGAACGCAAGATCGAGGGGGAGCGTCCGGCGCGCATGAAGCTCGACGCGCAGCCGATGAATCCGCGCAAGTTCGGCCTGAAATCCATCAAACACGCGCTGTGGCTGCTCGTCGCGCTGTGGACCGGGATCACCTTCGTCGGCTATTTCACGCCGATCAGGGAACTGCTGGCGGCGATCGCTGCTTTCGACCTCGGCCCGTGGGAAACCTTCTGGATCTTTTTTTACGCGGCCTTCCTCTACCTGATGGCCGGCTTCCTGCGCGAGCAGGTGTGCAAATACATGTGTCCTTACGCTCGCTTCCAGGGGGTGATGTTCGACCCGGATACCCTGATCATCAGCTATGATCCGGCGCGTGGCGAGCCGCGCGGGCGGCGTCGCAAGGGGGCCGCTGGACAGACGCAGCCGCTCGGTGACTGCGTGGACTGCAGCATCTGTGTGCAGGTCTGTCCGACCGGTATCGACATTCGCAATGGCCTGCAGCTCGAATGCATCGCCTGTGCGGCGTGTATCGATGCCTGCGATCAGGTGATGGACAAGGTCGGCTCGCCGCGTGGCCTGATTCGTTATTCGACCGAGAACGCGCTGGCCAAACGCTATACGGCAAGCGAAATGTTTGCCCACCTCTGGCGCGTGAGAACGCTGCTCTACACCAGCATTCTGCTGGCGATCATCCTGGCCGCGGCGTGGAGTCTGGCTACCCGGGTACCCTTGAAGGTGGATGTCCTGCGCGACCGCGCGACGCTGTCCCGCGAGGCCGACGACGGACGTATCGAGAACGTGTATCGGCTGCACATCTCGAATACCGATGACCTGCCGCATCGCTACGCGATCAGCGTCAGCGGCATCGACGGCATAGAGATTCTCGGCGAGCGGACGGTGGAAATACCGTCGGCTACGGAGACCACCGTTGCGCTTTCGGCGCGCGTCGAGCCAGGCGCCGGCAAGAAGGGTTCGACCCCCATTTTCTTCGAAGTCCGGGCCGAAAATGACGCTCAGATCGCGGTTCGCGAGAAGACGAGCTTTTTCCTGCCATGAACGGGCGATTGAATGCCGGTGCGCGACCGTGGTACCGGGAACCGTGGCCCTGGCTGCTGATGCTCGGGCCGGCGGTGGTCATCGTCGCCGGCTTCGTTACGGCGTATCTGGCAGTGGTCAGCAACGATGGCCTGGTCGAGGATGACTACTACAAGCAGGGGTTGACGGTCAATCAGCGCACGGCGCGTGATCAGCGGGCCGCCGAGTTGGGAATTGCCGCCGAGCTGGTGCTGGGCGCTGGCGGTGAGCGGATTCGCGCCGTGCTTCGGGGTAGCGAGGGTTTTCGCCTGCCGGCGGCGCTGAGCCTGCGCATTGCTCATCCGACGCGCCCCGGTTTTGATCAGAAGGTGCTCCTGCGTGCCGAAGGGGGGGGGGTCTATGCGGGCACGCTGATACCGCTGCACGGCCGCTGGCATATGGTGCTCGAGGACGACACTCAGGAATGGCGCCTGGTGGGCGATTGGGAGATCGCGAAACAGGAGGTGTTGCGGTTGACGGCGTCGGCAGCGGTGGCGGCAGCGGCTATGTCGCAGCTGAATTCAGACAGGAGGTAAGACGTGGCTTGGGATTTGCTGTTTTCGACGGACTACGGGCTGTTCAGCCTGTTCGTGATCCTTTTTGTCGTGGGTATGTCGCTATGGTTCTCGTATTTCTTCAGCAAGAAAATACGCGAGGACCAGGCACAGAGCAGAAAGTAAGGCCGCGGACAGCCGCTGGCCGAGTCGGAAACGCGGCTCTGGGCGTGCGGCTGGCGTCGGCGGTCTGCTGCTGGAGCGGGTCAATCTGCGCTGGCGCGGTGCAGCCGCAGCATGCGGGGCGTGGGTGAACTGTAGACCGGCTTGCATAGTCGCCGGCATGGGGGGCTCTGGCTCGCCGTGGCGTGTGATGCGACAGATCGACGGGGGGGGCGATGCTTGAGACGGCAGACCGCCCGCTGTTGCTCGCCCTGACCGTCTCGGTGCTGGTGCACGCCGCTTTGCTGACGCCGCTGCTGCGCGTGCCGCCGTTGCGTCTGGTGACGGCGAGGGCGCCGATCGAGGCCGTGATCAAAGTGCCGGAGCCGGCCGTTCAGTCGGCAAGTGCCGTGCCGGTGCCCGCAGCCGCAGCCGCACCCGTGCCGACGCGCGTGGCGCAGAAGGTGCGGGGTGCGCAGTTGGCCGTGCCTCAGCGGCTCCCTGACCGCCCGCGGCTGGCGGCGCGTGCCGCCAGCGCCGAGCCGCGGGCGGCGGCGAGACCCGCGAGCGAGCCGGCGGGGTCCGCCACGGCGACGCCGGCGATCGCTGCCGCCCCGATGGCCGCCGGGCCAGCTGGCGTCAGTGCCGACGAACTACGGCAGTATCGCGTGGCGCTGGCGATCTCGGCGCGGCGCTTCAAGCGCTATCCGCCGCTGGCGCGCGAGCGTGGCTGGGAAGGAAGGGTCGAAGTGGCGCTGAACGTGAGCGCCTGGCAGCATCGCCCGCAGCTTTCGCTGCTGCGCTCGAGCGGCCATGCGCTGCTGGACGAGCAGGCCGTGTCGATGATCGAGCAGGCAGCGGCCGCGACGGCGCTCCCCGATAGTCTGCAGGGCAGGGACTTCCGCGTCCTGCTGCCGATTGATTTCAGCCTCGAGGATGCTCGCTAGCGCGCTGCCGGCGGCCGGAGGTCGTGCTCGTGGAAGGTGAAGCGACCCGCCCGGCGGTCGGAAAAATAGGCCTGCAGGCAGAGCGTGACGCTCTGGAAGGCGAGCGACGGCCACGGCACGCCCTGCTCGGCGAACAGTGCCGTCTCCAGGGTTTCCAGGCCGGCCGCGAAGGCCGTATCGAGCAAGCGGGCGCGATAGAACAGATGCACCTGGTCGATGTGCGGCACATTGACCAGCGCAAAGAGCTGCTCGATCTCGACGCGCGCGCAGGCTTCTTCGAGCGTTTCACGAATCGCCGCCTGGGTCGTCGATTCGCCGTTCTCCATGAAGCCGGCAGGCAGCGTCCACAAGCCGTAGCGCGGGGCAATCGAACGGCGGCAGAGCAGGATCTGCTCCTGCCACTCGGCGATGCAGCCGACCACCAGCTTCGGGTTGAGGTAATGAATCGTCCCGCAGCGCTGGCAGACGTGTCGGGGCACGCTGTCGCCTTCGGGCACCAGCAGGCTGACCGTGCCGCCGCATTGACTGCAGAAATTCATTCGTCGAGTTCCCTGGTCCGTTGTTTGCGCACGGCGCAAGTTTAGCCGATTCCCGGCTGCCGGTTGCGCGCAATCTGTCTACAATGCGCGACAATGATCAGGCTGGGCCGGCGGCACTTGCGCTGCGCGGCGTGCGAAGGGGAAGCGGATGTTTCTGATTGTCGGCTACGTGATCATCCTGGCGGCGGCCTTGGGCACCTATGCGGTTCATGGCAGCCTGGCCGCGCTGTGGGTGCCGCTGGAATACGTCGCCATCGTCGGCCTGACGGTCGGCGGCTTCGTCGCCTCCAACGATCTGAAGATCATCAAGGCGACGGTCGGCGCTTTGCCCGGGATTTTCCGCGGCTCGAAGTTCACCAGGGCGTTGTACATCGATCTGCTGGCGATGCTCTTCGAGATCCTGGCCAAGGTGCGCAAGGAAGGCCTGATGTCGATCGAAAACGATGTCGAGAACCCGCACGACAGCCCGATCTTCAGCAAGTATCCGGCGCTGGCGAATGACCATCACGTGCTCGAATTCATTACCGATTATCTGCGCATGATGGTCGGCGGCAACCTCAATGCCATCGAGATCGAAAGCCTGATGGATATCGAGATCGAAACGCACCATCACGAGGCCGAGACGCCGGGCCACGTGGTCTCCAAGGTGGCTGACGCCGTGCCGGCCTTCGGTATCGTCGTGGCGGTGATGGGCGTGGTCAACGTCATGGGTTCGGTCGGTGAGCCGCCAGCGGTGCTCGGCAAGATGATCGGCGGCGCTCTGGTCGGCACCTTCCTGGGTATTCTCATTGCCTATGGCTTTGTCTCGCCGGTGGCCAACCTGCTCGAGCAGAAGGCGCAGGAGGGGGCGCGCATCTATCAGGTGATCAAGGTGGTCCTCCTGGCGTCGATGTCCGGTTATGCGCCGCAAGTGGCCGTCGAGTTCGGGCGCAAGGCGCTGGCTTCCAGCCTCCGGCCGAGTTTTCGCGAGCTCGAGGAAGAGCTGAAGAATCGCAAGGGCAAGTAGGGTTGGTTGCGGCGAGCGAGCGGGGGATCTGAATGAGCGACGACGTACGGCCGATAGTCATCAAACGCGTGCGCAAGGTCGCCGGCGGTCACCATGGAGGCGCCTGGAAGATCGCCTATGCCGACTTTGTCACCGCGATGATGGCGTTTTTCCTGCTCATGTGGTTGCTCGGGTCTACGGCCAACGGTGATCTGAAAGGGATTGCCGATTATTTTCAGAATCCGCTCAAGATCGCCGCGCAGGGGGGTTCGGGAACCGGCGACAGTTCGAGTATTCTCAAGGGTGGCGGCAAGGACCTGACGCGGACTGCGGGGCAGGTCAAGGCCGGCGACATCGATGCCAAGAGCAAGGCAGTGAACCTCAAGGAGACCAATGCCGAAGTCGTGCGCAAGGAATTCGAGGAGCGCGAAAAGGCGCTGCTCGGCGAACTCAAGCAGAATATCGAGCAGCTGATCGAGAGTAATCCGGCACTCAAGCAGTTCAAGAACCAGCTCCTGCTGGACATTACCAGCGAGGGCCTGCGCATTCAGATCGTCGATGAACAGAACCGGCCGATGTTCGATACCAGCAGTGCCGATCTCAAGCCGTACACGCGCATCATTCTGCGCGAGATCGGCAAGGCGCTGAATACGGTACCCAACAAGTTGAGTCTCTCGGGCCATACCGACGCCGCCCAGTTTGGCGGGGGTGCCAAAGGTTTCTCGAACTGGGAGCTGTCCGCCAATCGTGCCAATGCCTCGCGGCGCGAGTTGATCTCCGGCGGCATGGATGAGCACAAGGTGTTGCGCGTCGTGGGGCTGGCGTCGACGGTACTGTTCGACAAGAACGATCCGCTCAGTTCGATCAATCGGCGAATCAGCATGGTCGTTCTCAACAGGAGAGCCGAAGAGTCGCTGTTGCAGGAAGACGGCAAGGGCGATGCGCTCGACGTCGGCGGCCAGGGAATCGACGCCGGCGCGCTGCCCGCAGCGACCAGTCCGGGGAGCAAGGGCTGACGTCTCGCGCCGGCGGCTGAGCGCGCAGCGCTGCTTGTGGCCGCGGCATGCCGCCCGGGCGGGTCAGTGGATCGCGCCGACGAATCCCTCGATCGCCGCCTGCGCATCGTGCAGGTGGTGCAGGCAATCCTCCCAGTGCGCCGGCGTCAGGTCGAGGGCCGCGAGCAGGGCGCTCCGCTCGCCGTTGTCGCTTGCCGGCACGTCGGAGCCGCCAAGTGCGGCCCGCGCGGCCGCGTCGGCGAGGCCGATCAGGGTACAGAATACGCGCTCGTCGCCGGCGTCGGCGGGAGCGTGATGGTGGGCAATGGCGGCGACGTAGCGTGCCGGCAGATCCCAGCGTTCGGCTACCATCTGGCCGACCTCGGGATGAGTGAACTCGAACATGGTTCGCTCGGCTGTCAGGCTGCTGATCGCTGATCCCTTTTGCAGATCGAGCACGCGCTGGTAACTGGCCTCGGCCTGGACGGCGAAAATGAGCTTGCCGATATCGTGCAGGATGCCGGCCATGAACGCCTCGTCGCCCGAACAGCGGACTTTCGAGGACAGGAAGCGGGCGGCCGTCGCCGTGGCGATCGAATGCTTCCAGAAATCGACCAGGTTCAGCCGCTCGGTGCGGAAGGCGTCAAAGGCGCCGACCGAGATCAGCATTCCCTGCACGTTGGCGAAGCCGAGCACGCGAACCGCGTCAGCAATCGTGCCGACACGGCGGGAGAAGCCGAAGAACGCCGAGTTGGCAACGCGCAGGATCTTCGCCGAGATCGCCGGGTCGTGGACGATCACCCGTTCGACGGCTCGCGCATCGCTCTCGGGATTCTGCAGTATCTTGAGCGCCTGCATGACGATCGCCGGCAAGGTCGGCACCTCATAGACATCGATCGGCCGGCAGCGCGCCAGGGGCTCTGCGGTCAACTTGTTGCCGGCTGCGCCGTCACTCAGCTCGAGCAACTCCGGCGGCAGCCCCGGATGCACCAACTGGAAGGCGTGGATGGGCTGTGGCAGGTCGCGCAGGCGCAGCATCCCGGTATCGCGCAGGCGGGTGCCTGCCGGCAGCGCGGCCCGCACCAGCGCTTCGGTGGTCGACGTGAGGAGCGTCTGCCCGCCGTGGGTCACCGCCAGCAGGCGGGCGACACGGTTGAGCGTCGTGCCGAAGTAGTCGCCACCGCTGAGGTACGCCGGGCCGGTATGCAGCGCGACGCGCACGCGCAGTCCGCCGCGCGTCGGCCACTTTTCGGCGGCGAGGCTCATCTGGATCTGGCGCGCCGCCCCGAGCGCGTCGGTGGCATCGTCGAAGGTGACGCAGAAGGCGTCGCCGACGGTCTTGAAGACGCAGCCGTGGTGGCGCTCGATCGCCGCCGAGAGCAGCACGTTGTGCCGCTGCAGGGCGACCCGCATGGCCTGGGACTCGGTTTCCCACAGGCTGGTCGAGCCTTCGATGTCGGTAAACAGGAAAGTGACGGTGATCAGCGACGCATCACCCAAACTCAGTTCTGCCAAACCCATGCACGGCCTCGCTCGCTTGTCATCGTCGGATTTTCGCTCATCGCTGTTCGAGCGTCGGGCGATCGCCAGAGGACAGGATGAAAGTCGTGGAGTATCGAGGCTCCTGCCGCTTGCCGTCAATCGCCGGCGGACTCCCAAACGGTCATGGCTTGGTCAGGCACCCGGGATAATGAAAGCCCTGACCGTTTCCCTCACCCCCGCCCCTCTCCCGCAAGCGGGCGAGGGGAGGTTCGTGAGTCGCTGGTGCGACTTTCACGGTAACGGTCATGGCTTGGTCAGGCACCCCGGATAATGAAAGCCCTGACCGTTCGATTGCAGCCGTTCCTGGCGTCCCTCGTCAAGGCCCCCGAGCTATCTGCAAGCCCCAGCGATTGCGGCGAGCGCCAGCCCGACTTCGCTAGTTCGCGTCTCGGAAAACGTCTTCGAGCCTGGCGGCCTCGAGGATCTCGATGGCCCAGGTTTCCAGTTGTTCAGGAGCGGCTTGCGCGAGCTTGTCGTACACCCAGGCAGGCAAGGCACCGAAGCGACGTTCGAGCAGTTTCCGGAGCAGGGAGGCTTCGCCTTCCTGCCACCCTTCCTGTCGGCCTTCCTCCCGTCCCTCGCGCAGGCCATCCTCTTTCCATTGTCTGGTCCATTCTTCAACGGTTTCGGCAAGCATGGTGTCGATCTCCTGTAGTTCGTTGACTTCGGGCATTTCCTGTCCGGGCATCAACCGCCGCAGGACCACGCGGTTGATCCAGACGACGAAGGCGCGTCGGAGGCTGACGTATTCTGCGCCCCGCAGGTGGGACGCGAGGTGCGCTACGGCGCGTTGCACGTCGGCCGGCACGCTGCTGGTTTCGAGACGGATGATGTCGGCGACGGTGTTTTGCGTGTCGACCAGGCGGGCTTCGTCGACCGCGCGCTGCTCCAGCAGGAAGTAGCGTTGCGAAGGATGATAGCGCTTCAGGCTGGCCGGCAATGGTTCGATGAGTTCGCCGACGTCGCGCGCCGAGGTCCAGCGATGACGCCCGTTATAGAGCACGAGCGGGAAAACGGCCGGCAGTTTCTGGCCGGCCCGGACCTCGCCGGTCTTGATCAGATCCTGATAGAGCAAGCCGGTATAGACGAGGATGCGCAGCGCCATCCACGGGTCGACGCGGCTCTGGAATTCCAGCAGCAGGTAGACGTAGAGCCACTCGCCCTTGCGCCGGACCCGCCAGATGAGGTCATCCTCGCGGTCGCGCAGGTCGTCGGTGATATAGCTGCCGCCGACCTTTTCGAGGGTGCTGAAGTCGAGCTCGTCGACCCAGTCTTCTCCGACAAAACCGCGCAGCAGGTCCTCGACGACCTGGGCGTGCGAGAAAAGCAGCTTGTAAGCCGAGTCGTGACTCGAGGGAGCCTGGGGTGCGGCATCGGTAGTCATCGTCTATGGCCTGGTAGGGCAGGATTGCGATTCGTTCAGGGTCGCGTCGCTGCTGTTGGCTGTGCCACAAGCTGCAGGCAGGATGATAACGCGTTCAACTGGCAGACCACCGGTTTCTGCCTGGCATCGTCAGGCGGCGGAGGGCAAACAGCGTGAACCCGGGCGCTACGCGCCGCCAGGCCTTCGTCGAGTTCGAGCCCGGCGCGCGTCGCTTCGCCGGGAGTGAAGCGCAGCCCCGACCACTGCCAGCGGTTTGCCGCGCCGGCCGGCGGCGAGCCGCCCGACGAGCTCGTAGGTCGGGCTGAGCCTGCGAAGCCCAACACCCCAAAACGGCAGCGCTCGCTCGAGGATCTGTTGGGCTTCGTTCCTCAGCCCAACCTACCTGTCGTAGCCCAACGTACCTTTCATCGCCTACCCTTGAGGATGCGCGGTGGCCGTGGTGTTGGCACGGCGCCCGCCAGCGTTCTCAGTGAGCAACGGGTGGCACAGGGGGGAACAATGACACGGCTCGATCGGGCAACGCCGCTCTTGCTGCCGCAGATGGGAATCGATCGCCGCGACACGCTGCTGACGCTGGCCTTCCACGGCGAGCACCGGCCGGTCTACGACGCCATCGCGCAGTCGGGGGCAACCGACGCATTTACCGTCGCCGGCGGTCGCATGCTACTCGATCGCGGCTGCGTTGGCTCCCGGCACGCGCGGGGGCTCGAAGTGGCGCGCAGAGAGCCGGGTGACGAGAAGGCGCTTGCCGTTCAGCCGGGGTGCCGCCCGTTACTGCTGCTGGTCGATCCGTGGGAGGAGCTGTAAACCTCCTGGTCCTTCGTGGCCGAAAAAATGCACAGCCAATCGTTCTTTATCGCGCATCGCACCGTGTTTACCGCCAAGACCCTGAGCAATGCCCTGCGGCACGCCGGTCTCGCCCAGGTAAGCGTCAAGCGAATTGCTTGTTTTGCTCTATGGGCTGTCACTGGTCGGCAAATCCATCGCGATGAGCGTCTGGCATCCCTGCTGACAGCCATTTTCTCTTCCTGGAAGGCTGCCGTTCGCCTGCCGCAGCTTGGCGCCCGGCACTTCACGCTGGCTCCGTCAAGCACGCGCTGATTGCTCGGCATATCGAGCGCTACCACTGTGAAAGGGGCGGTACTTGTCCCTTGCGGTGCGCGTAACAGGAGTCGCACCGCGACTCAATCTGCTCAGTGCTTGGTGCGCCCAGGGAGTTCCCAAGGCTATCGCGTGTTTTTCGCAACGTGGCTCATCTGCTTCGTCGCCAGCGCTCGGGCCCCGACAGAAATTTTCTCGAGATCGTCATCGATAACCGGCAAAGCCTGTTGCCGCACCCTTCTTCGCCGAACGCCTGCCACCCGTGAGCACCAGCACCCGCGGCGTGACGAAGGCATTCGCCGCACGGCCTAGCGCACTGCCCGGCCTGGGCATCTCGGTGGCCAGCCAGCGGTCCAGACCCAAGCCACGGACAAACTCGCCGAACAGCGCCAGCCCGGCATTCGTCGTCAGCCGCTCTTCTGTCGCTTTGACCTTGAACGGGAGCACAGTCTGTGCCAGATTCTCCCGCCTCCCTGCGTCACCCAGCCGGTGTCTGTTCCGACACCGATGGGCTACCGGAACGTCGGTAGATAAAGGCCTTCCACGGGGTCCACGCGGGTTTGCATCGTGCGATCGGGGTGACTTCGGCCGCGGTGCTGGCGGGGAACGTGCGCCGCGACCTGCTGTCAGTGCGGTATCCGCACGCGTCGTGCGTATCCGTCTGGAGGACCTGCATGCCCTACTCGCCGTTCAACACGCTGTCACGCTTCACGCCTCCCGGGCAGCCGGAAGCGCTGTTCTATTCCCTGCCTGCCCTGGCGGCTGCCGACATCGGCAACGTTGCACGCCTGCCGGTATCGCTGCGCCTCGTCCTCGAAGCGCTGCTGCGGCACTGTGACGGACAGCGCATCAGCGAGCGCCATATCCTCGAACTCGCCGAGTGGCGGCCGCGGGCGCCGCGCAGCGAGGAGATTCCGTTTGTCGTCGCACGGGTGGTCCTGCAGGATTTCACCGGGGTACCGCTGCTTTGCGATCTGGCGGCGATGCGCCACGTGGCGCATGCGCGCGGGCTCGATCCACGGCGCATCGAGCCGCTGGTGCCGGTCGACCTGGTGGTCGACCACTCGGTACAGGTCGATCATTACGGTACGCCGCAGGCCTTGCAGCAGAACATGAGCCGCGAGTTCGAACGCAACCGCGAGCGCTATCAGTTCATGAAATGGGGAATGCAGGCGTTCGACACGTTTCGCGTCGTGCCGCCCGGTGTCGGCATTGTCCACCAGGTCAATCTCGAACACCTGTTCCACGGCGTGCGCCAGCAGAACACGGCCGGCGGGCGCCTGTGCTTTCCGGACACGCTGGTCGGCACCGATTCGCATACCACGATGATCAATGCCGTCGGCGTCGTCGGCTGGGGGGTGGGCGGCATCGAGGCAGAAGCGGCGATGCTCGGGCAACCGGTCTATTTTCTGACCCCCGACGTGGTTGGCGTCGAACTCAGCGGCCGTCTGCGCGAAGGCGTCACGGCGACCGATCTGGTGTTGACGGTGACCGAGTTGCTGCGTCACGAAAAAGTGGTCGGCACCTTCGTCGAGTACTGCGGCGAGGGCGCGACGACGCTGTCGGTGACCGACCGTGCAACGCTGGCCAACATGGCGCCCGAATACGGTGCGACGATGGGCTTTTTCCCGGTCGATGAAAAGACTGTCAGCTATATGCGCAGTACCGGCCGCAGTGAAGCCGACTGTGTCTTGTTCGAAGCCTATTTCCGGGCCCAGGGATTGTTCGGCATCCCGCGTGCCTCCGAGATCGACTACTCGCGCACGGTGCGTCTTGATCTGTCGACCATCGTTCCCTCGCTGGCCGGTCCGAAGCGGCCGCAGGATCGCATTGCGCTGCCCGACATGGCGAGGCGGTTCAATGACCTGCTCAGCGCGCCGGAGTCGGCCGACGGCTTCGGCCGTCCGCCGGAGACCCTGACGCAGCGCTATCCGACCGAGCGGGCAGGAATCGACCTCGGTCACGGCGACGTGCTGATCGCGGCGATTACCTCGTGCACCAATACCAGCAATCCGGCGGTCATGATGGCTGCCGGTCTGCTGGCGAAAAAGGCCG
>WBZT01001926.1_pt1 | contig 14787 bp, 12 predicted proteins | sample 5204241 | NCBI WGS metagenome assembly WBZT01 (sample SAMN12344358, study PRJNA552823) | activated sludge metagenome | biome: Activated sludge suspended growth; feature: Nitrification reactor; material: Wastewater; isolation source: activated sludge from nitrification reactor of wastewater... | reverse complement strand
CGCGTCGCCGCCATTTGCGCACCGTGGCGCGGTTCAGGTGGTACTCGCGGGCCAGTTCGCGCTCTGACTTGGTGGATTCCCGCAGTTCCTGGCGGATGGCCGGGGTGGTGCGTGCGTTCTTATGCAGGTTCAGATTCATCGTGGGCCGGTCTCCGGGTGGATCGATGCGACGTCGTGCGTGCCTCCTGTTGGGCACGGCGGGCCTCTGTTCTCAAGAGGCGCAACACATCCCTGGCCAAGAATAACGGATAACTCCGTCTCGGTATATAATCACACGGGGCTTGACACATAGTCAATACCTATCACCAGCATCGTAACAATCAATTGGCTGCCGGGTCGGGGGCTCTTTACCATGCACCCATCATCTCGGTTTCACCCCAACCCAAATAGGTAGCCACCATGCAAACGCTCATCAACACTGAAGTCCTGCCCTTCAACGCCACCGCCTTCCACCAGGGCAAGTTCGTCGCCGTATCCGATGCCGATCTGCGGGGCAAGTGGTCCGTCGTCTTCTTCTACCCGGCCGATTTCACCTTCGTCTGCCCGACCGAACTGGGCGACCTGGCCGATCATTACGCCGAATTCCAGAAGCTGGGGGTGGAAATCTATGCGGTCTCCACCGATACCCACTTCACCCACAAGGCCTGGCACGACAGCTCTGAGACCATCGGTAAGATCAACTACCCCATGATCGGTGATCCGACCGGGGTCATTACCCGCAACTTTGGGGTCATGATCGAGTCGGCGGGTCTGGCGGAACGGGGCACCTTTGTCATTGACCCTGACGGCAAGATTCAAATTATTGAGATCAACGCCGGTGGCATTGGTCGTGACGCCACTGAGTTGCTGCGCAAGCTCAAGGCCGCCCAGTATGTAGCGGCGCACCCCGGTGAAGTCTGCCCGGCCAAGTGGAAGGAAGGCGATGCCACCCTGGCCCCGTCCCTTGACCTGGTTGGCAAGATTTAAGCCCGGTAGTAACCAGGCCCAGGTCACCCCGCAGCCCCAGAGTGGCGGGGGTGACCGGGTCTATGCGCAACCTTGCTCTCATGGGAAGGAAGTCAATGTTAGACGCCAACATCCAAAACCAGCTCAAGTCTTACCTTGAACGCTTGCGGCAACCCATCGAATTGGTTGCCTCCCTCGACGACAGCCCCAAGGCTCAGGAGATGCGGGCGCTGTTGGAGGATTTAGGGCCTCTGTCCCCGCTGGTCAGTATCCGGTATGACGGTCAGGATGCGCGCCGCCCCTCCTTCGCCGTCGGTCGTCCGGGAGAAACCGCGCGCATTCATTTTGCCGGCATCCCCATGGGGCACGAATTCACCTCCCTGGTCCTGGCCCTGCTGCAGACCGGTGGTCACCCGCCCAAGGTCGAGCCCGCGGTCATCGATCAGATGCGTGCCCTGCCCGGAACCTTCCGTTTCGAGACCTTCATTTCCCTGTCCTGTCATAACTGTCCGGATGTGGTGCAGGCCTTCAATCTGATGGCGGTGGTCAATCCCGGGGTCAGCCACACCATGATCGATGGCGCCCTCTTCCAGAAAGAGGTCGATGACCGCCAGATCATGGCCGTGCCGACCGTCTTCCTGAATGGCGAGCCCTTTGGTCAGGGTCGCATGACCCTGGAAGAAATCCTGGCCAAGCTGGATACCGGTGCCGCTGCCCGCGACGCCGAGATGATTGCGGCTAAGCCGGCCTTCGACGTCCTCATCGTCGGCGGTGGTCCGGCGGGCGCCGCCGCCGCCATTTACGCGGCGCGCAAAGGCATCCGGACCGGGATCGTTGCCGAGCGCTTCGGCGGTCAGTTACTGGATACCCTGGCCATCGAGAACTTTGTTTCGGTCAAGGCGACCGACGGCCCCAAACTGGTGGCCGGTCTGGAACAGCACGTCCGCGAATACGAAGTGGACATCATAAATCTCCAGCGCGCCGAGGCCCTGACGACGGGTCCCGATGGCTTGGCCGAGATCCGGCTGGCCAGCGGCGCGACCCTCAGAAGCAAGGCGGTCATCCTCTCGACGGGGGCCCGCTGGCGGGAGATGAATGTCCCGGGCGAACTGGAATACCGGGGGCGGGGTGTGGCCTACTGCCCCCATTGCGATGGCCCCCTCTTCAAGGGTAAGCGCGTGGCGGTGATCGGGGGCGGCAATTCCGGCGTGGAGGCCGCCATCGACCTGGCCGGTATCGTCGGCCACGTCACCCTCATTGAATTCGACCCGACCCTGCGTGCCGATGCCGTTCTGCAGAAAAAGCTGCACAGCATGACGAATGTCACGGTCGTCACCCAGGCCCTGACCACCGAGGTGACGGGCGATGGCGAGCGGGTTAATGGTCTGGTTTATCAGGACCGGGCCAGCGGCGCCTCGCACCGACTGGATCTGGAAGGCGTCTTTGTGCAGATCGGCCTGCTGCCAAATACTGATTGGCTCAAGGGCACGCTCCAACTCTCCCCCCGGGGCGAGATCGAGATCGACAACCGGGGCCAGACCTCGCTGCCGGGGGTCTTCGCGGCGGGCGACTGTACCACGGTGCCCTTCAAGCAGATCATCATCGCCATGGGCGATGGTGCCAAGGCCTCGCTGGCGGCCTTCGACTACCTGATTCGGGGCTCGGCGCCCGCCTGATGAGCTGGGGTGCTGGCTGATTCCGCACTGGAGGGCCGACCGGGAAAGCGTTATGTTGGGGGTGGTATGTAACCGCCCCCCATAGGTCAAGGACAACCCCTGTCATCCCCCAGGACCCTTATGAAATTCATCCACGCCGCAGATATCCACCTGGACAGCCCCCTCACGGGGTTGTCCGCTTATCCGGATGCCCCGGTGGACCGGTTGCGCACCGTGACCCGGGACGCCTTCGTCCGGCTGGTGGATCTGGCCCTGGAGGAGGCGGTGGATTTCATGATCATCGCCGGTGATCTCTATGACGGTAACTGGAAAGACGCGAATACCGGTCATTTTTTCTGTCGGGAAATGGGGCGGCTGAACCGGGCCCACATTCCGGTCTATCTGCTCCACGGCAATCACGATGCCGAGAGCGAAATGACCCGCAAGCTGATCTTGCCGGACAATGTCCACGTCTTTGAAAATCGCAAGGCCAGCAGCTTCCGGCTTGACGCCCTGAAGGTTGCCCTCCACGGCCGGAGTTATCGCGAGGCGGCGACCCTGGAAAACCTGGCCGCAAGTTATCCTCCTCCCCTGGACGGCTGGCTCAATATCGGTGTCCTGCACACGGCGCTGGAGGGCTATGCCAGTCACGCCCGCTATGCCCCCTGTAGCCTGGCGGAACTCACCGCCAAGGGCTATGACTACTGGGCCCTCGGTCATGTGCACGAGTTCGCCATCCTGCACCTGGACCCCTGGGTGGCCTTTCCGGGCAATCTTCAGGGGCGTCACAGCCGGGAGACCGGGGAGCGCGGCGCCCTTCTGGTCACCGCCGACGAGTCCGGCATCCAGACGGTCGAGCGGCTGGCGGTGGCGGTGCTGCGCTGGGAACGGCTGGAGCTGGACGTCGCGAAGGACCCTACCCTGGAAGCCGTGGTGCGTCGGGTGGGCCGGGCCTTCGAGGGGCTCATCGCCACGGCCCCGCAACACCTCTATCTGGCCGTCCGCCTGGTCCTGCGGGGCCAGACCTCGGCCCATGGCGAACTCTTTGGTCTGGCTAGTCAATTGCGGGAGGAGATTTTGGGCCAGGCGGCGGCCCAGGGTCTGGATCGGCTTTGGGTCGAAAAGGTGTGCGTGGAGACACATCCCCCGCGGGACGCGGCGCTCCTGAGCGCCCGTGGAGATGCCCTTGCCGACTTACAGGCCTTTCTCGCGGCGGCCCCGGAAGACCCGGACCTCCTCAAGTCCCTACTGGATGATCTGCGTCCCCTGGTGGACCGGACCCCCCGGGAGCTCCTTGCGGCCCTGCCGGAACTGGAGGCCATCCGCCAGGGCGAGGTGGCGGACCTTGTCCGGGCGGTGACGCCCGATCTGCTGGCTCATCTAGGCCGGGCCCGGTGAGGCCGACCATGCGTATCGCCCGCTTCGATCTCCTGCGTTATGGCAAATTCACGGACCGGTCCCTGACCCTGCCGCGAGCCGACCAGGATTTTCACTTTATCGTCGGTCCCAACGAGGCCGGCAAGTCCACCCTGCGCGCGGCTATTCAGGACCTGCTGTTCGGCATCGAGGCCCGTTCGCGCTTCAACTTTCTGCATCCGCATCATGAGATGCGCCTGGGGGCCTGCCTGGAGCGTGAAGGCGGTCAGGACGCCGGGCCACTGGATTTCATCCGCCTCAAGGCGCGCACCAACACCCTCAGGACCCCCGGGGGCGCCACCCTGCCGGAGGAGGCCCTGAGCCCCTTCCTCGGGCAGGTGGATCGCCATTTTTTCGAACAGATGTTCGGCCTCAATCATCAGCGGTTGGTGGCGGGCGGGGAGCAGATCCTCAATGCCTCCAACGACATTGGCCGCATTCTCTTTCAGGCGGCGGCGGGGATCAGCGGACTGGGAGAGATTCGGGAGCAATTGGAACAGGAGGCCGACCGGCTCTGGAGCAGGCGTAAATCGGAAAACCGAGAGTATTACCAGGCCAGTACCCTACTGGAGCAGGCCAAGGCCGACTTGGACCGGGCCACGGTGCGCACCAAGGACTGGCTGGCGGCGCGGGAGCGGGTAACGGGCTTGCAAACGGCTTTGGAGGGGGCTGGTGCCCGGCGCAACGCCCTGGAGCAGGAACGCGACCGCCTGGAACGGATCCGACGTACCGCTCAAACCCTGGCCAGCCTCCGGGACCGGGAGGAGCGGTTGGCAGCCCTTGGCACGGTTCTCACCCTGCCCGAGGAGGCCGGCGCGCAACTGGCCCAGGCAGAACGGGATATTGCCCTGGCCAGCCAGTCCCTGCAACTCCACGAGGCGCAGGTAGCGGATTTGACGGCGCGGCGGGATGGCCTGGACCCGGACCTGGCCATTCTGGAAGCTGCTGCCGAGATCGAGGCCCTCGCCGAACAGCGTCAGCGCCTCGGCAACCATGAGCGGGATATCGGTCGGCGGCTGGAGGAGGTGAGGGTGCTGTGGCAGCAGGTCCAGGAAGGGGCCCGACAACTGGGCTGGCCGGATGAGGATGAGGTGGCCCTTGGCCAACGTCTGCCGGGTCGCCTGGTGCGCTCGGCGATCAATGAACTGCTGCGTCGTCATGAGGCCCTGGCCCAGACCCTCATCAGCGCCGAGGAGATCATTCGCGGTCGCCAGAGCGAACTCCAGGCGATCGATGCCGACCTGGCCGCGCTGCCCGGTTCGCTACCGCCGCCGTCCTTGACCGAGGCCCTGACGGCGGCCCGTGATCTGGGCAATATCAGCCCTCAGCAACAGCAATGGGACGGCCAGGTGGCGCGGTTGACCCGCGAACTGGAACGGGCGCTCCTGGCATTGGGCGAGGGGCATCCCGGCCTGGATCGCCTGCGGACCCTGGTGCTGCCTTCTTCCAACGAGATTGCCGACCTGATCCAGCGGCGCACCGCCCTGGAGGCAACCGCCGCCAAGCTGGCCGATGGCCTCCGGGAGATCCGGGCCGAGGTAGGGCGGCTGGAACTGGAAACCCGACAGTACCAGGCGGCCCACCAGCCCGTCACCCTGGCGGAGGTGCGCGAGCAGCGTGCCGTGCGCGACGCCACCTGGCAGGGCATCAAGGCCGGGGCCTTGGCCCTGGCCGAGACTGCCGGTCGTTTCGAGCAGCAAATCGCCAACGCCGATGACCTGTCCGATCAGCGCCACGACAAGGCTCAGGAGGCTGCCGAGCTGCAAGCCCGGCTCGATCGCCTGGAGCAGCGACGGCAACAGCTGGATGCACTCGAAACCTTGGCCCAGGAGAATGACCGGGCCTTGAGGGGCCAACACCAGGACTGGGAGCGGCAAATTGCCCAGCTTGGCCTGCCCGAGCTACCCTTGCTGCGTCTCGAAACCTGGCGGGCGGCGCGGGAGCGGGTCCTGGGGGCGGCCGACGCCTTGGAGGAGGGCCGTGCCGGCCGCGATGATTTTGCCCTGCGGGTCGCTACGGTAGGCATGAGCCTTGCCCAAACCTTGGGCGCCCCAACTCCGGGTACGGATGCCCCCGGCCTGGCCGCCCTCATCAGTCAGGCCGATGAAGTGGTGACCAGCGCCCGCAAGGCGGCTGATAAACGGGAACTCCTCACTAACCAGAGAGTCCGGGCCGAGGCCACCCTCGTCGAAAACTGTCAGCGACGCGAGGAGGCCCACCAGGCCATGACCGCCTGGCGGTCGGCATTGCAGCACAACCTGGCCCTCGCGCACCTGCCATCCGACACCAGTGTAGGCGCCTTGCAAGAGGCGCTGGCCTTGTTCGAGGAGATGCACCGGCATCTGGAGAAGATTCGGGAGCTGCGCGTCAATCGCATCGACATGATGCGTAGGGATCTGGCGGATTTTGCCGATGCCGCCCGGGCCCTGGCCGCAGGCCTGGACCCGGCCGTGGCCCTGCAACCCGCCGAGGGGATTGCCCTGGCCCTGGGGCGCCGCCTCAAGCAGGAAGCCGCCCTGGCCCAGGAACGTGACCGACTCATGACGGTCCTGACGAAGGCGACCGAGGAGGCCCAGGCCTGCCGGGAGCGCATCGCGATCGCCCAGGCCGGCCTGGACCCCTTATGGCAGCGCTTGCCGGCTGGGGCCGACCTGGAGGCCCTGCGAGAGGCCATCCAGCACTCGGATCATCAGCGCCAGCTAGGCGCTCAACGTGACCAGGCCCTTGAGCAACTGTTGCAGGATGGGGATGGGCTGGACCGTGGCGCTCTGGAGGTGGAACGGGCCGGCACCGAAGTCTCGGCCATTCCGGCGCGGTTGCTGGAACTCAAGCAGGAGATCGACCAACGGGTGAGTCAGCAGAACCAGTGGGCCGCGGACCTGCGGGAGGCCGAGGCCAACCTGGGACGTATTGCCGGCCAGGATGAGGCGGCCCAGGCGGAGGCCCGGCGGCAGGAGGCCCTGGCCCGCATGGGCAACGCCGTCGAGCGCTTCATTCGGGTGCATACCGCCGCCAAGCTGCTGCGCTGGTCCATCGAGCGTTTTCGGGAGCACAAGCAGGGCCCCCTGCTGACTCAGGCCAGCGCTATCTTTCGGGGCCTCACCGATGGCGCCCTGGAGAAACTCTATGTGGACCATGACACCCAGCCGCCGACCCTGTTCGGCCAACGTCCCAATGGGGCCAGGGTTCACATCGAGGGCATGAGCGAGGGCACCCGCGATCAGCTCTATCTCGCCCTGCGCCTGGCCGCCCTGGAACTACACCTGCAACAGACCCTGCCTCTGCCCTTCATCGCCGACGACCTCTTCATCAACTATGACAATGGCCGTGCCCGCGCCGGCTTCGCCGCCCTGGCCGACCTGTCCCGCCTGACCCAGGTCATCTTTCTCAGCCACCACCACCACCTGGTGGAACTGGCTCGCGACGTCTTCGGGGGGAACTTGAATATCCTGGACTTGGAGGCGTGAGGGTAGAGCGTGTAAGTTCGGAGGTTCGGAGGGCCGTGTGGCGGCGGGCGGGGGTATCGATAGCAGGGATGCTGTCGCCAAGCCTACAGGGACGTATCCACGGCGTTTCCCGCCCGCCACCACCCGGCTCGGGGCAGCCAGTAAGCTTGTTTGTTCGTATATAATCGCCTTGCCCCACCTGGTCCACATCGATTGAAGATACCCTGCCGCATGGAAAGTACCCAGTCTCCCACCGAAGCGCATTTCATCACCCAGGAACCCTATTACGAACCTGTCGGCAATGAAGTGATGCTGTTCGAGGCCGCCTATGCCAATCGTCTGCCGGTGCTGCTGAAGGGGCCGACCGGCTGCGGCAAGACCCGCTTCATGGAATATATGGCGTGGCGACTGCGGCGCCCCCTGATTACCGTTTCCTGCCATGACGATCTCACCACCTCCGACCTGGTAGGGCGCTATCTGGTCAAGGGTGGCGAAACTACCTGGGTGGATGGGCCCTTGACCCGTGCCGTGCGTGCGGGGGGCATCTGCTACCTGGATGAAATTGTCGAGGCGCGCAAGGACACCATGGTGGTGATTCATCCCCTGGCCGATGACCGCCGCATGATGCCCATCGAGAAACTCGGCCAACTGCTGGAGGCCTCCCCGGACTTCTGCCTCGCTATTTCCTACAACCCCGGCTATCAGAGTGTCCTCAAGGAACTCAAGCAATCCACGCGGCAGCGCTTCGTGGCTCTGTCCTTCGATTACCCCAAACCCGAACTCGAAGCGAAAATCATCCGCCATGAAACGGGACTGGACGAGTCCGCTACTGCCAACATCCTTAAGCTGGCGGAAATGACGCGTAACCTTAAGGGTAACGGCCTGGAGGAAGGCGCGTCCACCCGGTTATTGGTCCATGCCGGCAAACTCATCGCCCAAGGCGTGGAGCCGCGTGCCGCCTGCCAGGGGGCGGTATCCCTGGCGCTGACCGATGACGAAGACCTGATCGCGGCGGTCAATGAACTGATCGCGGCCTTGTTTTAATGGCCAGTGCCAATCATCCGAGGTTCTCTCCTTGGGTAGGTGAGGCCCAGTGCCGGCTTGGAATCGACGGGAAACCTCTTGCGGACTAGCCCGCCCCATGCCGGCGATGAACTCACCCGGCGGCTCGAAACGGCCTTTGATGTGGAATTCACCTTCCACAAGGTTGGCCATCTGGTGGCTATCCTGGTACCCCTGGAACGGGACACCCAGGACTTCATCCTGAACCTAGTCGATCGCATCGCCAGTACCAATATCCAGATCAGCTATGAGTTCACCCGGCGCGTGGTGGAGGCCCTCGACCGCCTGGATCAGCGCGTCATCGAGGCCTGGGCCGTGCATGCCATGGATACTTACGATCGCGTCGGCTTGCGTCCGGCGCTCGAGGTGCTCTTCAAGGTTGATGACTTTCTGACGCACGCCCATGCCCGTGCCGCGGGTGCCTTCTTCAATGAAGTGCAACCCGTGCTTTCCAGCTTTCTGTGCGGACTGTCCGGACGCCGGCTAGATCTGAAAGAGGGCGAGCAGGTCTATACCGACAGCGAACGGCTCTTCCTGCCCAACGTGATGGCCCGCATGGCAAGCGAGGCGGACAACTTTCTGCTTTGCAAGGCCCAGGTTACCTTCATGTGGGCCCAGACGCGCTATGGCAGCGCGCGCTTGGATTTTGACGCGGTGCTTGGCCGCTTTCCCGACCCCGCCCAGGCCCTGGCGGCTTTTCAGGCCCTGGACAGCCTGCGTCTGGATATTTGCCTGGCTCGCGAATTGCCCGGCTTGTGGCGCGACATGCAGGGCCTCTCGCTCCGTCATGGTGATGCGGCCATTCCCGCCAGTTGGCTGTCCTTCGCGGCGGCCTTGAACCAAGAACCCGCTGTCCCCGAGACCGCCCTGGCCCTACTGGATACCGCCTATCTGCTCGAACCGCCGGCGGCCCGCGTCTATCAGGCCCGGCTCAACCCTCCGGCAATTGCCGCAGCCAGGGAGGCGCGCATGGAGCGAGAGACCATCCTGCTGCGGGTAAAGCTGGCGAAACTCGCGGAAGAACAGGCACGGAAGACCCCGCCCGCCACCCTGAACCAGGCCGATGATGGGCAAACCCCGCCGCCGGCGCAATTCGAGGCCAAACCGGAAGGCTTGGGCTGGGAGCTGACGCTGGATGACCAGCCCATCGCCCCACCAGAAGATGTGAAGCAGTTGCTCACCTCCGTCTCCCTGGACTGGGGCGATATTCCACCCGAGTTGCTGGTCGCGGCCGGTGATGGTGAATACGACCCCGCCCAGTATGAAGAAAGAGAAAAGGATCCCAACGAGGTCTGGCAGGGCACCTATCACCAGGAGGGCGCCCACCTCTATCCCGAATGGGATTTTGCCCGCCAGCACTACCGCAAGAACTGGTGCGTGCTGCGCGAAATCGACCTCGAGCCCGGCGATCCAGGTTATGTGGCGGAGGTCATTGCCAACCACCAGGGCCTGGTCAAGCATCTGCGCCGCACCTTCGAGGCCATGCGCGATGAAAGCAAGCTCTTGAAGCGCCAGGCCCAAGGCGATGACGTGGACATCGACGCCTTGGTGGAGGCGCTGGCCGATGCCCGGGATGGGAGCGAGATGAGCGAGCAGCTCTTCATGCAGAGGCATCGCGCCGACCGCAATCTGGCGGTGATGTTCATGGTTGACATGAGCGGCTCTACCAAGGGCTGGATCAATGATGCGGAGCGCGAGTCCCTCATCATGCTGTGCGAGTCCCTGGAGACCCTGGGTGACCGCTATGCCATCCATGGCTTCTCGGGCACCACGCGCAAGCGCTGCGAGATTTACCGTATCAAGACCTTCGACCAGCCTTACGACGCCGAGGTCAAGGCGCGCATTGCCGGCATCGTGCCTCGGGAATACACCCGCATGGGGGTTGCCATCCGCCATCTGTCGAAACGGTTGAACGAGGTCGAGGCCAAGACCAAGTTGCTGATCACCCTCTCCGATGGCAAGCCGGACGATTATTTCGACAGCTATCGGGGCCAATACGGTATCGAGGATACCCGGCAGGCTTTATTCGAGGCCCGTCGCGGGGGTATTCACCCCTTTTGCATTACCATCGATCGCGAAGGCAAGGCCTACCTGCCGCACATGTACGGCCACGCCAACTGGATAGAAATCGATGAAGTGCGTAAGCTGCCCCTGAAGGTGGCCGACATCTACCGGCGGTTGACCTCCTGAAACGACGGCAACAACCCCTTTTCCTGCCCCTGGCCCCAAGTGGAGCACAGCATGCGCACAAGCTATGGCGAAAAAGTCTTGCTGGTCGATGACAGCAAGGTCATCACCGGACTGCTGCGCAACCGTTGCGAGGTCGTGGCGGGGGTCGAAACGGAGACCGCCGGGTCTCTGGCGGAGGTCATGGCCAGCCTAGCGTCGGACCCCGATCGGTTCTTCCTGGCCGTGGTGGACCTGAATCTGCCGGACGCCCCGGATGGGGAGGTGGTGGACTATGTGCTGGCCCACGAGATCTCGGTGGTGGTGCTCACCGGTCGCTATGACGATGCCACCCGCGAGCGCATGCTGGCCAAGAATGTGGTGGACTATCTGGTCAAGTCTAGTTTCCATGAACTTGACCACGCGGCTTACCTGGTCCGGCGCATCTGCCGTAACCGCGATGTTCAAGCCTTAGTAGTGGATGACTCCCGGGCCTATAGGCCAGTACATCGGCGAACTTCTGGCCCTCCAACACCTGCGGGTGCTATATGCGGAAAACGGTTGCGAGGCCCTGGCCGTCATGGAACGGGAGCCCGGGATTAGCCTGGTGGTCACCGATTACAACATGCCTGAAATGGACGGACTGGGCCTGATCATGGCCCTGCGGCAAAGGAGGGGCCGCGATGAACTTGCCATCATCGGGGTCTCCGATACTAACCAACCCTCCCTGCCCGTCCGGCTGCTCAAAATCGGTGCCAATGACTTCATTACCAAACCCTTCCTGGTGGAGGAATTCAACTGTCGGGTGACCCAAAACCTGGACTTGATCGAACAAATCCGGGCCATCCGCGAGTCCGCAGTGCACGATTATCTGACTGGCCTCTACAATCGCCGCTACCTGTTCGAGGCTGGTGAGGCGCTCCAGGCCCATGCCCGCCGGGCGGACACCCGTCTGGCGGCGGTGATGCTGGATATCGACCACTTCAAGCGAGTCAACGATACCTATGGACATCTGGCCGGGGATCGGGTGTTAAAGGAGATCGCCGGGGTGCTCGCCAAGGGTGTGCGGCGGGCCGACCTGATCGGGCGCTACGGGGGGGAGGAATTTTGCATCCTGCTGCCGGGGATCGAGCGCGATGCGCTCCTGGCCAAGCTGGAGGCGTTGCGCGCCTCGGTTGCTGCCACGCCCATTGCCCAGGGTGCCGAGCACCTGACCGTCACCATCAGTCTGGGCGCCACCCTGGAACCGGCCTAGACCCTCCAGGCCCTGATCGACCGCGCCGATGCCGCCCTCTATCAGGCCAAGGAAGGGGGGCGGAATCGAGTGGTGATGGCCAATGATATCCAGGGGGCCGGCAGTGGTGAAGTTAGCCAAGCAGCCACTGTGGGATCGCGGACAGAGGCAGCACCTGCTCCGCAGCCTCCATCTTGACGGCCGCGCCGGGCATCCCCCAGACCAGGCTGCTGGCTTCGTCCTGGGCGACGGTATGGCCACCGGCCCGGCGTAAGGCGAGCAGCCCGCTCGCTCCATCCCGTTCCATGCCGGTGACGATGGCCGCATGGATCGCACAGTTCGTAAGCCTGGCCAGGGACTCGAACAGGACATCTACCGAAGGCTTGTGACGGTTGACCGGCGGTCCGTCATCAAATCGGCAACGCAGCAACCCGTCCCAGACCCTTACCATCAGATGACGATCCCCGGGGGCGATATAGACCCAGCCGGGTTCCAGGGGTTAGCCGTCAGCCGCCTCCCGGGCGCGAAGGGCGCCGAGGCCGTCCAAGCGGGTGGCAAAGAGCCGGGTAAACAGCGCCGGCAGGTCCTGACAGACCACCACTGGTGGGCTCCAGCCGGGCAGGGCCGCGACGACCTGCCCGATGGCTTCGGTGCCGCCGGCCGAGGCCCCCAAGGCGATCAGACGGAGGCCGGCCTTGTCCCGCGGCACCCTAAGGCCAGCGCCATGGGAACGGCTGAGCGGCCCTGCCTCCTGAGCCGCCAGCCGTCGTACCGGGCTGTCCGCGGCTGCTCGCACCTTGGCGCGGATCTCCGCCGCGAACTCCCCGAGACGGACCTCCAGGTCTTGTTGCGGCTTGGCCACGAAATCCACGGCGCCCAGGGCCAGGGCCTCCAGGGTTGTCGCCGCCCCGGTCTCGGTGTAGGCCGAGATCATCACTACCGGCAGGGGGTGCAGGCGCATCAGGTTGCGCAGGAAGCTGATGCCATTCATGCGCGGCATCTCCACGTCCAGGGTCAAGACGTCCGGGTTCAGATCCTTGATACGCTGGCGGGCGATGTAGGGGTCGCTGGCGGTTCCCACCACCCGGATATCCCCATCCGTCTGCAGCAATCCGGAAAGCAGTTCGCGGACCAGGGCGGAGTCATCGATGATCAGGACCCTGATCGGATTCGGCCTGGGCCTGGCAATGGACTTGGGAGTGGGTTCAGGCATGTTCAGAAGATCTCGATAGAGCCGCCGATCGGCCGGGTTTCCAGGTCCTGGCAATAGTCCCGTTCCCGGGCAATCACCTCGGGCTCCCGCCCGGGCGCCAGCCGGCGCACCCGCACCAGCCCCTGTTGTGGGAAGAAGATGATCTTGCGGGGGTGAACGCCGCCCAGATCCTGGGCCACCAGGGGCAGGCCCTCCAGGTTCAGATAGGCCTGGACAAAGGCCCCATTGCGACGCCCAATGTCGCTATGGATGGCCAACACGCGAGCCCCGCCAAACACCTTGGCCTCGAGATTGGCGCGTCGTCCGCCCAGGCGCAGAATCTCATTGATCAGGCATTCCATGGCATGGTTGCCGTAGCGAGTGGCGGCACTCGGCGGCCTGTCTGGCTGGTCCGTGCCGACGGGTAACATGAAGTGATTCATGCCACCCACTCCGGTCACCCGATCCCGAATACAGGCGGCCACGCAGGAACCCAGAACCGTGACCACTGCCTCGCCCCCGGTCACGTAAAACTGACCGGGTAAGAGCTTGGCGGCGATACAACCGCAATCCGGGTCCAGATACCGCCTGATGGGTGGTTCTGCTAAAGGATACAGGCCTGGCTGTTTCATCAATTAGCCCTTGTTTGCGGGAATCACGCCGGAGAACCAGAAAGACATAAGGCTTAAGCCCGGGCATAGACAGTGCGGGTCACGGGCCGCAGGCGGTGGGAAACGCCGATCAAGGACTCGGCATGACCCAAAAACAAATGACCCTGCTCGGTCAGTCGTTCGGCTAGCCGATCCACCAACTGGCGTTTGGTGGGGCCGTCAAAATAGATCATGACGTTGCGGCAAAAAATGGCGTCGTAGCGCCGCTTCAGGTGCCAGTCCCCGAGGAGGTTGAGCTGGCGTAGATGCACTAGTGCCCGCACCTCCGGACGCAACCGGATCAGGCCCGCCTGTTCACCCCGTCCCCTCAGCACCCAGCGGCGCCAAGGCAGTTGGGCGAGGGGGCCCATCCGTTCGACCGGATAAGTTGCCGCGTCCGCCTGGGCCAGGGCCTGGGTGTCGAGGTCCGTGGCCAAGATGCGCAGGTCGCGACGGCGCGCATCTGCCAGATGTTCCAGCAAGACCATGGCGATGGTAAAAGGCTCCTCGCCGCTGGCGCAGCCGGCGGACCAGATGCGCAAGGGCGTCCCTGGCCGTGCCGCCCAGATGGGGACCAGGGTCCGGGCCAGGAAATCGAAGTGGTGGGGTTCCCGGAAGAAGCCGGTGAGATTGGTCGTGATGGCATTGATAAGCTGATTGATTTCAGTGCCATCGGGTTGACGGATAAGGTCCAGATAGTCCTTGAAGTCCCGCAGACCCAGGGCGCGCAGGCGTCGGGCCAAACGGGCGTAGAACATCTCAAACTTGGTATCGGCGACCACAATGCCGGTATGGGCTACCACGAGTCGGCGCAGGGCTTCGAATTCCGCCCAGGTAAAGGGGTACTCATGGTTGGCGTTCATCGAGCAGCCCCGCGGGGTCCTCTGCGGGCCTCTGACCCGGTGCCAGACCTAGGTATTCAGCCCCGTGTGATTATTTACCCAGAAGGAGCTATCCTCTGTTCCGTGCTCGGGAAGTACTCGAGTATCTGGCCCTCGGGGGAGATACCGCTCCGGGGGTC
>WBZT01001925.1_pt1 | contig 14791 bp, 17 predicted proteins | sample 5204241 | NCBI WGS metagenome assembly WBZT01 (sample SAMN12344358, study PRJNA552823) | activated sludge metagenome | biome: Activated sludge suspended growth; feature: Nitrification reactor; material: Wastewater; isolation source: activated sludge from nitrification reactor of wastewater... | reverse complement strand
TGGCGCTTGGTGGTGACCTGGAGGTGGTCAAGATCGAGCGAGGCACGGTTGATGATCTGGCTGGCGCGGCGCGCCGCCTTGATGATGATGTTGAGAGCTGGATGCATGGCTTTTGCGGAAACCGTCGGGTGACGGTTGCCACCCGATGGGTATGGAAGAATCCCGATTCTAATATGAACCTGCCTGTGCGGTCTCGATCTGCAGGCTCGCCACTCGACCGCGTGCGAGTCGTTCTCTCGCACACCAGCCATCCGGGCAACATCGGCGCCGCTGCGCGTGCGATGAAGACGATGGGCTTGTCGCGCCTGCTGTTGATCGATCCCAAGCGTTTCCCGGACGACGAGGCGGTGGCGCGCGCGGCAGGCGCCGCTGACGTTCTTGCTCAGGCAGAGATCTGTGCCAGTCTTGACGCGGCCCTGGCTGACTGCGTCTTTGCCTGCGCGGTTTCGGCGCGGCACCGCAACCTCGGGCCCCCGCCGCTGGCGGCGCGCGCTGCTGCCGCCGAAATTCTGGCCCGGGCAGGCGCGGGCGAAGTGGCACTCGTCTTCGGCAACGAAACCGCCGGACTGTCGAACATCGAAGTGCAGCGTTGTCAGCGAACGGTCTTCATTCCGGCGGCTCCGGATTACAGTTCGCTGAATCTGGCTTCGGCAGTACAGGTGCTGTGCTACGAATTGCGTCTCGCTGCATTCGCGGGGTTGCCACCGGTAGCGAGCAAGGCGGTCCCCTTTGCCTCGCCACCCGCGAGCCACCAGGAAGTGGCGTTGTTTTTTGCGCACCTTGAACGGGTGATGATTGGCAGTGGCTTTCTCGACCCGCAACGGCCGCGGCGGCTGTTGCCCAAATTGCGGCGCCTGTTCGGCCGCGCCGAACTCGAACGCGACGAAATCAACATCCTGCGTGGCTTGCTCGACGCAGTCGAGCGGAAGTTCGCGGAGCCCGCGCCGCACGCCGAAGGTGTCCCTAATAGTGGAACGATTTAGTAGGATATTGTATGATGCTGCAAAGTGAACGAGGATTGCCTTTCGATGTTCAACCATCTGCGTGAAGACATTCAGTCCGTGTTCGACCGTGACCCCGCAGCCCGCACTTTCTGGGAGGTGCTGACTTGCTATCCGGGCGTGCATGCGATGCTCTGCCATCGCCTTGCTCACTGGTTGTGGACGCATCGCCTGTACTGGCTGGGACGAGCGGTTTCGCACCTGGGACGATTCTTCACGGGAATCGAGATTCATCCGGGAGCGGTCGTCGGCCGACGCTTTTTCATCGATCACGGGATGGGAGTGGTGATCGGCGAAACAGCGGTGATCGGCGACGATGTCACGCTCTACCACGGAGTCACGCTGGGCGGTACCTCGTGGCACAAGGGGAGGCGGCATCCGACGCTGGAAAACGGCGTCGTGGTCGGTGCCGGTGCCAAGGTACTGGGTCCGATCACCGTCGGAGCGGCGGCCAAGGTCGGGTCGAACGCCGTCGTGATCAAGGACGTGCCGGCGGGGGCAACCGCGGTCGGAAACCCTGCACGCATCATCGACAGCGCGCAGGCCAAGAGGCGCGAGGAGATGGCCGGACAGTTGGGTTTTTCGGCCTATGCGCTGGCCGGCGATCAAGACGATCCGCTGGCCAAGGCAATTCACGGGCTGCTCGACCATGCGGTCGAGGCGGACCGGCGTTTTGAACGTTTGCTCGGAAAGCTCGTCGAAGTCGGCGTCGACATCCAGGGCGACGTGCTGGGCGGCGATCAGTTCGATCCCGAATACTTGAGTAAAATAGTTGATTAAAGCTGGCGCCATCATTATACTGTAGCAATTCGATCAACTATTGTGCGTGGAGGATCTATGCGACTAACCACCAAAGGACGTTTCGCAGTGACCGCGATGATCGACCTGGCGCTGCGTTGCAGCGAGGGTCCGGTTTCGCTGGCAGGAATCAGCGATCGTCAGAAAATATCCCTTTCGTATCTCGAGCAGCTGTTTGGCAAGCTGCGTCGCTATGGTCTGGTTGACAGCGTGCGTGGTCCGGGCGGTGGCTACTGTCTGGCGCGGCCGACGAATGAAATAACGGTTACCGACATCATTCGCGCGGTCGATGAGCCGCTTGACGCGACCCAGTGCGGCGGTCGCGAGAACTGTCGCGACGATGAGCGCTGCATGACGCACGAACTGTGGGCGACGCTGAACGACAAGATGTACGAGTTCCTGAGTTCGGTAACGCTGTCCGAGCTTGTCGAGCAACAGCTCGGGAAGACCGGGGGCAAGGTCTCGGTTCTTCATGATACGCGCCGCGCAAAGCCGCGCGCGCGCGCCAAGGCGGCTCCCGTCAGCGGCTGAGGCGCGAGGTGTTCGCTCCCGTCTATCTCGATCACAATGCCAGCACGCCGACCGATCCGGCGGTGCTCGAAGCGATGCTGCCGTATTTTTCGCTGCGCTTCGGCAACGCGTCCAGCCGGCACGAGTACGGGCGAGCAGCACGGCGGGCGATCGACGAGGCGCGCAGCCAGGTCGCTGCTGCGGTCGGGGCGCACGCTACGGAAGTCGTTTTCACCAGTGGCGGTTCGGAAGCCAACAATCTGTTGCTCAAAGGCGCTGCTGCCTGTCTGCGGCCCGGTCTGGTGGCAGTGAGTGCGATCGAGCACCCATGCGTGATCAAGCCTGCCGAACAACTCGCGCGGCGTGGTTGGATGCTCGAAAAACTGGCGGTCGACTGCGCCGGGCGTGTCGATCCCGCACATTTCGCGCAGGTGATGGAGCGCAAGCCGAAAATCGTCTCGTTGATGCTGGCCAACAACGAAACGGGCGTGCTGCAGGACGTGGCGTCGCTCGCTGAACTGGCGCGCCGGTCGGGTGCGTGGTTTCACAGCGATGCGGTACAGGCGGTTGGCAAGATTCCGGTCGACTTCCGCCGGCTCAATGCCGCCGGTGTGCATGCGCTGACGCTGTCGGCGCACAAGATCGGCGGTCCCAAAGGTGCCGGCGCTTTGTTGCTGGACAAGCGGGTCGAACTCGAACCGTTGATCGCCGGCGGCGGTCACGAACGCGGCTTGCGCTCGGGAACCGAAAACGTCGCGGCGATCGTCGGTTTCGGTGTCGCCTGCGAGCTGGCAGCGACGCGGCAGGGCGAGTTGGCGCGGCGATTGCGCGTCCTGCGCGGGCAACTCGAAGCCGGTCTGCAGACGCTCGGCGCGACAATTTTCGGCCAGACTGCGGAGCGGCTGCCGAACACCGTCTATTTTGCGTTTCGTGAACTCGACGGCGAAACACTGGTCGGATACCTCGATCGGGCAGGTTTCGCAGTCGCCAGCGGCGCTGCCTGTTCCAGTGCCAATCCGGAGCCCTCGCACGTGCTGCGGGCGATGGGAGTTGATCCCGGACTGGCTCGCGGTGCGGTGCGTGTCAGTCTTGGTGTCGGTAACGACGAAAAGCAGGTGGCCGGCTTCCTGAGTACGCTGCAGGCAACCATCGCCGGGCTGCAGCGGCTGACCGCGATGGCGTTCTGACCTTTACCGACAGGAACATTCTGTGCGAGCACGAACACTCTCATGAACACCCCGGAGCAACCGTGATGCTGAAACTGCCCATCTATCTCGATTATTCGGCAACGACGCCGGTCGATCCGCGCGTAGCCGAGAAGATGATCCCCTATCTGGTGGGGAAATTCGGCAACCCTGCCTCGCGTTCGCATTCCTTCGGCTGGGAAGCCGAGGCGGCCGTCGAGGAAGCGCGCGAGGAAGTCGCGAAGCTGGTCAATGCGGATCCGAAGGAGATCGTCTGGACTTCGGGAGCGACCGAGTCGAACAATCTGGCGCTGAAGGGGGCTGCCCAGTTCTATGCCGGCAAGGGCAAGCACCTGGTCACGGTCAGGACCGAGCACAAGGCCGTACTCGATACCTGTCGCGAACTCGAGCGCCAGGGATTCGAGGTCACTTATCTCGAAGTCATGGACAACGGCCTGCTCGACCTCGACGTGTTCCGCGCATCCTTGCGCCCGGATACCATCGTCGTGTCGGTGATGCTGGTCAACAACGAGATCGGTGTCATCCAGCCGATCGGCGAAATCGGCGAGATTTGCCGATCGCGCGGGATCATCTTCCATGTCGATGCCGCGCAGGCGACGGGCAAGGTGGCAATCGATCTGGGCGCATTGAAGGTCGATCTGATGAGCTTCTCGGCGCACAAGACCTACGGCCCGAAAGGGATCGGTGCCTTGTACATTCGTCGCAAGCCGCGTGTTCGCCTGAACGCGCAGATGCATGGCGGTGGTCACGAACGCGGCTTCCGCTCCGGCACGCTGGCCACCCATCAGATCGTCGGCATGGGCGAGGCTTTCCGGCTGGCACGGCTGGAGATGGGCGCCGAGAACGAGCGCATCCGCATGCTGCGCGACCGTCTGCTCAAAGGGCTGGCGGACATCGAGCACGTTTATGTCAATGGCGACATGGAGCATCGGGTGCCGCACAATCTGAACATCAGCTTTGCCTACGTCGAAGGCGAGTCGCTGCTGATGGCGATCAAGGATCTGGCGGTATCCTCCGGCTCGGCCTGTACCTCGGCGTCGCTCGAGCCGTCGTACGTGTTGCGCGCGCTCGGTCGCGATGACGAACTCGCGCACAGTTCGATCCGCTTTACGCTGGGGCGTTTCACTACCGAGGAAGACATCGAGTACGCGATCAAGTTGCTGCACGAGAAGATCGGCAGATTGCGCGAACTTTCCCCGCTGTGGGAGATGGTGCAGGAAGGGATCGATCTGAGCACGGTCCAGTGGGCCGCACATTGAGGAAATGTTGAAGGAGAAGCAGGATGACATACAGTGTCAAGGTGCTGGATCACTACGAGAATCCACGCAACGTCGGTTCGTTCGGAAAGGAAGAAGAGGGGGTGGCCACCGGCATGGTCGGCGCGCCTGCCTGCGGTGATGTGATGAAGCTGCAGATCAAGGTCGGCAAGGGCGGCGTCATCGAGGACGCGAAGTTCAAGACGTATGGTTGCGGATCGGCGATCGCATCGTCTTCGCTGGTGACCGAGTGGGTAAAGGGCAAGACGGTCGATCAGGCCCTCGAGATCAAGAACACGCAGATTGCCGACGAGCTGGCGCTGCCGCCGGTAAAGATTCACTGCTCGATCCTCGCGGAAGACGCGATCAAGGCGGCAGTGGCCGACTACAAGAAGAAGCACGGCGAGCCAGTCTCGGCTTGACAGACCAGTAAAGCAGGAGGTTTTTCATGGCAGTGACGCTTTCCGAACGGGCAGCCAAGCACGTGGCGAACTACATGGTCAAACGCGGAAAGGGCATCGGACTGCGGCTTGGCGTGCGCACCAGTGGCTGTTCCGGGATGGCCTACAAGCTTGAGTTCGCCGACATCGCACGACCGGACGACATCGAATTCGAGTCGCACGGCGTCAAGGTTCTGATCGATCCGAAAAGCTTTCCCTATCTCGACGGTACCGAGCTCGACTACGCGCGCGAGGGTCTCAACGAAGGATTCCGCTTCAACAACCCGAACGTCAAGGACGCCTGCGGCTGCGGCGAGAGTTTCAACGTCTAGTGCGTCGACCGAGCGGGGGAGCAGCGGGCTCTGTCGCCTGTTCGCGCCGCCGGCCGAGGGGGCTTGCGCTGCCGAAAGATCATGGACTTCAATGCCGATCACTTCACGCTTTTCGATCTGCCGATCGCTTTCCGGCTCGATTCGGCGCAACTCGACCGGCGCTACCTCGAAATGCAGTCCAGGGTTCATCCGGACCGTTTCGCGAGTGCCGGCGAGGCGGAACGGCGGCTCTCGCTGCAATGGGCGACGCGCGTCAATGAGGCCTACCAGACGCTCAAGAGGCCCTTGCTGCGGGCAATGTACCTCCTGCAACTGGCGGCGCACGATGTCGCCATCGACAACAATGCCGTGATGCCGGCGGAGTTCCTGGTCGAACAGATGGAATGGCGCGAGGCGGTTGGCGAAGCGCGCGCCGCTGGCGAACACCACGAACTCGAGCGCTTGCACCATCGCCTGCAGCGGGACCTGCGTGATCGCTACGAGGCCGTCGCCGTCCTGTTAGACGACCGGCGCGATCTGGAAGGAGCGGCGGACCACGTGCGGCGCCTGATGTTCCTGGAAAAGCTGCTCACCGAGATCGACGATGCGATGGCGGCCTGCGAGGAGTAGGTAGCAAGCAAGGCTTCTGCACCGAGCCACCTGCAACAAGGACCAGGAATTCCTTCATGGCACTTCTACAGATTGCGGAACCGGGTGAATCCAGTGCGCCGCACCAGCACCGACTGGCGGTCGGCATCGACCTGGGCACGACCAATTCGCTGGTGGCAACGGTGCGCAGTGGTCTGGCGGTTGTCCTCAGCGACGAGCTCGGGCGTCCGTTGCTGCCTTCGGTGGTCCGCTACATGCCGGATGGGCAGACCGAAGTCGGCTACGACGCACAAACCCGGCAGGCGCTCGATCCCCGCAACACGATCGTCTCCGTCAAGCGGTTCATGGGCCGCGGCCTGGCGGACATCAGCAATCGCGAGGGAATGCCCTACCGCTTCGACGACGCGCCGGGCATGCTGCGCCTGCACACTGTTGCCGGTCTGAAGAGTCCGGTCGAGGTTTCGGCCGAGATCCTGCGCAACCTGCGCCTGCGCGCCGAAGCGTCGCTGGGAGGTGCACTGTTGGGGGCGGTGATCACGGTTCCCGCCTATTTCGACGATGCCCAGCGGCAGGCCACCAAGGATGCTGCCCGGCTCGCCGGACTGCCGGTGCTGCGCCTGCTCAACGAGCCGACCGCGGCAGCGATTGCCTACGGTCTCGACAACGCCGCCGAAGGCGTCTATGCGGTGTATGACCTTGGTGGCGGCACTTTCGACATTTCGATCCTGCGGCTGTCGCGCGGCATTTTCGAAGTGTTGGCGACCGGCGGTGACTCGGCGCTCGGTGGCGATGACTTCGACCACCGCATCTTCTGCTGGATCCTCGAAACGGCTGGGCTCAAGCCCTTGTCGGTCGAGGACGCGCGCGTGCTGCTGACGCGCGCCCGCGAGGCCAAGGAATACCTGACCTTTCATGGCGTGGCTCCGATCAGCGCGCGTCTCGACAGTGGCGAGATCGTCGACCTGACTCTGAGCACCGAGATCTTTTCCGAGATCACGCAGACCCTGGTGGCGAAGACCATGCAGCCGGTGAAGAAGGCGCTGCGCGATGCCGGCCTGTCCGTTGCCGACGTCAAGGGCGTGGTGATGGTCGGCGGCGCCACGCGCATGCCGCAGGTCCAGCGCGCAGTCGGCGATTTCTTCCGGCAGGACCCACTGAACAATCTCGATCCCGACAAGGTCGTCGCCATCGGGGCGGCCAAGCAGGCAAACCTGCTGGCCGGCAATGGCGCCGCCGGCGACGACTGGCTGCTGCTCGACGTCATTCCGCTGTCGCTCGGGATCGAAACCATGGGCGGACTTGTGGAGAAGATCATTCCCCGTAACGCAACGATTCCGACGGCGCGTGCACAGGAGTTCACGACCTTTCGTGACGGCCAGACGGCGCTGGCAGTGCACGTCGTGCAGGGCGAGCGCGAACTGGTTGGGGACTGCCGCTCGCTGGCCCGCTTCGAACTGCGCGGGATCCCCCCGATGGTGGCGGGTGCTGCTCGCGTCCGCGTCACTTTCCAGGTCGACGCGGATGGTCTGCTGGCAGTCACGGCGCGCGAGAAGACTTCCGGCGTCGAAGCGAGCATCGTGGTCAAGCCCTCGTATGGCCTGTCGGACGACGAAATCGCCGAAATGCTCAAGGATTCGCTGCAGCACGTCCGGGACGATGCGCTCCAGCGAGCGCTGCGGGAAGCGCAGATCGACGCCGAACGCCTGCTCGAGGCGGTACGCGCGGCGCTGGTCGGCGACGGCGAACTGCTGAGCGCAGACGAGCGGGCGCGCATCGACGCCGACATTGGCAAGCTGCAGGCAGCGACGCGCGGCGACAACCGCCGCCAGATCGTGCTGGCGATGGATGACCTCGAAGCCGACACCAAGGACTTCGCCGCACGACGCATGGACAAGTCGATCCGCCGCGCTTTCGCCGGCCGCAGGATCAGCGAACTCGACAGCGATACGACGATTGCGCACACCGGAGAAGCGACATGACGCAGGTCATCGTCCTGCCGCACGTCGAGATCTGTCCCGAAGGTGCGCTGATCGAGGCACAAGCGGGCGAATCCCTTTGCCAGAACCTGCTCGAAAACGGGATCGCCATCGAGCATGCCTGCGAAATGTCGTGCGCCTGCACCACCTGTCATGTCATCGTGCGCGAGGGATTCGAAGCACTCGAACCTTCCGACGAGATCGAAGACGATCTGCTCGACAAGGCCTGGGGTCTCGAACCGAACTCACGGCTGTCGTGCCAGGTGATCGTCAATGAAACGCCATTGGTGATCGAAATCCCGCGTTATTCGATCAATATGGCCAAGGAGGGGCATCGATGAAATGGACCGACATCAACGAGATTGCCGTCGAACTGGCGGAAGCTCATCCGCAGATTGATCCGCTGCAGATCAACTTCGTCGACCTGATGAACTGGGTGCTCGCTCTGCCCGGCTTCGAAGACGACTCCCGGCACTGTGGCGAGAAGATCCTGGAAGCGATCCAGCAGGCCTGGATTGACGAGCTGCAATGAAGCCCGACGACACCGGTGGTGGCCAGCGCAACGTTCTCGGCGGACCGCTGGGTTCGTGCAGCGAGAAGCCGATGACCGGGTTTTATCGCGACGGTTGTTGCAACACCGGGGACGAAGACCTTGGCAGCCACACGATTTGCGTGCTGCTAACCAGCGAATTTCTGGAATTTTCCAAGGCGCGTGGCAACGACCTGTCGACGCCCCGTCCCGAGTTCGCCTTTCCCGGACTCAAGGCGGGCGACCGCTGGTGCCTCTGTGCCATGCGCTGGCGCGAAGCCCTGCACGCGGGCAAGGCGCCACGCGTCGTTCTCAATGCCACCAATGAAGCCGCGCTGCTGATCGTCGGCCTGGACGACCTCAAACGGTACGCGATCGATCTGAATTGACGTGCCGGCGCTGCCAGCAACTCGCGGCAGGAATGGCGCCAGCGGCCAGGGCAGTACGGCCGGCATCCGTTTGCGCGCTGGCCGGAGATCGGTCGAATTGTTCTGGGGAGTGTGTCGATGAAGAAATGGGTCGTTGCCTGCGTGCTTGCCGGCGTTCTGTTTACCGCGGCAGCGGCCGACCGGGGGCTGCCACAGGCGATTTACCAGGCGGCGAGGAAGGGCGACGCAGTGGCCCAGTACAGGGTTGGCGAGATCTACGATCTTGGTCGGGGCGTCGCGCAGGATTACCGGGAAGCCGTCCAGTGGTATCGTCGGTCGGCCGAACAGGGCTATGCGCAGGCACAGTTCGCGCTCGGAGAAATGTACAAGAATGGCGATGGCGTTGCCAAGGACCTCGCGCAGGCCGCGCACTGGTATCGCCTTGCAGCGGAGCAGGGAAACCCGGGTGCCCAGCTCCTCCTCGGCGTGCTCCATGAAAGTGGCCTGGGTGTTGCGCTCGACTTCAGGGAAGCGGCGAAGTGGTATCGTCAGTCTGCTGATCGGGGGGATGCACGTGCGCAATTGCTGCTGGGCGTCTGTTACCAGCTCGGTCAGGGTGTATCCAGAAACCTCGTCGTTGCCTACGCGCTCTACAGCGTATCGGCCCGCAACGATTCCTCCCCGGGCAATCCGGCGCCGAACCATCGTGCTCAGTTGGCTCGCAGCATGAGCCCGGCGGAAATCGACGCGGCGAAAGGCCTGTCCGGCGAAATGTCCCGCGCCGGCAACTTCTCGCCGGCGCTCGATCGCTACCTCCAGAGCTCTTCGTCCGGGCCATGACTGCCTTTCGGCCACATACCTGGCCACGATGTACACTATCGTGTCGCAGATCCGGTAGCCGCGATTGGCAGGAAAGATTTGGCAAGAAAGCACATTGATCGACCCGCCGGAAGACGGTTACAATAGCGGGTTTTTCCACCTTGCTCCACCGTTCGCATGGCGGGGGGCTTCAACCACAAGGAGTATGCATGCGCCATTACGAAATCGTCCTCATCGTCCATCCCGACCAGAGTGAACAGGTCCCGGCGATGGTCGAGCGGTACAAGTCACTCATCGCCGGGCGTGCCGGGCAGATCCATCGTCTCGAAGACTGGGGACGTCGCCAGCTGGCCTATCCGATCCAGAAGTTGCACAAGGCGCACTACGTGCTGATGAACATCGAGTGCGATGGCGCGACCCTGAGCGAACTCGAGCATGGCTTCAAGTTCAACGACGCGATTCTTCGACACCTGACGATCAAGACGAAGCGTGCGGTGAGCTCGCCTTCGCCAATGATGAAGGACGAGAAGTCCAAGTCGCTGCTCGAGGTGCGCGCGCCGACAACGGCCGAGCAGTCGGCTGACTGATTGTCGAGGCGCTGCTGAATCGGCTCGAGCTGACCGGAACCCTGATCGAGCGGCAGGGGCTGCGCTTCACGCCGGCTGGCGTGCCGGTCACGGAATGCCTGATCGAACACCAGTCGGAACAGGTGGAAGCCGGCAGTCCCCGTCGCGTCGAGTGCGAGATCCGGGCGATTGCGCTGGGTCCGACGGCACGCTGGCTGGCGGCGGCAAGTCCCGGCGCGGCGCTTCGCCTGACCGGCTTTCTCGCCGCCCGTAGCCGAAACAGCAAGCAGCCGAGACTGCATATCACTACGATCGAATTTGTCGAAGGAAATCAAGATGGCAAGATTCTTCAAGAAGAAGGATGACAAGAACGTCAAGAAGCGGGGAAGTGGTCTGTTCAAGCGGCGCAAGTTCTGCCGCTTCACTGCCGAGAAGATGGAAGAGATCGACTACAAGGACGTCGATCTGTTCAAGGAGTATATCGCCGAGAACGCCAAGATCATGCCGGCGCGCCTGACCGGGACCAAGGCGGGTTATCAGCGCATGCTGTCGGTTGCCATCAAGCGCGCCCGTTTTCTCGCGCTGCTGCCGTACACCGACAATCACCAGTAGGAGACGACGATGCAAATCATTCTGATGGAAAAGGTCGCCCACCTCGGAAACCTCGGCGATCTCCTCAAGGTGCGCGCTGGCTATGCTCGCAACTATCTGATTCCCAAGGGGAAGGCCAAGCGTGCGACGCCTGCTGCACTGCAGGAGTTCGAAGCGAAGCGTGCCGAACTCGAAAGCATTGCCGGCGAGAAACTGGCCGCCGCGCAAGCACAGGCCGAGAAGCTCGGTGGAGTGGTGGTGACGATTGCGCGCAAGGCCGGTGTCGATGGTCGCCTGTTCGGTTCGGTGACAAATTTCGACGTCGCCGATGGCTTGCGCGCGCTTGGATTCGAGATCGAGAAATCGGCGATTCGCATGCCTGCCGGTCCGCTCAAGACGATTGGCGAGACGCAGTTGGAGGTGTCGCTGCACAGCGACGTGCTGGCGACGGTGACGGTCGCCGTCGTCGTCGAGCAACCGAAGCTGTAGCTCGCCGCCCGTCGGTAACAGGGCCCTGCCGGAAGGCAGGGTTTTTTTTTCTCCGGCAGGAAATGGCGCGCTAAACTCATTCCTTTGCCCGGCGCGGACGGCGGAGGATCGGATACAGGCGAAACCTGTTGCGCCCGCCGCTGTTGACGCGCCAGGTCGATCGAAGACCACTGGATGGATTCCGATGTCCGACACGACGCTGGCCCATTTGCGCGTGCCACCGCATTCACTGGAAGCGGAGCAATCCGTGCTCGGCGGCCTGCTGCTCGATAACGCGGCCTTCGACAAGATCGCCGACGTAATGGCCGAGGGCGATTTCTATCGCGACGAGCACAAGCGCATTTACCGCCAGATTCGCAAACTGCTCGAGCGTGGCAAGCCGGCCGATGCGGTGACGGTTGCCGAGGGCCTCGATCTGGCCGGCGAGGGCAATGCAACCGGCGGGCTTGCCTACCTTGGCGAACTGGCGGCGAACACACCGTCGGCGGCGAATATTCGACGTTATGCGGAGATCGTCCGGGAGCGGGCAATTCTTCGGCTACTGGTGACTGCCGGCGATGAAATCGCTGGCAGTGCGCTCAACCCGCTCGGCCGAGATGCCAAGACCCTGCTTGACGAGGCGGAGGCAAAGGTCTTCGCGATCGCCGAAGGCGGCTTTCGTCACCAGTCCGGCTTCGTGCACATCAACCCGCTGCTGACGCAGGTCGTCGAACGTATCCAGGAACTGCACGATCGCGACAATCCCTCGGACATCACCGGCGTGCCGACCGGCTATCACGATCTCGACGCGAAAACCTCGGGCCTGCAGGGCGGCGACCTGCTGATCGTCGCCGGTCGTCCGTCGATGGGAAAGACGTCGTTTGCGCTCAATATCGCCGAGTATGTGGCGATCGAGGTCGGTCTGCCCGTGGCCATTTTTTCGATGGAGATGGGTGGAACGCAGCTTGCGATGCGCATGCTGTCGTCGGTCGGTCGGCTCGATGCGCATCGCGTACGCACCGGCCGTCTCAATGACGACGAGTGGTCGCGCCTGTCCTTTGCCCTGGGCAAGATGCACGAGGCACCGATCTACATTGACGAGACCCCGGCACTCAATCCGATCGATCTGCGCGCGCGTGCGCGCCGCCTGCACCGCCAATGTGGCAAGCTTGGCCTGATCGTCATCGACTATTTGCAGTTGATGTCCGCCACTTCGCAGGGCGAGAACCGGGCTACCGAAATCTCCGAGATCTCGCGATCGCTGAAGGGTCTCGCGAAGGAACTGGGCGTTCCGCTGATGGCGCTTTCGCAGCTCAACCGGTCGCTCGAACAGCGACCGAACAAGCGTCCGGTAATGTCCGACCTGCGGGAATCGGGAGCGATCGAACAGGACGCCGACCTGATCATGTTCATCTACCGTGACGAGGTCTACAACCCGGATACGCCGGACAAGGGAGTCGCCGAAATCATCATCGGCAAGCAGCGCAACGGGCCGATCGGCACCACCCGCCTGACCTTTCTCGGCGAATACACGCGCTTCGAGAATTTCGCCAATCCGGGCTCGTATTGAGCGGCGACTGCCGCAGGGCGACTGCGTTCAGACCTCGACGCGGCTGGCGTTGACCGTGTAGTTGAAGTGCTGGCTGTCGGCGGCGTCGAAACGAATGCCTCCCGCCTCGGCCTGCGGCAGCACCAGAAAGGGCAGTGGTCTGCCGGTGGCGCCATAGAGGCGCACATCCTGCGCCGAATTGTAGGCGATCCAGTTCATTTCCCAGAAACCAAATAGCAGCTTTCTGAGAACCACGAGCTTCGGGTCGCTGCTGTTCAAGTGCTCATCATGGATGGCCTTGCGCACATCACCGGGATCGACCGGGATCCAGCCGTATCCCGGCGTATAGAACTCGGCGCGGCAATGTTGCACGGCGCGCAGGTTGCCGGTGGCGCCGAGTCCGGCGAACAGCCGCGAGCTGTCGACACGCAGTCCGAACACAGGACGTGCTGGGATCCCGATCGAGCGACACATCGCGACGAAGAGGAGCGAGATGTCGGCGCTCTTCCCGCCCAGTTGGCCACTGTCGAGCATCGCTTCGACATCGCCCTGGCCGATGCCATTGCGCGCCGGATCGTAGCTCGTGTTTTCCACCACCCAGTCGTAGATCGCCTTGCCCTGGGCGACCGGATCCTTGATCCGGCCGACCGCCCGTTCGGCGGTACGGCGCACGAGCCCGTCGGTCGGCACCAGATCGGTCGTTTGCAGGCAGCGGCGGAGAACGTCCCCTCGTTCGGCGACGCTGCCGCGTCGAGTGATGTCGAAATGACGGTCCTGTTTCGCTACCTGACTGAGGAGTTGCAGTTGCGGCGTTGCACTGCCGTCCTTCCAGTCCGCGTAAAACACTTCCATTTCGGCCACGGGGTCGCGGTAAATGCCGGCGCTGTCGAAATTTCCTCGCCAGCTATGGCCCAGCGAGCGTTGCCAGAAAGTGTCCTTGTATTGGGCCAGCGGTATCCATACCCGCAGTCGTCCCTTGACGTTGCTGATCGTGATTTGCGAGGTGATATCGTAGTTTCGCCAATTGGGCAGAGGCTCGTCCGGCAGGCTGATGGCGTTGCGAGCTTCGGCGGGGGCAGCCGGAACGGTCGCGGCCGGCTGCGTTGCCGCTGGCGTTTCGGCAACCGGGCGGTAACTGTGTCTGCCGCCCTTACTGGAAGAGCTGGCGCGGCCACCGCCCCGCGCGCTGCCCTTGCCGCCGGAACTGCCCTTGCTGCTGCTCTTGCCGCCCGAGCTCTTGCCACTTCCGTGAGCGGTGGATTTTGCCGGAGCCGAACTGGTGGCCTTCTTGCTATTGGCGGCGAGCACGGGCGCCGGCGCCAATAGCGAGAGAAGCGCAGAGGCGGCAAGGAAATCGCGTCGTTTCAATCGACTCTCCGGTAAGCGTGGGATCCTTGTCGCACGGATCCGGCAGCACGGATCGGTGGCTAAAAACGGCCGGGCCGTGTCATGCGACACGGCCCGATCCTTCCGGAAAAATTATAGCACCTCTGCCGCGTGGTCGGCCAGGCGGGAGCGTTCGCCGCGCTGCAGCGTAATGTGTCCGGCATGTTTCCATCCCTTGAAGCGATCGACGACGTAGGTAAGTCCGGAACTTCCTTCCGTCAGATAAGGCGTGTCGATCTGGGCAAGGTTGCCCAGGCAGATCACCTTGGTGCCGGGGCCGGCACGGGTGATCAGGGTCTTCATCTGCTTCGGCGTCAGGTTCTGCGCCTCGTCGATGATCAGGAACTTGTTGATGAAGGTGCGGCCGCGCATGAAGTTGAGCGACTTCACCTTGATGCGCGAGCGGATC
>WBZT01001924.1_pt1 | contig 14791 bp, 9 predicted proteins | sample 5204241 | NCBI WGS metagenome assembly WBZT01 (sample SAMN12344358, study PRJNA552823) | activated sludge metagenome | biome: Activated sludge suspended growth; feature: Nitrification reactor; material: Wastewater; isolation source: activated sludge from nitrification reactor of wastewater treatment... | reverse complement strand
GACGGCGGCGAGGCGCACCGACTGACGCGCGCTCAGGCCTGCGGCCGAGGTGTGGAACCAGCGCCGAGCCGCCGCGTCGGCGCCGAACACGCCGTCGCCCCACTCGATCGTGTTCAGGTAGAGCTCAAAGATGCGCCGCTTGCTCAGCGTGTGTTCGAGCCGCAGCGCGAGCACGAGCTCCTCCAGCTTGCGCAGCGGCGAGCGCGACGTGCTCAGCCACAGGTTCTTCGCCAGCTGCTGCGTGATCGTGCTGCCGCCGCGTGCGATGCGGAACGTCTCGAGGTCCTTGCGCGCGCTGGCCTTGATCTCGTTCCAGTCGAGGCCGTCGTGCGAGAAGAAGGCGTCGTCCTCGGCGATGAGCACCGCGTGCCGCAGGTGCGGCGAGATGCGCTCGTACGGCACCCAGCGATGCGATGGCTTCCACGCGCGGCCGTCGCGCTCCGCCTCGCGGGCACGCTGGCGTGCGAGCGCGCTCGGCCACGGATCGCGCTTCGCCAGCGAGGCGACGTCGATCGTCGCCGCGCGAACGACCGCCCACGCGACCGTCGCGGCCAGCGCGACGAGCGAGAGTCCCACGAGCCGGCCGAGCCACGAGCCGGAACGCGGGCCGCGACGCGATCGGGAGCGAGCCATCCGTGTGCCTCCGGGTGAGGGGACGATCCGCGGCGCAATCTAGACGATTTCGCCCGGCGCGGCATCGCGGGGACCCACGCGCCGAAACCCTCGCGCGGGCCGCGCCGAACGACCTGCTTCACGCGCGGCCCGGTTTGGCGCGTGCGGGAGCGCTGCCTATACTGCCGCCCTCGCGTTCACGCATTCCGACCCTTCCCACATCCGGGGCCCTCCTCATGAGCACGACGACCTCGAGCTACCAGTACCTCCTCGTCGAGCAGCGCGGCGCGGTGACGGTGCTGACCGTCAACCGACCCGACAAGATGAACGCCATTCACCGCGCGTCGCTGGAGGAGATCGCGACCGCCGTGCGCGCGTTCGTCGCCGACCCGTCGCAGGGGGCGCTGATCGTCACGGGCGCGGGCACGAAGGCCTTCATCGCCGGAGCCGACATCGGCGAACTGCAGCCGCTCGGGCCCGCGGCCGCCGAGGACATCTCTCGTTACGGGCAGTCGGTCGTGAACCTGCTCGAGCGCTCGCCCAAGCCGACGATCGCCGCGATCAACGGTTTCGCGTTCGGCGGCGGGTGCGAGCTGGCGCTCGGCTGCCACATCCGCCTCGCGTCCGACAACGCGGTGATGGGCCTGCCCGAGGTGAAGCTCGGCATCATCCCCGGCTACGGCGGCACGCAGCGCCTGCCGCGGCTCGTCGGCCAGGGCCGCGCGCTGGAGCTGATTCTCTCCGCCGGCAGCATCAAGGCCGACGAGGCTTTCCGCATCGGCCTCGTGAACCGTGTCGTGCCGCAGGCCGAGCTGATGGCCGAGGCCGAGAAGCTCGCGAACACGATCCTCAAGAACGGCCCGATCGCCGTTGCGGCCGCGCTCGAGTCCGTCGTGCGCGGCGGCAGCCTGCCGCTCGACGAGGGCCTGCGCTTCGAGAGCGGGCGGTTCGGCATCGTCGCGGCGAGCGAGGACATGCACGAGGGCCTGCAGGCGTTCCTCGACAAGCGGCCCGCGAACTTCCGCAACCAGTGAGCGACCCGGCCGGCGGCGCGCGCGACGTGATCGTCCCGCGCGCCGCCGCCGTGTTCGCGGTTGAAGCGCCGGCGCCGGCGCGCCGATAATGCCGGCGTCGTTCACCCACGGAGGCGTCATGGAGGACGTGCTGCACGACCTCATCCCGATGTCGCTGTCGCTGCTGCTCGGCACCCTCGTCGGGTGGGAGCGGCAGATGGGCCGCAAGCCCGCCGGGCTGCGCACGCACGTGCTCGTCTGTCTCGGCTCGACGATGTTCTGCCTCACGACGTCGTACGCGTACGCCGCGTACGGCGGGCACAGCCTCGACGCCTCGCGCATCGTGCACGGTGTCGTCACCGGCGTCGGCTTCCTCGGTGCGGGCAGCATCATGCGTCACGAGGGCTACGTGGCCGGCCTCACGACCGCGGCCAGCGTGTGGATGGTCGCCGCGATCGGCGTCGCCGTGGGTGTGCATGCGTACGCGCTCGCCGTCATCGGAACCGTGTTCGCGCTGATCGTGCTCGAGGGCTACCGCTGGGTGGAGCGCTTCCTGTCACCCGGACACGAGAACAGCGAGTAGCGCCGTCGCCTCACGCGAAGAGGCCGGCCTTCCGCGGGGAAGGCCGGCCTCTTCGCTTCGGGGACCGATCGTCAGGCGACGACGACGCGTCGCGACGTGACCACGCGGCCGTTCACTTCGAGCCGCACGAGGTAGACGCCGGACGTCACGGGCACGTCACGGTCGTCGTGTCCGTCCCAGCCGCACGCGTGCTCGCCCGCGGCGATCTCGCCCACGAGCACACGGCGCACGAGCGAGCCGTTCTCGGCGAACACGCACACGGTCGCCGCCGTCGTGCGCGGCAGCGCGAAGCGCAGCAGCGCGACGTTCGGTCGTACGCCGGGAACGCCGGTACGATCGACCGACGTGGATGCGTTCAGCACCAGGCCGGAAGGGAATGGAATTGCTTCTCGACGCGCCATGACACGATCTCGACCGCCGGGCGGGGCGCTGAGAGGGAACGTCGAACCGCAGTCGAGTCGGGGGGCGGTTCGGGTGTTCGCGCTCGTGTCGATTGCCGAGGGGGAGCTCCGCGAGCGAAGCACTGGGCGCGACTGCCGTCCGCAATATGCCCCCGGAAGCGGCCGAATCCAAGTGGAGAATTGCGGTTCCGGCCGGATTCCGAAGCCGAGGATTCGCGAGTGCCACCCGGCTCGACGCGGGAAGCACCGCTCGACGGCGGCGCGCCCCGTCCGGGCCCTGATGGTCGCCCTTCCGCCGGCCGCCGAGGTCAGCGCGGCGCCGGAGACCGCTCGAGCTCGGAGAGCACGAGGTCGCCCACGGCGTCGGTCCCGAAGCCGGAGTCCATTCCGAGGTTCGGCAGCCGGTGCGAGCGCAGCAGACGCACGACGGCGTCCTCGATCCGGTTCGCGCCGGAGCGCTCGCCGAGGAACTCCAGCATCATCGAGACCGCCATGATCGTCGCGAGCGGGTTCGCGCGGTTCTGGCCGGCGAAGGGCGGCGCCGAGCCGTGGATCGACTCGAACAGGCTCACGCGGCCCGGGTGCAGGTTCGCGCTCGCAGCGAGCCCGAGGCCGCCGACGAGCGCCGCGCCGAGGTCGGTGAAGATGTCGCCGAACATGTTGCTCGTGACGACGGTGTCGTACTGCTCGGGTGCGGTGACCGCGAACATGCACGCGGCGTCGATGTACTGGTGTTCGCGGGTCACGTCCGGGTACTCGGCCCCGACTTCCGCGAAGGTGCGCGTCCAGAGCTCCATCGCGCGGATCGCGTTCGCCTTGGTGAGCAGCGTGAGCTTGCGGCGCCGGTCGCGCGCTCGGCAGCGCTCGAACGCGAAGCGGATCACGCGCTCGACGCCCTTGCGCGTGAAGATGATTTCCTGCGTCGCGACCTCGTCGGGCGTGCCCTTCTTGAACTGGCCCCACATGCCCGCGTACGCGTCCTCGGTGTTCTCGCGCACGACCTCGAAGTCGAGGTGCTCGGGCCCCTTGTCCTTCAGCGGCGTCAGCGAGGCGTCGTAGAGCTTCACCGGCCGCAGGTTCGCGTACAGGTCGAGCCCGAACCGCAGCCGCGCGACGATGCCGAACTCGAGGAAGCCGGGAGCCATGCGCGGATCGCCGATCGCGCCGAGCAGCACGGCGTCGTGGCCGCGGATCTCCTCGAACGCGGCGTCGGGCAGCACTTCGTTCGTCTTCAGGTAGTGCTCGGCGCCGAACGGATAGCGCGTCGCTTCGTACGCGAAGCCCTCGAGCGCCGCGGTGCGTTCGAGCACGCGCAGCCCCTCGCGCACGACCTCGGGTCCGATGCCGTCGCCGGGAATGACCGCGATGCGCCACGGGCGTGCCATGGGTTCTCCTCGCCGCGCTCGCGCGGCGCTCAGGGGTTGATCATGTACTCGACCGTCACCCACGCGGGCACCGCGCGGCCGAGCCGGGTCGCGGGGCGGAAGCGCCAGTCGCGTGCGCTCGCGAGCACGTCGTGCAGCAGCGGCGCCGGCAGCGTGGCCGGGTCGAGGTAGGGGAAGTAGTCGGCGACCGCGCGGCCGTTCTCGTCGACGAGCACCGTGACGTAGAGCTTGAGCGGATGCGCGAGGTGCATCACCGCCCTGAGCGAATCCGGCACCGTCGACTGCGGCGGCGTGCCGTAGAGCCCCGCCGAGGTGTCCACCTTCGGGTTCTCCTCGATCTTGGGGCCCACCGGCGAAACGAGCTCGGCGACGCGCCGTCGGCCGACGAGGAAGTGCGTCGGCAGCGAGTCCGGCTTCGCGCCGGGCATGCGAGAGCGCACGAACGCGATCGCCGGCGCGCTCCACGCGGAGTCGCGCGCGATCGCCGCCTCGAGGGCGGCGCGCGTCGCGAGCCGGTCGCCGTCGCGCCATGCCCACAGGGCGCGCAGATACTCGGCCTCGGGCAGCAGCGGATCGAGGTACGCCGCGCGCCGCGCCGCTTCACGCGCGGTCGCCGCGTCGCCTGCGCGGCCCGCGGCCACGGCGAGCAGCAGGTGCGCGCGCCCCGTCAGCGGTTCGGCGCGCACCAGCACATTCGCGGCTGCGAGCGCCTCCTGGGGACGACCGAGCGCCAGCGCCAACTCGGCGCGCGCCTGGGCCACGTAGGCGTGCCACCCGGTGAAGCGGCCGTCGAGCCAGAGCCACGCGCGCCGCGCGTCGTACTCGCGCCAGCGCAGCGCGGGCAGCGTGTCCGTGAGCGCCGCCGAGAGCAGCGGACCGTTCATGCGCGCCCACGCGCTGTCGAGCTGGCCGGAGCGCGCTTCGTCGAGCGCGAGCCAGAGTTCGAGATCGCCGTCGGGTTTCACGCGCGCCCGCAGTCCGCGCAGCGCGGTCGCCGCCTGCGCGTAGTGGCCGTCGTCCTCGAGCGCGCGGATCGCGTCGGCGTCCCGCACGCGCTGCAGCGAATCGGCCGCGGCCGGCCTCGCCACGGCGGCCGGTTTCGCCGGCGCACGGCGCGTGGCCGGGCGTGTCGCCGGCGTCGCGGCGATCGCGCACGCCGCGGCGAGCGACAGGAGGGCGAGGAGCAGGAGCGACGGTCGGGCGAATCGAGCGGGCGCGTTCAGGGGACCTGGGTCTCCGCCAGCGCCGCGAGCACGGCGTGGATCTCGTCCTCGGTGAGCAGCCGGTCGACGGTTCGATCCGGCGCGACTCGAGCCAGTAGACGACGTTGCTCTCTCCGCTCATCGGGCCGACCTCGATCTCCTGCCGGCGCCCGATCAGGCCCGCGGGCACTCCCGAGTAGATGCGGTCCGCGAGCCAGTCCTCGCCCTTGCGGTACGCCTTGATCACCGCCGCTGCGTGCACGCCGGTGCCGGTGCGGAACGCGTCCGCGCCGACCATCGGGTAGTTCACGGGAATCGGCACGCCCATCGTCGCCGAGGCCTTCTCGCAATATTCGGTCAGCGACGTGAGGTCGTTCTCGATCCAGCCGAGCAGACGAAGGTTCACGAGCAGCTGGTCCATCGGCGTGTTGCCGACGCGCTCGCCGATGCCGATGGCGCACGCGTGCACGCGCGTCGCGCCGGCGCGAATCGCGGCGATCGTGTTGATCACCGACATGCCGCGGTCGGAGTGGCCGTGCCAGTCGATGCCGACGCGCACGCCGCTCTCCTGGACGACTTCGTGCGTGAAGCCGAGCAGGTTGCGCACGCCCGATGGCGTCGCGTGGCCGACCGTGTCGCACAGGCAGAGCCGCCGAGCGCCGCACTCGATCGCGGTGAGGAAGAGCCGGCGCAGCGTCGCGGGATGCGCACGGATCGTGTCCTCGGTCACGTACATCACCTCGAGCCCGTTCGAAGCGGCGAACGTCACGGCCTCGCGCGTGTGCTGCAGCATCATTTCGTCGGTCCAGTTCTCCGCGTACTGGCGGATCGGCGACGAGCCGATGAACGTGCACACCTCGATCGGCAGGCCGACCTTCTGCGACACGTCCACGATGGGTTCGATGTCGCGCACCATCGTCCGCGCCGCGCAATTGGCCTTGATGCGCAGCTTCGAGCCGACGATCTCCTGCGCCAGCCGCGTCACGTCGCGCACGACGTGCGGCCCCGCGCCCGGCAGCCCGATGTCGGCGGTGTCGATGCCGAGCCGGTCCATGAGGTGGAGCAACTCGATCTTCTCGTCGATGCTGGGCGTGAGGACCGACGGCGACTGCAGTCCGTCCCGCAGCGTCTCGTCGTCGAACTGGATCCGGAAGGGTGGCTGGTCCCAGACCTCACCGGCGAGGTTCCAGTCGTAGATCAGGTCGCGCTCGTCCATCGGGGGCTCCTGCGTGCGGGGTCCGGATGCGGCGGTTCGCGGGACGGAGAATAAACCGGGAATCGAGCGCGCGGGCAAGGGCCGTCGTGCCTCATCGAACTCGCGCGGGGCATCGCACGGCTTTCCGCTTGCCTCGCGTGCGGTGCGACTCCCAGAATACCCGTCGCGAATCCCCCGTTGCGACCATGACGGGCCCCCATGACCAGTTCGAGTTCCTGTTCCAGCGGCACGGCCTTCGACACAGCGGCACAACGTCACATCGCGGAGATCTTCCGCACCATCCCGCCGGAGGAGTTCCTCGCCGAGTTGCGCGGTTACGCGCCTCGCGGCCGGGACGAGAGGGCGATCCACGCCCTGTACTCGGGTTGGGCGCTGAACGACGCGGGCGAGTACCTCCGGGCGCGCCAGCAGTTGCTGGTCGCGCTGAGGCTCTCCCGTCCGGGAACGCGTGACCGCGTCCTGCTGCACGGCCTGCTCGGCGACTCGTACCTGCGCGTCGGACAGCTCGAGCGCGCGGAGCACTGCGCGCACCGCGGCCTGGCGTCCGACCAGTGCGCCGACGACGACGGCTTCCTCCACGCCGGCCACCAGATGATGCTCGCCCGCATCCACGAGCTGCGCGGGCTCGTCAGCACGTCCCTGCAGATCGGCAACGCCTGCCTCACGCGGCTGCAACCCGACAACCCGATGTGGGTGCCGATTCACTGCCTGCTCGTCTTCTGTCACCTGCGCCTCGGCCGGCTGGCCGAGGCGGAGACGCTCGTGACACAGGCGCGCCTTCCCGAGGAGAGGCCCGTTCCGGCTCGGCGGCAGTCGTGGGCGCTCGACGAGGCCGAGTGCTGGCTGGCGCTCGCGCAGGGCGACCACGAGCGGGCGCTCCGGGTGATCGGCCGCGCCCGGTCCTCGAACTTCATCGGCAGCGGTGCCCGCGTGCAGGTGCTCTTCGAAGCACTCGAGGCTCTCGTGCTCGTCGCACGGCGCGAGTGGCGCGGGGCGGAACGACTCGCGGGCCGCGCGCTCGCGCGCTGCACCGCCAACTCGCGCAACTCCGACATGGGCGTGATCGCGGGCCGCGCACTGGCGCTCGCGCTGATGGGGCAGGAGCGCTGGCACGAAGCGCTCGAGGCGGCGCGTTTCGCCGCACGCGTCGGGCTCGTGCTCGACCGTTTCGAGGGCGTGGCCGCGCTGCGCCACGTGGCCGAGTGCCACCACGCGCTCGGCGAGCACGACGCCGCCCGGCGCGCCTACCGCGAGGCGCTCGGCGTGCACGCCGGCGCGCAGTTCGTCGGCGAGCGCCGTGCGCTGGAAGCGAGCATCGCGCGCGCGGGCTTCGGCGAGTTGCTCGCTCGCGACGGCGGTTCGCACGCCGCGCCGGCTTCCGGCCGCGTGCTCCACCGCACGCCGCTCTCGAGCGGGCGCGTCTTCCACACCAGCGACACGCGGCTCCTCGAGGCCGTGCGCTCCGCCGCGCTCACCGAACTGCCCGTGCTGATCGAGGGCGAGACCGGGACGGGCAAGAACCTCGTGGCCCGCGTCATCCACGAGCTCGGCCCGCGCGCCCTGCGACCGTTCGTCACCGTCGACTGCTCGACGTTGCCCGCTGCCCACGCCGACGCGGTGCTCTTCGGTGCGGTCGCCGGCGCGACACCCGGCGTGACGGCGGATCGCGAAGGACTGCTCGCGCAGTCGGACGGTGGCTCGCTCGTGCTCGACGGCCTGCCCTCGCTGCCCACGGAACTCCAGTCCCGCCTGCTGAGCGTGGTGGAAGAGGGCGAGTACCGCCGGCTCGGCGAGGACCGCCCGCGCCGCGTGCGCATCCGGTTCATCGCGACCAGCGCGAGCGACGTGAACGACTTCGTGGCGGACCGGCGCGTCCTGCCCGACCTCTTCTTCCGCCTGTGCGGGCATCGCCTCTCGCTCCGCCCTCTGCGCACGCGGCCGGCGGAGATTCCACTGATCGCCGACGCGTTCGCGCGGCGCTCCGGTCTCGCGGGCATCACGCCCGCAGCGATGGCCCGACTGCGTTCGCAGTACTGGCCGGGCAACGAGCGCCAGCTCGAAATGACGATGCGGTTGCTCGCGGCCTCGCTGCCGACCGACTCGTGGCTGGACCTGGAGCAACTCGAGGAGCACCTCGCGCACAACGGGCCCGCGGAATCGCCCGCGGTCCCCAACGGCACGCTCCGCGAGAACCGCGCGGCCGGCGAGCGCGCGGCACTGCTCGAGGCGCTGACGCAGCACGACGGCATCGTCGCGCGCGCCGCGCGCGCGCTGGGCCTCTCGCGGCAGGGCTTCTACAAGGCGATGCAGCGGACCGGGCTCGCGCCCGCCGGTCGCGGCCGGCGGAGCACGCGCACGGGCGACTGACGCGGCGCTTCAACGCGCGATCACGACGCGCCGAACCACGTTCGCGCCGCCGGCCCGCAGCCGCACGAAGTAGAGGCCGGGGCGAAGCGCCGAGACGTCGGTGGCGGCCTCGTGGCGCCCGGGACCGAACGCGCCGTCGGCGAGCCGGGCGACCGTGCGGCCCGCGACGTCGATCAGCTCCAGCCGCACGTCCGTCGCGCGCGTCAGCGTGAACGCGATCCGCTGCGCGGTGCGCGCCGGGTTCGGCGCGGGCGGTTCCAGCGCGAACAGCGCGTCCGCGTCCGGCACCGAAGCTCCCGCATCGCCGATGCGGAACGTCGCGCCCGTCGCGCTCGCCACGTTGCCCGCGAAGTCGCGCGCGTCGATGCGCACGACGGCGGTCGTGGTGGCCGGCCCGGTGACCGTCCACGTGTACGTGCCGTCGTCGTCGAGGCCCGCCGCGACGGGCTCCCAGGGACCTGCCGCGCCGTTGCGCGAGAGCCAGAGGTCCACCGACTGCACGCCCTGCGCGTCGTCGGCGGTCCAGGCGAACGTCGGCGTCGAACCGATCGCGAACGTCGCACCCGCCGTCGGCGACGTGGCGGTCACCGCCGGCGCGATGTCGTCGATCGCCAGCACGCGCGCCAGTCCCGTGCGCCACTGTCCGCCGACCGACGTGAAGTCGCCGCCGACGATCGTCGCGCCGCCGTCGATCGCGATCGCGTTCACGGGCCCGTTGGTGCCGGCGTTCCACGACGTCGCGAGTCCCGCCGCGTCGTCCAGCGTGGCGAGCCGGCTGCGCGGCTGGCCGCCGATCAGCGTGAACGAGCCGCCCACGCGCACGGTCGCCCCGTCGCGCGCGAGCGCGTACACCTGCGTGTTGGGCGTCGCGCTCCACGGCGTCGCCATGCCGGTGACCGTGTCGAGCTGCGCGACGCAGAAGCGCGCCGCGCCGCCGATGACGCTGAACCAGCCGGTCGTCCAGACGCGGTCGCTCTCGGCCACGAGGCCGGTCGCGGCGTGGCTCGCGTTCGGGTTCCATGCGAGCAGGTCGCCGGTCGACGCGTCGAACGCCGCGAGATGGTTGCGCGTCGTGCCGTTCGCGATCGTGAAGTCGCCGGCGACGTACACGCGCTGCCCGCTCACCGCGACCGCGCTCGCGCTCGTGTTGAGCACCGGGTTCCAGTCGCGCCCGAGCCCCGTGGCGGAATCGAGCGCCGCCAGCCCCGAGTGCGCGCCGCCGCCCGCGGCCGCGAAGCCACCGGCGATCCACACGGTGCCGGCGTGCAGCGCGATCGCGTTCACGGTGCCGTTCGGCGACGGATCCCATGTCCGCAGCGCGCCGCTCACCGCGTCGAACGCCGCGAGCTTGTTGCGCGGCCCGCTGCCCGCGTTCGCGAACTCGCCACCCGCGTAGAGCGTCGAGCCGCTCGCCGCGAGCGTGAACACGAGGTTGTCCGCTCCCGGATTCCACGCCGACAGCGCGCCGCTCGCGAGGTCGAACGCCGCGAGGTGTGCGCGCGCCGCGCCGCCGACGCTCGCGAACTCGCCCGCGGCGCATACGCGCCCCGGCGCGTGCGCCAGTGCGCGCACGTGGCCGTTGGTGCCCGCGCTCCACGCCTGCACCGCGCCGCTCGCGAGGCTCACCGCGGCGAGGTTGCGCCGCGGCTGGCCGCCCACGCTGCGGAACGCGCCGCCGAGCACGACGCGGCTGCCGTCGACCGCGAGCGCGAGCACGAAGCCGTCGGGTGCCGGATTCCACGCCGTCGCGAGCGCGGTCGTGGTGTCGATCGCGGCGACGAACGGTCGCACCGCGCCGCCCGCGCGCGTGAAGTGCCCGCCCGCGATCACCACGCCGTCGGTGAGCGCGAGCGCGCTCACGTCCGCGTTGGGCGCCGGGTTCCATGCCGTCGCGCTGCCGGTCACCGCGTCGAGCGCCGCGAGGAACGGCCGCGATGCGCCGCCCGCGACGGTGAAGAGCCCGCCGGCGACGATCGTGCCGCCGCGCGTCGCGAGCGCTTCGACGGTGCCGTTGGCGCCCGCGTTCCACGTCGTCGCCGATCCGCTCGCGGCGTCGAGCATCGCGATGCGGCTGCGCGGTGCGCCGCCGATCGTGGTGAACGAGCCGCCCGCGACGATCGCGCCGTTCGACTCGGCGAGCGCGAGCACGCTCGCGTCGGCGTCGGGTTGCCACGCCGCGAGCGCGCCGCTCGCCGCGTCGAACGCCGCCGCGCGCGCGCGCGCCGCGCCGCCCGCGTGCGTGAACGCGCCGCCCGCGTACACGAGGCCGCCGCGCACGAGCAGCGCGTACACCGGACCGTCGGCGCCGGGATTCCAGGCGTCGAGCGAGCCGTCGCCGCGCAGGTGCGCGAGGCGCGTGCGTGCGACACCGGCGATCGAGAGGAAGTCGCCGCCCACGTACCAGCCGCCCGCGCCGTCGGCGACGCACGCGTACACGCTGCCGTTGACGCGCGGCCATCCCGCCGGCACCGCCGCGCTCGCCGAGTCGAGCGGCACGCACGAGCCGGTGCTCGGGCCCGCCCAGTCGAAGCCGCCACCCACGTACAGCCTGCCGTTCGCGATCACGCTCGCGTACACCGGCCCGTTCGTCATCGGGAAGCGCGGGTCGGCGACCTGCGCCGGCGCGCTGCGCGCGGCGAGGAGGCCGGCGGCGAGCGCCAGCGCGAGCAGCGCGGTGCGCGCGAGGCGCGGATGTCGGGCGGGATGCGGGGTCGAGCTCAAGGCGGCCTCACGGTGCGGCGGCGAGTGCGCCGCGACCGGCGGGGGTCGGGGACTCGGGGGGTACGAACCCTTCAAGGCTATCGTGCCGCGTGCGGGTGACTCAACGGTTTCGTGCGGGTCCGCGGGGCCCGAAAACACGATCGCCCCCGGCGGGATGCGCCGGGGGCGTCGCGCGGATCAGCGGATCACGACCAGCCGCCGCGATCTCGAGACGCCGCCCGCCTCGAGCCGCACGATGTAGATCCCGGGCGCCAGTGTCCGCCCCGCGTCGTCGGCCAGCACGAGAAGCGCCGATGCGGATCCGGCCGGGTACTCGGCGTCGACGAGCCTCCGCACGCGCCGACCGGTGGCGTCGTAGAGCTGAAGCGTGACGCGGCTGCGATCGGGGAGAGCGAAGCGGACGAGCGCCGTCGCGTTCGCCGGCGAAGGCGAAGGCGGTTCGAGCACGAGCGCGCGCGACGAGGCCGCGTCCACCGCGAGCGGCGGCGAGTTGGCGTACGACGCCGCCGAATCGCCCGGTGAAGTCCACGTGCGTGCGGACGCGTCGGTCGCACGCACGCGCACCACCGTGCGAGGAGACGTCGGCGACGTCGAGTCGGCGAGCGTCGGCACCGTGGTGACGTACTCGCTCGCGCCGCTCGCCGCGACGTGCGCCACGGCCGACCACGTACCGTCGGGCGACTCGCGCAGCACGTCGTAGCCGCTCGTGGCCATCGTCGCGTCGCCCTCGAGGCACGAGGCCGCCCAGCGCACCTCGATCCAGCCGCCGAGGTCGTTCGGCACGTCGCGCGCGGAGACGATGCGCGGCGAGGTGTCGCCACGCCGGCCGTACGCGTCGAGGTGCTGGGCGCGTATTCCGTACTCACTTCTGAGAGAGCCCTGGCCGGAATCGGCGAGCGAGTAGAAATCCAGCACACCGCCATCACCTGTGGACAGCATGACGTTCGGCGTCGTGACGGCCTCATATGCCTGGCGCTGATCCCAGACCGAGAGCAGTGTGGGTGGTGGTTCTGGCCACAGCCGCGAGCCGTCAATCGAAATACGCTGCGCGCCCTCGAGCGCGTTCGGTATCTGGGCGGAGGGATGAAGCGTGACCGTGGTGCTGCCGTCCGGGTTGCGGAAGAGGCGCGTATCGGCCGTCTGACCGGTGCACTTCCCGGTCAACACGGGCGAGGGCCACAACCAGGTGCCGCTGGAGTCCATGAGTTGCACGTGAGTCCACCACCCGGGCGCTTGTTGCTCCTGTGACGCGACGTAGACGCGGCCCGCATCGGCCTCGCCGAATGCTGGTGAGTACACCGCAGGGCTCTGGGGACTGATCCCGTGCGGACCCAGTGCCAACGACCCATCAGCCCGCAGCCGCTGCAAGCGTGCCGCATAGGGTGAAGTGAAGGGTTCAAGCGCGACATAGAGCCCACCGGCACCGTCGGGTTGGATCTGGCGTGGGTAGTACCCGGATTCAACGGCGAGTCCGGGCATCGAGTAGGCCAGCGATCCGTCAGCGTGCACGTGCTGAACGAGACCGACCAATGTGTCGCCGACGACTTTGAACGCGATCCACAACCCGCCTTCGCCGTCGGTCGCAATTTGGGTGATCCCGGCTTGCGTATATGCCGGGAGTGAGAGTGGCGCCACGGTCGCGCCGTTCGTGCCCCACGCGGCCGTCCCATCGCGACCGACGCGCTGCACCCGGAGTGTGTACTCGGTGGTCGGGTCCCTACCCTCCATCCACGCGACGAACGTCCCGGCGCCGCCCACATCGCACGTGATCCGGGTCCAGTACCAGAGATCACCATTGCTGGTGCCGGTCCAGAGCGACCTGGTCCACTGGCGGTTTCCGGTCGGCCCAATGCGCGAAAGCAGCAGGGTCACCGTCGTGCTGCCCGTCCTCACGCCAGAGAGCATGAGGAGGTCGCGGCCGTCGTTGGCGAGGTGGCCTGAGATACCGATCGAGGTGTCGGGGTTCCAGGTCGAGGTCGCGAACACATCGTCCCCAAAGGCGTCGATGTGACGCAGGGGGGTTCGCGATGGAACCGAGTTGTCGTACCACGTGAGGTATGCGCCCCCATTGCCGTCCGGGCACGCGTGGATCAGTTCCGCGTTCTGCCCGAGAGGGCTCAACGCGAGCATCTGCTTCGCGCCCGAAGGCCAGCGTGCCTCCGCTGGAACGACGAGCGCTAGGGCCAAAGTCGCACTCACGAGTACTGCGAGGTGCTTCAAGGAACGAGTCCCGAGCATGCGGGTCCCCGGTTGGAGAGGTGATGCGGGCATCGAGGTGGTGCCCTGCGTGCCTTGCGAGCGGGGGACTCATGACAAGTCATCGACTCGGCGCAACGCCGGCCTGACATGAATCTCGGCGCGCCCGCCGAATCACGAACGCCCCCGGCGGGCCAGCGCCGGGGGCGTTCGCGAATCGTCGGTGCGCTACGCGCGCTCGACCAGCACGGCCATGCCCTGGCCGCCGCCGATGCACGCGGAGGCGATCCCGAACTTCTTGCCGCGCTTCCCGAGTTCGACGAGCAGCGTGAGGATGAGGCGCGTGCCGGTGGCGCCCAGCGGATGGCCGAGGCCGATGGCGCCGCCGTTCACGTTCACCTTCTCGCGGTCGAGGTCGAGGTCCTTCTCGACGGCGAGGAACTGGCCCGCGAACGCCTCGTTGATCTCGAACAGGTCGATCTGCTCGAGCTTGAGCCCGGTCCGCTCGAGCACCTTGCGGATCGCGGGCGCCGGGCCGATGCCCATGTGCGCCGGGTCGACGCCGACGTACGACCAGCCGCGCACGAAGCCCATCGGTTTCTTGCCCGCGGCCTGCGCGTGCGCGGCCGTGGTGACCACGAGCGCCGCGGCGCCGTCGACGACGCCGCTCGCGTTGCCCGCGGTGACGAACGACTCGGGTCCGAACGCGGTCGGCAGCGCCGCGAGGCGCTCGATGGTCGTGCTGGGGAAGAGGTGGTCGTCCTTCTCGACGATCGTCGACTTCTTGCCCTGCTTCACCTCGACCGGGACGATCTCCTCGGCGAAGCGGCCGTTCGAGTTCGCTTCGTTCGCGCGCTCGTGCGAGCGCAGCGCGAACTCGTCCTGAGCCTCGCGCGAGATGCCGTACTTCTTCGCGAGGTTGTCGCTCGTCTGCGCCATCATGAAGCCGCACACGGTGTCCTTGAGCGAGACGAACAGCGAGTCCTCGAGCATCGCGCCGGGGCCGAGCCGCAGGCCGCCGCGCGCGCCGCGCAGCACGTGCGGCGCCTGGCTCATGTTCTCCATGCCGCCCGCGACCACCCACGTCGCCTCGCC
>WBZT01001923.1_pt1 | contig 14796 bp, 12 predicted proteins | sample 5204241 | NCBI WGS metagenome assembly WBZT01 (sample SAMN12344358, study PRJNA552823) | activated sludge metagenome | biome: Activated sludge suspended growth; feature: Nitrification reactor; material: Wastewater; isolation source: activated sludge from nitrification reactor of wastewater... | reverse complement strand
TCGGCTTGGGGCAAAAAAAACCAACAGAAACCCGCCGCGCTCGCTGCTTAGCCCCTTCCGTTCCCGCTCCTGTCAAGCGGCGCTCGGCGTGACGCTTACGACCTGACGAACGCGACCGAGGACGTGGGCAAATTGCTGGCGGACTTGGCGCCGGGTTTCCGTCTGCTGGTGGATTTGAGCCAACTCACCGCGATGGCGGTGGACTGTGCGCCCGAGATTGGCCGCTTGATGGAACTGCTTGATCAGCGGGGCGTGAGCATGGTGGTGCGAGTGATTCCCCATCCCCACAAAGACATCGGCATGAACATTCTGATGCAATTTCATTATCGGAACCATCCGCAAGTGGCGACCTGCGCGAATCTGACGGAAGCCGCACGGCTGCTTTCGCTATGAACACGGGCCGCAGCCGCAAGCAGCCAAAACGGCCGGCCCCGAAGGAACCGGCGGCGCCGTGATCAGCCTGATTTTGCCATGCGATTTCCCCGGCCATGCCGCGCCTTCACGTTGATCGAGTTGCTGGTGGTCATCGCGATCATTGCGATCCTCGCGGCGATGCTGCTGCCTGCTTTGAGCAAGGCGAAGGAGAAAGCCAATGCGGCCTCCTGCCTGAACAACCTGAAGCAATGGGGCGGCGCCACGCAGATGTTTGCGGTGGACAACGCTGACTTGCTGCCGCAGGACGGCACGCCGAACGGAACTTCGCTCAACGCTGGCTGGTATGTGGACTTACCGCAAATCCTCGGCCTGGCGCCGTATCGCGACCAGCCCTGGCGAACCAATGCGGCGGCGGATCCCGGCCGCACGATCTGGATTTGTCCCTCCAATCCCCGCCGCAGCAACGGGAACAACCTGTTTCACTACTGTCTGAATGAGCACGTGAACGAGACCGGCACGGGAAATCAAGTGAAGCTCAGTTCCATCCGCCAACCGGTGAACACCGTGTGGCTCTTCGACAACGGAGGTTTGGCCGCGGTGGCGCAGCAGAACAACGTTCACACGAATCTCCACAGCCGTGGCGCGCAGTTCACGTTCCTGGACGGGCACTCCGCGCGCTTCAATAACAGCGACTACTGGGATTTCACCACCGACAAGGGCCGGACGAACAATCCCAGCCTGATCTGGAAGCCGTGACCGCTCGCCGTCACTTCTTTCGCGCGAGCGCGAGGCGGGCTTTGGTTTCCGCCTGGATGTCCTCGATTTCCGCCCGGATTTCTTCCTTCGTCTTCTTGTCCATGCGATCAATGAACAGGATGGCGTTGAGGTGATCCACTTCATGCTGCACGGCGCGGGAGAGCAATCCGCCGGCGCGGAAGGAAATCGGCTGGCCTTTCTGATTGAGGGCCTTCACTTCCACGAATTCGGGGCGCATGACCTCGGCATAGACCTCCGGGAAACTCAGGCAGCCTTCGGGGCCGGTGACGTCCTTGCCAGTGGGTTTGATTTCGGGATTCACCAAGACCATCGGCATGTGGTCGGCGATCTCCGCGGGTTTGCCGTCCACCTCGATGGTGCTGGGGCGGTCTGCGACCCCCGCGACGTCAATGACCGTAATTTGAAGCGCCTGGCCGACTTGTTGCGCCGCCAGGCCAACGCCCTTCGCCGCGTACATCGTTTCCAGCATGTCCGCGATGAGCCGGCGTACATCGCTATCGAAGACCTCCACCTTGGCGCCCTTCTGGCGGAGAACCGGGTGACCAAATTTGACGACCTCCAAAATCATTGCGTGTGACGGGGATTACGAATGTTGTAGGTTAATCATGCCGGCCAGTTACCCAACAGCCCGATCAGGTCCACCACCGCCGGACTTTTCGCCGTGCGCACATAAAAGCCGCTGGTCGCCACGCCGGTTAACACGCTGCTCGCATTATCCAACCCCAACAGCTTGGCGAGGCAAAAGCCTGCATTGAAGTGATCGCCCGCGCCGGTCGTGATGAGCGGCTTGGGCGTGAACGGCCCTTCGACCACCGCCGAACCTTGCGCGCTGATCGCCAGCGCGTAATGCGTGGGATGGATGACCACGGTGTTCACGGGAACGTGCTGGCGGATTTGCTCGCCGACTTTCACCAGGCCTTCGGGCGAATGGTCTTTCGTGTCGAGCCCGAGCACCGCGCCGACCTCGGAAGATTCCTTCTCGTTTAGGCCAAGGATCACGTCGAAATACTTCTCGAAGGCGGCGATCAACTTGAGCGCGGCGGCGATGTCCGCGTGCGTGCGCTTCTCGGGGTCCGCCAGGTCGAAGAACAGCGTGCGACGCGGGCCGGTGAGGCCGGGGCAGACTTCCTGGAGCGTGGCTGCCCAGATGTCGGTCATGCCCGTGAGCATCGTCCAGTTCACGAAGGCGACGAACTGCGACTCCGCAACCTTGGCCGCGAATTGCCCGAGGCTGTAGCGCTCCTTGATATTGTTCCAGTTGACCTGCTTCAACGACTGGTGCTTGCCGAGCATCACTTTGCCGTCCTCGAACTCGACGGCATCGGTGTAACCGGGCTCGGCGATCGAGATCACTTCGGCGCGGTTGGCAAAATCGGCGAACACCGGATGCAGATTGGGATAACCGAGATTGCCGAGATAACTAACCTTCAGGCCGAAGCTGGCCAGGGCATTCGCCATGATCGGGCCGTTGCCGCCAAGCTTGGTGAGCTTGCTGACAAGTTCGATGTTGGTGCTCTTGCCCGCCGCGGCGCGGATGCGTTCGCCCCATTGGGCCATCAGCGCGAGGCGCTGATATTTTTCCGCGCTCTCGCGTTTGTCCACGACGTGGAGGATTTCGTCCACGAAGCCGTCCAGCCCGACGAAGGCGCGGAGTTGGGCGGGCCGGCTGGCGGCGGATTGCAGTTGGGAGGCGCAGCGTTGGCGCAATTCAGGGGTGTTCATTTATTTCGGGTGCGGTTGAAACAGTCAGTCGGCCTGGACGCCTAGAATTTGCAGCAGGCGCTCCAGTTCGGCGTCGCTGAAAAAGGAAACCTCCAGCGAACCTTTGCCCTGGGCGTAATGGAGTTGGACTTTCGTGCCGAGCCGCTCGCGCAGACGGTTCTCGAGATCGGCCACGTGCGCGTCGGTGGCGGGCGGCAGTGGGAGACCCGCCTTCGTCGTGCGACCGACGCGGTTCAGCAGCTTGTTGACGAGACCTTCGGTCTGGCGAACGTTCAGCGCCTCCTTGATGATCCGCTCGGCGGCGATCCGCTGCTGTTGATCGTCGGTCAAACCGAGGATCACCTTGGCGTGCCCGACCGAGAGCCGGCCTTCACGAATGAAACCCTGGATGGCCGGGGAAAGTTTCAGCAGGCGAATGGCATTGGCGATGACAGCCCGGCTCTTGCCCACCTTGACCGCTACCTCTTCCTGCGTGAGTTGAAACTGGCTGACCAATTGCGAGTAACCCAGCGCTTCCTCGATCGGGTTCAAGTTTTCGCGCTGGAGGTTTTCGATCAGCGCCATCTCCAACACCGCCCGATCATCGGCCTCGCGCACGATCACCGGCACTTCCCCCAGCCCGATCAACTGCGACGCGCGCCAGCGGCGCTCGCCGGCGATCAATTCAAAATGCCCGTCGCGCTCGCGGACGATCAAGGGCTGCACAATGCCCTGTTCCTTGATCGAATCCGCCAGTTCGCGCAGCGCCTCGGGGGCGAAATCCTTGCGTGGTTGGAGCGGGCACGGGCGGATTCGGTCGAGTTTCACGCGCTGCACCCGGTCGCGGGAATCCAGCGCGGGCGGCGGCAGCGGCGCAGGCATCACGGGCACCGCGGCCACGCCAGCCGGGATGGGAGCGGCCAACGGGGGCACAGTCTTCGCGATGACTGGATTGCCACCGAGAAGCGCGCCCAAGCCCCGACCCAAAGCTGGTTTTGCCATGCACACAAGTTGGAGAACCAGCCGGGCCATTTCAAGCTCACAGTCCGTGGCGCACGCAGTCGCCGGTTTGACTTTCAGTGCGCTCCGGCAACGGGTTAGACTACGCCCATGAGCAAGAAGAGCGGAGCCATCGCGGCCCGGATTGGAGGCTTTCGCGGCCAGGACCTTGACGCGCACTATCTGGGCTACTTCGACTGCTTCAACCGGCAATTGTTTTACGAAGCGCACGATGTACTGGAGGAACTCTGGTTGACGGACCGGCGCGGGCCGGATGGTGATTTTTACAAGGGCCTCATCCAGTTGGCTGGCGCGTTCGTTCACGTGCAGAAGAACCGCCAGGGACCGGCGCAGGCGCTCTTGCGGCTGGCTGAAACCAATCTGGCGAAGTATCCTCGGCGCCATCACCAGTTGGACTTGCACGACGTCCAACAATTGATCGCAGTCTGGCACTCGCATTTGGAGGGCCGGCACGAGGTCAATGCGCTGCTGGCCGAAGCCGAACCGCCGCGCTTGTGTCTCAGTCGGCCGGAGTCTGTAATCGTCGCATGAAAAAAATAAACCTCGCCGCGGTACCGGTGGAAGAAGGCCGGTCCCCCAAAGGAAAGTTCCGTCGCTACCGGCAGGAAATCACCGCCGCGATGCGGCAGGCCAACGGCGAGCGGCTGCGCCCGATGGCGTGGCCCTTCGAGGTAGAGTGCGTGCGGGTTCCACCGCGCGCCATCAACTGGCCCTACCATTCCCACTCGGCGCAATGGGAGTTCTACCTGATCACAGCCGGGCGCGGCCAGGTGCGGACGCCCGCCGGGGTGCAGGAGGTGCGCGAAGGCGATTGCGTGGCCCATCCGCCCGGCGAGCCGCATCAATTCACGAACACCGGCGCCACCGATCTGGTGTACTTCGTCATCGCCGACAACGTGGCGTCCGATGCGTGCCATTATCCCGATAGCGACAAGTGGGCCTTGCCGGGCGCGGACAAGCCCGTGCAGGTTTCGCCCGTGGACTATTATCATGGCGAAGAGTAACCGCCCGGCTGCCCCCGGGGAGGCTTCGTGCAACGCGAAGTTTCTTTCGCTCCCCGGCCTGATGACATTGGCCATTCTGCTTACCGGCGTCACCGGCGGCAGTACACAGACTCTCCAGATGCGTGTCAGCGATGCGGAATCACTGGCGGCGCTGCTCAAACGCGGCGCCAGTGTGCGCGCGGATTACGGGAGTTTCCAAATCGTGGAGACCAGTCAATCGCCGGCGGACGCAGCCCAACTCCCGGGGGTTGAATCGGCGGAGTCAATGTCCGTCATCCGTTTAAATTCCGGCGACTTGAACACCCGATTGCCAGAGACGCAAGCCCGTCGCCGCGCGGTGGGAACTTTCCCGGGCCGGCGGCTGCATCTCGTACAATTCATCGGGCCGGTGAAACCCGAGTGGCACGCGCAGTTGGAGGCCACGGGCGCGCGCATCGTGGATTTCGTTCCCGAAAACACCTATGTGATTCGCGGTGACGCCGCTGCGCTGGCCCGGGCGCGGGCTTGGGCGGCGGCTTCCGGCGTCGTGGAATGGGAAGGCGAATACAGCGCGGAATTGAAGGTGGATTCGGGAGCATTGACCGGCGCAGCCAAACCCCCGCCTGATGGCGTGCAGACCTACGCCATCCAGATGGTGAAGGACGATGACTCCAATGCAGCCACCCTGTCATTGATCCAACAGCTCAAGACTACGACCGGATGGCGGCGGTTCGACGCGCTCGGTTTCGTGAACGTCATCGCCGAGCTGCCCGTCGCCCAAATTGCAACCATCGCTGCGGAGGCGGATGTGATTTCCATACAGCCCTACTCGAACCCGCAGCCTCAGGACGAACGCCAATGCGTGATCTTAACCGCGCAGTTGACGAATAACGCACCGACGACTCCGACCTACCTTGCCTGGCTGGCCAGCAAGGGTTTCACGCAGGCGCAATTCAGCGCGTCCGGGTTTGTGGTGGATGTATGCGACACCGGTTTGGACAACGCCACTCTCACTCCCGGACATTTTGGATTGTATGAGGCCGGCAACCCGCAACTCGCCAGCCGCGTGGCTTACGCGCGACTGGAAGGCACCCCCAACTCCGGCAGCAGCGTGACGGGGTGCGATGGGCATGGCACTTTGAACGCCCACATCCTCGCCGGCTTCAATGATCGCGCCGACGGATTCCCCCATACGGACACGAACGGTTTTCATTACGGTTTGGGGGTGTGCCCGTTCGTGAGGCTCGGCTCCTCCGTGATCTTCGATCCGAGATCGTACACGCGCCCCGACTTGGCTGATCTGCAATCCCGCTCCTGGCGTGACGGCGCACGGATCAGCAACAACAGTTGGGGCAGTTCCAACAATCGTTACACCGCCGACACCCAACTGTTCGACGCCCTCGTCAGGGATGCCCAACCCGCAGACGCGGCTGTCGCCACCGACGGGAACCAGGAGATGGTAATCGTTTTTTCCGCCGGCAATTCCGGCGCCGCGCCGAACACGGTCGGAGCGCCCGCCACGGGCAAAAACGTTTTGAGCGTCGGCGCCACGGAGAACGTGCGCTCCTTTGCCACCGCCAACGGCGGCAATTCCAGCAATGGGAATGATGGCTGCAATCATCCGGACACGGAAGCCAACAGCGCGGGCGATCTGGCCGCGTTCTCCAGCCGCGGGCCATGTCAGGATAACCGGGTGAAACCGGACCTGGTCGCTCCCGGCGTGCATGTGTCCGGAGGAGTGGCGCAAGCTTCCACGGCAACGAACGGCAACGGCAGTGCGTTGGGCTGTTACAATGCGGAGAGAGTTTGCGCGCTTCCGGGCAAAGGCTCGGTGGGCGACCCGGAGAATTTTTTCCCCTTGGGTCAGCAATTTTATTCCGTGTCCAGCGGCACCAGCCACGCCGCGCCCGCAGTGGCCGGTGCGTGCGCGCTGCTGCGCCAGGATTTTCTAAATCACGGCCGGTTGCCGCCCAGCCCCGCCATGACAAAAGCCTTCCTGATGAACGCGGCGCGGTATCTGACCGGAGTCGGGGCCAATGACACGCTGCCCTCCAACGCCCAAGGCTTCGGCGCGGTCAACCTCGGCCTCGCACTCGATGGCACGGCCCGCGTCCTGCACGACCAATGGAGCGTGGAAAAGTTCACCGCGACGGGGCAATCGTTGAGCCTCACCGGCAAAGTTGTGAGCCCGGCACTGCCATTCCGTGTGACGCTCGCTTGGACCGATGCCCCGGGCAGCACGACGGGCGCGGCTTACCGGAACAATCTGGACCTCACGGTGGTCGTGGGTGGCAACAGTTACCGGGGCAATGTCTTCAATGGCGCGGGCTCCGTCACGGGCGGTGTCAGTGATACACGGAACAACGTAGAGAGTGTCTTTCGGCCTGCGGGTGCCAGCGGTGACTTTGTCGTCACCGTCACGGCCGCCAACATCAACTCCGACGGCGTACCCAACCAAACGCCGGCGCTCGACCAGGATTTTGCGCTGGTGATCTACAACGCCACGGAAACGGTGGCGCCGGCGACTCTCAGCCCGGCCAGCGTGGCCGCGAATGGGCAGGTGAGTTTCGCGGTAATAGGAAAACCCGGGTACCGGTGGGCGGTCCAGAGTACCGAGGATTTGACGAACTGGACCAGCTTGGCGACGAACATCGCCCCCTTCAATTTCACGACGCCCCCCCACGCCGCGCCGGCTCGCAGGTTCTATCGCGCGCAGTTTGTGCCCTGAACCTGCCGTCTGCTCCGGATGAAACCTTCTCGGGGGCGGGGCCGTCCTTGCTGGTGTATGCTCGCACAACTCCCAACCCGGAACTGGAATTATTCCACGGCCGCCCATTTGCTGAACCGGGCCGCGTTCGGGGGACCGCCGGCGGAGATGGAACGACTGGCTGACCTGGGCTTGGAACGAGCCGTTTCGCAACTGGTGGACTTTGACCGGATCACTGATGCCACGCCAGATCCCGAATGGGCCAAACCCAACCCAAAGCGCGGGGAGGAAATGCTCGCGATGCGCCGTGCCTCCGAAGAAGAGCGGCGTCTGAAGTTACGCGAGGAGCAGCGCCTACAGCGCGCGCGGGTCACCGAACTGCGCGGTTGGTGGCTGCAACGCATGGCCAAGGGGCCGCGGCCGTTGCAGGAGAAGATGGCGCTGTTCTGGCACGGGCACTTCGCCACCAGCGTCGAAAAGGTCCGCGACGCTTACCTCCTCTGGCGACAGAATGAACTGTTCCGTCGCCTCGCGGTGGGCAACTGGCGCGAATTGTTGGTCGAAGTCGGCCGGGATCCCGCGATGATGATCTACCTTGATCAGGCGCAGAGCCGGAAGCAGCACCCCAACGAGAATTTCGCCCGAGAAGTTCTGGAACTGTTCGCGCTGGGCGAAGGTCATTACACCGAAAAGGACATCACCGAGGGAGCCCGGGCACTGACGGGTTGGTCCCTAGATCAAACCCGCCAGCGTTTTGAATTGCGTCCGTTCTTCCACGACGACGGTGTGAAGACCATCTTCGGCAAGACCGGCAACTTCGACGGGGAAGATTTTCTCGCAGCAGTGGCGGATCACCCACAGACGGGCCGGTTCATGGCCGCCAAACTTTGGAATTATTTTGCCGGAGAAACGCCTGCGGAGCCCCTCGCGGACGCGCTCACCAACGTGTTTCATAAAAACGGCCGCTGTTTCAAGCCACTACTTCAGGCGATGTTCCGCAGCGAGGAGTTTTACGCACCGCACCTGCTGCGCAGTCAGGTGAAAAGCCCGGTGCAATGGCTCGTCGGCACGGTGCGGATGTTGGAATGCGAGTTGCCGCCAGCGTTGATGTGCTGGGGGCTGACGCGGAATCTCGGCCAGGATTTGTTCGCTCCCCCGAACGTCAAAGGCTGGGATGGAGGGTTGAGTTGGATCACCACGAACAACTTGCTGACGCGCTACAACGAGGCTGCCGCCCTGGTGCAGGGCGATCCCGGCATGGTTGCGGGCGTCAATCTTGCGCCCAATCCAAACGTCGAGCGCAGGATTGCCAACCGGATGAATCGCGAACGGCTCCAGCCTGTAGATGTGGAGAAAATTTTCTCGCTGACGGAACGAACGGACAAGCGCGCGTTGATCGCCGCGCTGGAGCGACGCCTGTTGCAGTCATCCTTGAAGGAGAAACAGAAAGCGGCCTTACGCGAATATCTGGATTCGCAGGGCGAACTCGATGCCAATGACATCCGGGGGGCCATCCGCCTCGTGATGTCCACTCCAGAATACCAACTGACATGAATGCCACTTCCCCACCTCCCGCCCCGCAACCCCTCGCACCGCCCCAGCGGCACGGAGACGGTTCCGGAGTGAAACTCCTTTCTCCGCGGACGCCCAAGGCATTGGTCATTCCCGAATTTAAACAGCGCATGATACTGCCCGCGCTTGGACAAGCGTCACCGACCGCGCCCACATTGTTCGAACCACGAAAAGAGAATTGATTCCATGAGCGCAGATTTCTCCCTGAAAACCCGGCGCCAGTTTTTGCGCGGCACCGTGCTTGGCGGCGCGATCGGCTGGACGGCGCCGACCTTCCTGGCCGACACCTTTGCCGCTTTGCATGCCGAGGCAGCCGGCTCCGCAACCCAGGCGATCACCGGAAAGGATGGGCGCATCCTGGTGGTGCTACAGCTGGCTGGCGGCAATGACGGGTTGAACACCCTCGTGCCGCTCGGCAATGACCATTATCACAAGGCGCGTCCGCGCGTCGGCCTGACGGAGAAGCAGATTCTGCGGATCAATGACGAGTTTGGTTTCCATTCGAGCCTGACCGGGTTCAAGGAACTTTACGACGCCGGCCGGCTTTCAGTGATCCAGGGAGTAGGATATCCCAATCCGAACCGCTCGCACTTTCGCTCCACAGAAATCTGGCAGACGGCCAGCGATGCGGAACGCTTCGAAGCGTCGGGCTGGCTGGGACGGTATTTCGATAGCACCTGCTCCGGCTGTGACCCGACCGTGGCCGTCACCATCGGCACGCAAATGCCGCAGGCATTTTTTGCGAAGCATCCGAAGGGGATTTGCTTCAACAACCCGCAGAATTACCGGTTTCAAAAGGCCGACCAGCCCGGCCCGGACGAGGCGGATATGATGGAGACTTCCTACCGTCGGTTGAACGACTCCGCCGAGCTGGAGGCAGCGAATTCCGGCGGCAGCATCGCGGCGATTCCCGGCGCGGCGAAGCCGGCTGGTTCACCGCTGGATTTCATCGAGCGAACGGCGCTGGACGCGCAACTGAGTTCAGACCAGGTTCGCGCCGTCGCAGCCAGGGCGGCGAACAAGGCTGCGTATCCGCAATCGCAACTGGCCAATTCACTCAAACTCGTCGCCAAACTGATCGGAGGCGGCCTACCCACCCGGATTTATTATGTTTCCCAAGGTGGCTACGACACCCACACAAACCAAGCCGGCACGCACGACCGACTCTTGAAAGAGCTTGGCGACGCCGTGAAGTCGTTTATTGAGGACCTCCAAGCGCAGGGCAACCTTGATCGGGTGTTGGTGATGACCTTCAGCGAATTTGGCCGGCGGGTTTCGGAAAACGCCAGTGGTGGAACGGACCACGGCGCCGCGGCGCCGATGTTCATCATGGGCCGCAGCGTGCAGGCCGGGCTGCTCGGCAAACCTCCCAGTCTCGCGCCGGCGGATTTGTTCCAAGGCGACCTCAAATTCACCACGGATTTTCGCAACGTCTATGCTGGCGTGCTTGAAAGATGGTTGGAAACGAAAAGCCCGCCGATCTTGGGCCGACACTTTGAACCCTTGAGCTTCGTCTGAAAGTGAAATCGGGAGTCCGCACGCGGCTCTGAACGTACCGGAAGGACGAAACAGGGTCTGCGCAGGAATCCCAAGCCGTTCAGTAAACCTTGCGCAGGTTTGAGGGCAGGATGTTCAACTCGGTGCGGTATTTTGCCACGGTACGCCGGGCGATAACGATGCCTTTCGCCTTGAGCATCGCCACGACCTCCTGATCCGAAAGCGGCTTGACGGAATTTTCAGCTTTGAAGATCTCCTCGATCATGTCTTTGACGCTGGTATTCGAGACGCCCGCCCCACTATCGGTCTGGAGCCCGGCGGTGAAGAAATACTTCATCTCGAACGTGCCTTGCGGCGTCTCAATGTATTTGCCCGAAACCGCGCGACTGACCGTGGTTTCATGGACGCCGACCACCTCCGCCACCTGGACCATCGTCATGGGTTTGAGGTGGGCAACCCCCTTGTCCATGAACTCCCGCTGGCGCTTCACGATTTCTCGACCGATGTTCAAGATCGTGGACTGGCGCTGTTGGAGGCTCTTGATGAGAAATTTCCCAGCGCGAATCTTTTCGCGGATGTAATTCTTGACCTCCGCATTGTTCTGATCGCCCGACATGAGGTCCTTGTAAACGTTGCTGATGCGCAGGTGGGGAATGTGCTCGTTGTTGGTCGTGACGAGGAAATCGTCACCGTTGCGCACCACAAAAACCTCCGGGGAAACATACTGCTGATTGTCGGGCAGAAAGGCACGTCCGGGGCGAGGTTCAAGCCGGGCAATCCGACCGAGCGATTCCTGAACTGCCTCGACCGTCTGGCCAGTGCCGCGCGCGATTTCAGGAATGCGGCGCTTGCCGAGGGCGTCCATAAAATCACGCACGATGCGGTACTCCAGTAACTCCGTCGCCGCGGCTCTTTCCAGTTGCAACAAGAGGCATTCGCGCAAATCACGCGCCCCTACCCCGGCGGGCTCAAAGGTTTGAATCACTTTGAGGACCTCCAGAATAGTCTCTCCCGGCACACCAGTGGAACCGGCGATTTCTTCGACACTAGCCTTGAGATAACCGTAATCGTCAATGTTCCCAATGATCAACTCGGCTACGGGCCGCTGTGCTTCAGTCAGGGAGCATTCCCGAACCTGATTTAGCAGCACCTCGGAGAGCGAGGTGCCCGCCACCAGCGAGTCAAACATGAACTGCCGCTTCTCCTCATCCTCAGTGGAGGAACGCATGGGAAGGTTGGTGGCCGAGAAATGGTCCCGCCATTCCTGGTCCATCTGGACCAGTTTCTCAAACTCCGCCTGAAAATCGTCCGCAGGGGCGTCAGTGGGCTTTTCAGTGGCCGGGTCAAAATTCACGTCCGCTGGCGGCTCGGCAGGATCGTAGGTTTCTCCCGCGTCCTCGCCTTCGCTCGTTCCCTTGTCTTGGGCATCAACCTCTTGATCCTGAACTTCCTCAAGGACGGGATTTTGCTGCAACTCCTGCTCGACCAAGGCCTTGAGTTCCAATGTCGGCGCCTGAAGCAACGCCAGGGATTGCTGGAGCTGCGGCGCGAGGACCAAGGATTGAGTCAATCGCGGCGAAAGTGTCAGAGCTTGTGCCATGCTTCATTTCGATGGTAGTCCAGCCCTACCAAACCTCAAGAACTAACTGGCACGAGTCTGGCTTTGGCCGCGAATTCGCGGCACTTCACGATCGCTTACCGCTCCAGTAAGCGGCGAGCTGAAGCGCGGACGCTGTCACTAAGTTGATGTGGAGAGATTACCTTCGCCTCCCCTCCCCAACTTAGCACCCAGCGTTCGAGTTCAATAAGACTCGACAGCGTCAGGCGAAGTTCGACCCCACCATCGCGCAGTTCGCGGAGCTTCTGGGATTCGTGCCATTTCTTTTCGCGCACAATATCTGCGGCTCGCGAGGTAAACCGGAGGACCACCTCGAATCTTCCCTCCCCAGAATGAACGCCAAAGCTGTCCCGCAAGCGCGCTTCAAGCGAAAAACCTTCAGGACGGGGAAAGTTCCGGCCCGTAGGCTCGGCTGAAGTCACACGGGCTGGGACGAATGTGCGCACGTCCCCGCGCCCGTGATCGTAAGCGAAAAGGAACCACTCGCCATTGATATTTGCCAGGTGATAGGGATCAATCGTCCGCCGTCCGGCTTCCCGCTTTCCCGGTTTGCGATAGCGAATTTCGAGCTGCTGCCGGCGGGCGGTGGCTGTTGCAAGCAGATCGAAGATCTCCAAGTTTAAGATTGGCTCCGCACGGGTGCGAAACGAAATCGTCTGCTCCAAATCCGCCAAATTGAGCGAAATGGTGTCTGGCAGCGACTGCTCAATTTTGCGGATTGCACTCAGCAATGGCTTCTCGAACTGGGTGCCGCGATATTGCTGGAGGGCTTTCTCCGCAATAACCAAGGCTGCCAGTTCACCTTCGGTGATCTGGAGCGTGGGAAACGCCTCAACCTTCTGCGTGTAATGATAACCGAACCGGGAACCGTCATAAGCGATGGGCAATCCCATGCGGTCACGCATGAATTCAATGTCGCGCTGCACGGATTTGGTGCTGACTTCCAGCGCCCGGGCGAGAGTTGTGGTATTGGGGAAGCGACCGGCCTCAACGGCTTGATGAATTCGCAGCATTCGCTCGAGCGGTGGTCGGGAGAACAGCGCTCTTGGCGGCGGCAACGGCGGTTTGTTCATGCCCGCCACCAATACTGGAATCATGCACTACGAGCAATCCATCAGTGTCGCGCGCGAGGCCGGCGCGCAGGATCACAACGCGCGTAAAGCCCTGCTCTGAAAGCAGTGCATCCCACTCTTGCGCGTATTGGGCTTCGATGTCGGGCGGAAAAAGAAATCCAAAAACAACGACGGCAAGCCGCCGGTCGGTTCGTTGTTGTTTCAACTCACGTTCAATATCCACACGATTGAATATCGGCAGGAAGCCGCCCTCCCTGGTATCCGGCCGCAGCATGTTGATCGTGTCCCAACGGTTGAACCGGAGGATGACGCTGGCGGATGCGGTATCATAGAAGCGCGGACGGTTGTCCACTTGCGGAGCGGTGGTCTCGCAACCGGTCAAAACCACGCACAAAACAAAAAGGCAACCGGCACACTTGAAAAGGTTGATCGGCTTCATGGTGCTGCGCATCCCTGGCTGCTGGTTCTAGGTTTTTGCCCTGACGATTTACCCTGACTCGTTACCAAACAAACAATCACACAAAGTGACTAGCGGAACGAGGGCACGACTCTCTGGGTCTCGGGCAAATGTAAGGGTTCAGCTTACAGCCATTCCGGGCAGAAGGGACTCTAACGCACGGCAAAGGCCGTGCGCAATGAAAAACCGGGCGATCTTGCGGCTACCTGCGTCGGGTCAATTCCCCTTCTCGAGCTTCGCGAGCAGTTCGTCGTTCGTCTTGTGCTTCTTGAGGGCAGCCGTCAATGTCTCCATAGCCTCAATCGGGTTCAGATCCACCATCATGCGCCGCAGTTTGCGGACGGCTTCGATCTGGTTCTTGGGAAAGAGTTTTTCCTCTTTTCGCGTGCCGCTCTTGGGAATGTCAATCGAGGGGAAAAGTCGCCGATCGGAAAGTTTCCGATCCAGGATGAGTTCCATGTTGCCCGTGCCCTTGAACTCTTGAAAGATCAACTCGTCCATCCGACTTCCAGTATCAACCAACGCCGTCGCGATAATCGTAAGCGACCCGCCATTCTCGATTTTTCGCGCTGAGGCGAACATCTTCCGGGGAATTTCCAAAGCACGGGCATCCACGCCGCCAGTCATCGTGCGACCGCTGCCACCATGCACGCTGTTATAAGCACGCGCAATGCGGGTAAGCGAATCCATCAGGACAAAAACATCTTTGCCTGTTTCAACCATCCGGCGGCAGCGCTCGATCATAAACCGGGAGAGTCGCACGTGGGTTTCCAGATCCTGGTCATTTGAAGACGCCACAACCTCGGCCTTCACCGAGCGTTGGAAATCAGTGACCTCTTCCGGGCGCTCGTCAATTAACAGCACCAACACGTGAACATCTGGATGATTGGCGGTGATCGCGTTCGCGATTTGCTTGAGAATGGTTGTCTTACCGGTTCGCGGCGGCGCAACGATCAATCCGCGCGTGCCCTTGCCGATTGTTGTTACCATGTCAATCACCCGGGTTTCCACAAGGT
>WBZT01001922.1_pt1 | contig 14797 bp, 10 predicted proteins | sample 5204241 | NCBI WGS metagenome assembly WBZT01 (sample SAMN12344358, study PRJNA552823) | activated sludge metagenome | biome: Activated sludge suspended growth; feature: Nitrification reactor; material: Wastewater; isolation source: activated sludge from nitrification reactor of wastewater... | reverse complement strand
TGTAGCGCTCATCACCAAAAAATACAGACATATACTCAGGCAGAATTTGATCCTCGTCGGGCCGTAGGCATCCCATAAAAGCCCCGAAAGAATAACGATTGGTTGATCCTAATTCTCTTACAAATGTTCTGCGGCCCAAAAGGTTTGCGCTGTTAGAGACTGATATTAACAAATCGCCATTCTTAAGGAATTTTTTTTCGTTTTTTACCTTATCTATACTCACAGGAACTAGGTCATCTTTATGTATTCCATCTTCCTGGGCTGCCTTTGTTGTAGCGACGAGAACTGCCCCGCTTTCATCAGGTTCAATTTTGTCATTCGCCGAGAATGTAATACCGTGAATAAACTCGGCAACATCATCAATCTTAGCAATATCCCATTTGGGGTTGATTTTGATGGTGGGTTTGTAGGTTTCTACTATGGTTTGGGCGGCGTCTATGATTTTTTTGTAGCCATCTAGCTCGGCTACAATTTCTTTCTGAACTTCAATTGGTGGAAGTGGGATTTCAATTTTTTTAACATCTGACCAATGCCTGCTGTAGCCTTTGTCTGGCATTTTCAAATTCGACATAATGAAAAAGAGATATTTGGTGTCTAATTCTCTTGATTCACTTGGCTTTAGAATTTTTATACCATCAGCTCCCTGGGCAAAATCAAAATCAATATACTTGACTGCTTTTGTATGGTCACCAAATGCCACTACTGGATAAATACCAATAGCGGCACTAATATCATCCGTGTAACCTGCAATAAATTTTTGAGATTGATCAACTATTGGCAACTTGCCACTTTTCTTTAACTCACTACTTTTTATTTTGTGATTAGCACTAATAGTATCCACCAGATTATCTATAGCCTCTATATCGTATTTAGTATTTACTGTTATGGCATGTCTGTATCTATCGCCGTTTAAATTGTAGTTTTCATCTTCTGCAAATTTTTGTTTTTCTACAATTGTTGCATTTGCAGATGAATGTTCACTGCCGTTTTTAAATGCTTTTATTGAGTTTAACGCACTTGGCAAATCGCTTACTACTGGGTCCCATTCTGGTTCTAGATTGTCTTTATTGGATAATCTACGCCTTTGAGCGCCAAGATCATAGCCGTCTTTTACTACCTTTACAAACAAAACTTCGTTTTTGGTTTTAGCTACCTCATTGTCTAATAGTAAAATGCTAGTTTTTACACCTGCATAGGGGTTAAATACTCCGCTTGGCAAGGACACAACACAATATAGTCCGTCTTCTACCAAGTTTTTGCGTAGCTGTTTATAAGCTGTGCCACTCTGAAAAATGATTCCTTCTGGGACGATTATACCTGCCCTTCCGCTGGGTTTAAGATGGTTCATTATGTAGTCTACAAATAATACTTCGGCACGATTGCTTTTAACGCTAAATTTATTGTGCGGCACAATACCCCCTTTAGGAGTCATAAACGGTGGGTTAGCCATTATAACATCGTACCTGTCTTCCCAATAATCTTCGCTACTTAATGTGTCGTTTGCAATAATTTTGGGGTTTATAAAGCCGTGTAAGAACATGTTCACTCGCGAGAGCTTAACCATGCCACTATCTATATCGTACCCTTTGAAGTTGTCGTATAATTTCTTTTTTTCGTCTGCGGTTAGTGCTACTTCGCTGTTTGTTTGTTCGCCAGAAGTATCATCCTTGCCGTCGTGCTTAGCCAAAATGTGCTTGAACGAGCTTATTAAAAAGCCAGCTGACCCACAGGCTGGGTCTAATATTTTGTCATCTTTGCTAGGATCTACTACTTTAACAATAAAGTCTATAATGTGGCGTGGAGTACGGAATTGACCGGCATCTCCTTGGCTACCCATGATACTCAGCAGATATTCGTAGGCATTGCCTAGTTCTTCGCTGTGTTTGTAATCAAAATAGTCAATTTCTTTTAAGAATAATGTTAGTGTGCGTGGATCGTTAAACGGTAGGTAGGCATTTTGGAAAATTTGTTGGAACATCGGTGGTAAACCAGGGTTGTTTTGCATCTTGCGTAGAGATTCTTGGTATAAGTTTAACCGCTCTTGGGCGCCTATAGTTGGGCTCATCATTTGACGCCAGCCATATTTTGCGTATTCACCTGTAAAATACTTGCGTTTTCCACCTAAGGCAGCAGATTGCTCATCCATATCATCCATAAACTTATATATAAGAGCATTGGTAATCTCTTGAATTTGGCTCATTGGGTTTGGTAATTGACCTACAAGTACTTGACGAGCGCTATCAATATGGCGTTTTGTATCTGCTGTTAGCATGCTACTCCTTTTTAAACTCTTAGCTTATCTACATTGATGTAATCTTTGATATATTCAATGATTGGTTTGTCTACTTCGGCATCATGAGTTATTTTATACTCATCTATAGTCAGCTGTGGTGTGTGAAATAGTTGGGTAATATCCCCTTCGTCAATTGCAGTTTGTACAGTACTAGAACTTATGTAGGCATCAAATAATGATCTAGCGCTGTTGTACAGGTCTACATCACCAGCGAATTTATCTTCTAGATTGTAGACGGTTGTGATTTCTGCGAATTTTTCATCTAGTATTTGCTGTTTGGTTTTGGGTTTTTCTATATCACCCATTATGACTTCTAGGGCTTCTTCTGGCTCTAAACGGCGGCCAATTTTAAAGTGTTTGCTAATTTTATCTATGTCCATGAAGTATTTTTCTTTACCAAAGACATGTTCTTTTAGATATTGTATTGCTGATTCGCGATTAGTTTTATATCGTTTTACTAATTCTTCATTATTTTGTTGTTCGTCTATGAAGTTCTTGAACATTTCTTGATCAATAGGCATGCCTTTAGGCCCAATATGTGTGGTAACTACAGTCTTAATGATGTCAGTTTCGTCTATATCGTGTGGGCCACTGTAAGTTTGTCGAGGTTCTTCTACGCCTCCAGTACCCTCCCCACCATTTGGCGCGTGGTAGACTTTGCCCTCTACGATTTTTGGTAATTTAACTGGTGCCGCATAGTCATATTTTTCATTAAAATACTCACAAACCGCAAAAAGATCTATTAGTTTAAACTGCGTTTTTGGGTATTCATGTGCTTGTTCGTCGTTATTGTAATCTATGTATTTAAAAGTATGCTTGCGAGTGCCGCGGCCTTTCATTTGAACAAAATCGCTTGGACTAAAAACCGGGCGCATAAAACAGACATTTAGTAAATCTGGGCAGTCATAGCCGGTAGTCATCATTCCTACGGTTACGCAAACACGGGCTTTAGAGGATTCATAATTATCTAACCAGTTAGTGTGACCTAGCAAATTATTATTTGTAAAATTGATAGTGAACTGCTGTGCCTCTTGCACATTACTAGTTACTTGTATGGCGAAATCACTATTGTACTTACCTGGCCATAGCTGATGAGCTAGTTTATTCAATATATTTACAAGTTTAGCCGCATGTGGTTGACTAACTGCAAAAATTAAGCTCTTGCCAACTTCACCGGTAATTGGGTCTGTATCGGCATGCTTTAAGAATTGTTGACAGAAAAGCTCGTTAGTAGCCTCGTTAAAAATCTTTTTTTCGTAGTCTTTATGAGTAAATACCCCTTTGACTTCCACATCTTCGTCATTTTTTTTATGAATGGCCATACCTTCGTCGCTAAGTAGTTGGGTGGTAATTTCTGTTCTGGCATCTACTACTACAGGATTAATCAAAAAGCCATCCTTAACACCGTTAATGAGGCTATAACTGTATGTTGGTTGGCCGCTATTACAGCCGAATGTCTCGTAAGTGCTTAGGAGCTTTCTGCGCTCAAACTCTTTTTGAGTGCCGGGTGTATCGTTTTTGAATCCTTTTAGGTAGTCTTTTGGTGTAGCTGTTAAACCGATACGATAACCAACAAAATACTCAAAAACAGCACGGGCATTACCGCTAATAGACCTGTGAGCTTCATCTGAAACTACCAATTCGAAGTCTGTTGGGCTAAATTCATCACGATATCTGTTGTTTACCATCAGAGACTGTACTGTTGTAACGACAATATGCGCTTTTTGCCAATCATCTTTATTTTGTTTGTAAATTACGGTTATATAATCTTTGCCAAGGTAGTCTTTGAAGGCTTTGTAGGCTTGGTCCTCTAACTCTAACCTGTCTACTAAAAATAAGATTCTTTTAGCGTTACCTGTACGTAAGAATAGTTTATTTATAGCGGCACAAGTTAGGGTTTTGCCAGTACCCGTAGCCATTTCTAGCAAATAACGTTTGTTTCCTTTTCTTGCTGAAGCCTGAATGTGATGTATGGCGTCTACCTGATAATTACGCATAAGTTTAAGTTTGTTAACATCTAGGTATTCTAGTTTTTCTGATTCAGAACCGTTATATTGTGGGTTCTTGTCAAAGCCGGGCATCTGGGATTGAGCGATATAGTCATCCTTAACATCTTCATCTGCTAGGGCTTGAGGATTAGGCAGATATGACTGAAACTCATCTAAAGAAGCCTGGGCCGGAAACTTGATTATTGACTCTGGGTTGCCTTCTTTCGTATCCCACAGATAGTGAGTATTGCCGTTACTTAAAATAATATAACGCGCATTTACTCTGTTTGCATAATCTCTTGCTTGCTCTTTAGCGGATAGTGGATGAATGCTTTCTCTTTTTGCCTCTAAGACCGCGATTGGGTGACCATCTTTACCATGTAGAAGATAGTCGATAAAGCCGTGCTTAGTGTGCTGGAAGTCATCACCAAGTTCATCTGCTTTTACATGTGATTCTACACTAACATTTGCTTTTTGGTCACCATCATCGAACAGGAGCCAGCCTGCTTCGTCAAGCATTTTGTTTATCTTTAATCTCGCTGCAGCCTCTTTTTTCGCCATATTAACTATAGTTTACTCTGGTTTGTATCTGTTGCCAAGAATCCTACTGAATATTCAGACAACTCACGATCTTAATGTAACTAACTTGACATGTATTGACATAAGCGTAAGCATGGGTTATAATTGAGCTACAAAAGAAGCCAGTTCCGAACTGTCACCGTATGGTGCGCGTGCCTAGTTATCTAGGATAGGAACTGGTTTTGTTATTATCTGAACTTCCAAATATCTTCTATCCTTGGTTTTAAAATTTTAATATACTTGTCAGAATCTGATTTTTCTGTTTGGTATGTTCGTAATATTGAGCCGGCTACTAAATCTGCTAATTGTATAAGCACGTTAGTTCTTGAATCTACAAATATTACTTTGCCTATCTTTTTAGAATAAGCGTTTATTTCGCGCCTAAAATATGTAATCGCTGACTGTTTATATTGGCGACCAGAATGTCCATCAAGTCGTATATCGGCATAATGCAAAGATTGGGTCTTAGATAATACTTTCTCTATTGTGTAATTATAAAATGAATCTTGACGGCTTTTGAGCTCGTGGCTTCGTATTTTTGATTTATCCACGCTTATAGCACGAACTTTGAATTTTTTTGACACTACCTCATTAAGTAAACTTGCGATTATATCTTTTTTTGTCTTGTTAAATTTAAATTCTCTATAATCTGCCCACCCTAAAGTACGGCGAAACTTTTTAATAATTAATGCGGTTTCCTCGGCATCTAGTGGGTCGTCAAAAATTACACATGCAATAACAAAATATGCACTAGAACCTTTGTCTAATTTAAAACCAGGGTCACCAGAATCATCAATAAATACAATTTGCTTTTGTTGCTGTATTTTATTCATAGATTATCTTCATCCGAGAAACTATAATAGTGAGTTTTTGTAATTATTACATGATCTAATAATTGAATCCCAAGTAAATTACCGGCATCTTTTAGTCTTTTGGTTACTTGTCTGTCGGCCTCACTTGGCTCTAAGGTACCACTTGGATGATTATGAATAGCTATAATACTTGCCGCTCTGTCGGTAATTGGGTCTGCAAATACTTCCCGCGGGTGCACTAAGCTAGCGTTAAGCGTACCAATGCTTATAAGCCGTTTCGCAATTAAGCGATGGGCGCCATCTAGGCTCAGTACAATTAAATGTTCTTGTTTGGCGTCTTTTAGTTCCGGTACTAGTGCAGTAGCTTTTTCGGCGTTGTCTATAATTGTAAAGTCCTTAAATTCACGCTCGGCTAGCTCAAAAAGCGCAACTAGTTTTGTTGCGGTCGCGGTACTGATTCCTTTTAGAGCTGTTAATTGTTCTGTGGTTATTTTGTAGCCGTTTGTGTCTAGAATTTTTTTAATTTGCTTAGATATTTTGGTTACATCCGCACCCTTTACGCCGCTGCCGATTATTATCTGTATAAGTTCAATATCTGATAAGTTTTGCGCTCCTTTATGTAGTAATTTTTCCCTTGGACGGTCTTTTTTATCTAATTTTTGTATTTTGACCATAAAGATTATTCTACCCCTGTTCGGTCGTTTTTGCTACAAACTCTTGTAGTATTTTTCTATCTTTTTAACCATTAATTTACGACGAGCTTTAAGATAATCTTGATAATCTTCTATAGCCATATTCTCGAACCCTTCTGGTATACAGTTTTGTTTTAAATTATTTGTTAGTATTTCTGGGTTGGTGATTTTACCTATTGGGTGCGCAGTATTTAGCTTTCCGTTTTTAGCTTGATTTAACACTATTTGCATGTATTCAGACGGTTTTTTCTTACCTATTTGAATGTTAGTTGATTTTTCCATATACACAAAATTGGCTATTTGATTATATTCATATCGATCGGGTTTGCCATTATTTTTTAAGTAATCGTATGGAAATGTGTGGTGTATATCGCCTTTTATGCTACGTATGCTTCGCAAGGTTACATCAGACAAAAATCCAGTGTCTCCAAAGTAAACTTGCGCTGCAAAAAAAGTGTTTAGGTAAGGATGCTGCTGACTGGCTTTATCGAAATCATTTACTAGAGCTACGTCCCAAAATTGTTGAGATAAATCGCTATCTTCTATCTTATTAAAATAGCCTTCAACACCATTACGTGCGATTTCTTTTACATCACGGTCGATGATAGTTTCTGGGGATGATGAGTACCTGCTAGTTAGAACACTCATTACAAACCATTTTGATACGATTTTTTTAATAATACTTGTATTAGCACCGTCCCGCTTCATTAAAAGATAAATAACATAGGCATAATTTAAAGCATTTTTGGAGCCAATCATTTTATTGTCAATAAAACCTGTCGATTCAATTATTTGCAGAAAATCGGTATAGTTACTTTTATCGACAAAATCTAAAACACCTTTTTTAAGTTTCTGAATAGTACTTTTAGCTATTTCGGCTTCGTATGTTCTTGCTTCGAAGTTTCTTCCAGATAACAAAGCAACTAAATCAGATAATTTTCCACGACCAAATTCGTATGTAAATGATGCCCTTATAATGTCGCTGTAGTCAGGATCATAAATATCGCTACGATCATTTTTGAGCCAGGATATGTCATTAAGAAGGCCTGTTTCTTTAAATTTAATATCATTTGATTCTATATGCTTAAAGAATTCAGGTTCTTTGGCTAAATGAGCAAAATAATCTACCAGCTTTCTGACATTAGATCCTTCTTGATCGTCAGATGCAAGCTTGCTCATTGTAAAATCAGCCTGGTTCAAGGGCACGCCTTTGGAATTAATGCGCTCAAATATATCAGCAACTTCATCAATCGTTAGTTGATTAGATAATAACCTGATATAGCCTATTTCCTGATCTTTAAGTCTTTCTAAATCTTCAATTTTTTGATCAATTTGTTCCGGATCTAAATCGGGATTTTTTGTAATAAAATCATCAATTATCCTATTTACTTCCGAACGTGTTCCGTTTAAAACTTTTGATATGTCAGGTATCCATTTTGAGCTTTTTTCTATCGCAGGCGTTAAGGTCTCGAACATATTTTCGCCTTTATCTTTATCTGCGAAAGGGTTATAGGCAATCTTAATTCTAATAGGTTTATAGTATTTATTAATAACTTCTTCACCCAGGATACTTGCCCTTAGCGCTGTTATCCTTTGTTGTCCATCAATTATTGAAGTCTTTCCCTCTGCCTTAGTTCCATCCTTTTGTATTAGGGCAGGATCGACTGAAGTAATAATATAACCTATAGGAAATCCTCTGAAAATAGAATCTATTAGATCTCTAACTTTTGTAGTATCCCAAACAAAAGGTCTTTGAATTTCTGGCATTGTGATTCGATTTTGCTCGATGTCTGCCAGAAGATTTTTGATACTAATTTTATCAACATCGTATTTTCTTGTCATTTAATTATTCTACCCCCGTTAGGGAAATTTGCATAGAAAAATGGATATTAGACCATAGAACTTGGAAGTTTGAAGGTTGGGGTTACTCCGTTTTTGGTGATATTAATGTAATATAATAATCTAATGGCCACAGATAACTCGAAATTGTTAAATAATTTAAAAAAAGAAGATTGGCGTGAGCTGGAGTCGATTTACCAAGAAATAATTAATCATAAAGAACCTTTTTATAAAGTTATAGGTGGTAAAAAAGATTCTGAAGGTGTAATTGAAATGCCTTGGCATAAGTATTCGCCAACTGTATTGAAGTTGTTTGAATTTTTATATAGTAAAAACTTAATAATCGATTTTGATTGGGTAAATTGGGATGAGTCAGTAAAAATATGGAACAGGAACGGTAAGAACAAGTATAAAGATTTAAGCTTAGATAATACTATTAAACTTTTCACAGAAATTGCGAGACGCGATAGGTTTAGCGAGGGATTATGGGCGCAGTTTTTTGAATCTGGAGATGCGGAGTTATTAGTAGCAAGATTAATTGAATTTAAATCAATTAATGATATTAATGACAAAAAAGAATCATTTGCCGATATTATTGTAGGTAAGTTAATTACTAGGCAAAATACAAAATGTGTTAATAATTTTTATAGCGGGCATACAAGTGCAAGTGATACAAGACTAGATAATGTTAAAAGATATTTAAAGTATTACGAAGAACATCCACCTAAAATAATTCTGATAGGTGAGGCGCCAGGCCATAGGGGCTGCGCACAAAGTGGTATACCGTTTACAAGCCCTTTCGTAGCTAGCGAAAACACATTCTTAAAAGAAAAGATTAAAGCTATCGGCGCTAAATCTAAGGAAAACACAGCCACAATAGTATGGGGTTTGTTTGATTCTATAGAAGAATATCCAATGTTATGGAATGCTTTTCCATTCCATCCACATAAAGAAACCAAGAAAGCCACTAACAGGAAGCCTAATAAAGAAGAACTATTAGAAGGCTTAGGATATATACAATTGATACAAGATGCTTACCCTAATGCAAGGTTAGTGGCGGTTGGAAATATTGCCTATGATTCTCTAAAAAACATGGGTTTAGACGTTGCTAAGGTAAGGCACCCATCATATGGTGGTAAAGCACAATTTGAAGAACAGCTTAAATCACTTTTATAGTTTCTTCGTAATCTATTTTTATACATCCTACTATTAAAAATTATTCTACCCCCGTAAGGTAAATTTGCATAGCGAATTGGGGTATAGGGATTGGCAGATGGTAGATGGTAGATGGAAGAAGATAGTAGATAGAAGGCTTTAGGCCGATTTTGGGCTTATGAATGTAACTTCTGTATTTTTTAAGATATTACTGACAATATTATTGTCTAACAGGCTATCGGCTATTAATTTGTTAGATGTTAGTATGCCTGTGGCTTCGTAATAATCTAGTGGAAGATACTTCCATGTTGGAACTTTTAGTAGAGCATCTACATAATCTGGCATAAATGAGTACAGTTCTGCGCGGTTATAAGTAACAAAGTAATTATTTATTGTCTTTGTTATTTCGCTTATATCTGCGGAGTTATCTAAAATTATTTTTAATGACACATAAGCCATACTTTTTTCGTGATTATATGTAATGTCTGATTGCGATTGATTATAGTGCGGAACATTAGATATAGATTCTTCTACAATGTCTTGCAGCATTGGATAAAGCCGTAAAATGGCCGTAGATTCTTTGATGTTATTCAGTTTAGTAACGATGGCTAAATTATATTCTTTATATTTACTAACCTTAGGTTCTTCTAATTCCAATGGTGAATGATTAGGATTTAAGATTTGTTCGTCTATGAATTTAGTTTTTTTGGATTGTTCTTGTTCAGTAAATTTGGTGCTTTGTAGTTTATTTAACTGATTAAGTAAGGACTTACTATTTTTTATGTTAATTTTGATTTTTGATTCACAAGAAATGCAAGACAATGCAAAATTTATTTCTTTATTAGTTAGAGCTATTGGCTTAGTGGAATATGACTTGAAAGCGTCTAAATAAGTTTGGCTATAAAAGCCATAGTCTATAAACAGAATGTCATTAAAGGTTCTTCCACCCAACCAACCCTTAAGTGACGGCAATAAATTTTGTTGTTTTAAATAATTATCAAAGCCAATAATAAAAATATGTTCATATAAGTGGGCTACTTCTGGGTCGATACCAGAAAATTCTTTATAAATTAGACCGTTTTTTAACATATATTCCTTATTTATACTACTATAAGTTAAAATGAGCCAGTTTATAGACTTGGCTCAGGTCTTTGGTGAAATAGGGCTACCTCTTTTTGCCCTTTTTGGGGGTACCAAAGAGTTCGTCCCAGATACCTCGTGATGGTTTCGAGTTGGTGAACTTCGGCTGACTACGCTGAGGTTTGTAGCCGTAGTTCTTTTGCCCTGACTGAGAGCGACTCGCTCCCATATGGGGGTTACTTCCACCGCGGAAGTTTTTCGATGACCTACCACCGCCCACTTAAATCACCTCCTTAGGTGGGCCCTTACCTAACGAATGTTAAGTGAGCATTGTTATGACTGTTTTTTACTGATTGTCAATATTATTTTATTAATATCATTACTTAGGTAAATTATTCGTTTAATAGCACTTATTCCATTACTATTACTAAGCAGAGATGTTTAAACTAATTTTTACATTTTGCCAAACAAGTTTATCGTTATCTTCGTAAGTATTGCCGTCGTTATTAAAGCCTATATTTGTAAGAAGTTTTTTGGAGCCATTGTTAATTAGCAGGTATCTAGAATATACAATCTTGTAGCCCTGTTGCTTTAAATAGTCTAATACCGAACGAACCGTTGCCGTTCCAATACCTTTTCCCCTTATATTTGTGTCGCCAATCATTATATGTATTGAAGGACTTTTTAGGCAATCTGTATCATATAAATTTACCCATACTGCTCCAACGACTTTTGAATCAAGAGATATCATCCAATTCAGCTGTTTTGGATCTTTAATAAATTCTTGAACCCTCCGCTTCTCTTGTTCTAAGGTGGTTCTTTTGTTGTCTTTGTCTGCAACACCCATAAGCTGTAAAGTTTTGTAGCCCTCTGGACAATTAATCCATTTAACACCAAGCGAAGCATCTCGTTCAAGGTTAGGTTCGATCAATAGAACACTTGGGTTAATTGTGTGTAATATACCCGTTTTCATAACTTACTATTCTAGCCCCATTACTTTAATTTGCCTAGCAAATTTGGGGATTAGGGGGTGGTAGATAGTGGTTTGGGGTTTGGACCTTGGTGACTAGAAGTTTGAAGATTGAAGATAGAAGTTAGATTTTAGAAGTTAGATTTTAGGTATGATTTTGAATTTCTAGGGTGAGTTGCTGTTTCTTAGATATTTATACTATTTTTCATACTAGTTATTCTAAACGGACAGAAGCATATTTCATAGCAGTTGGACGATAGACGGTGGACCTTGGACCGTGGACAGTAGAGTTGAAGGTTTAGGGTTTTGCTTTGAGCCGTAAATATTATTGCTTTTTCTTGTGTTTATTGTATTATTATAGTCTTATTATGACGATTGAATTTTATTACGATAACATAATGACTGTAGATGGAAAATACCTTAGTTTAAACAGAACAAGGTCTAGAAAAGAAGCTTTTTCAAAAATAATAGAGATTGCAAACCCTTTAATTTTGCAACAATTAGAAAAACTGAATACCAAGATGATAAACCAAAACCCAGATGCAACAGTATCTGGAGGGAGCATTTGGTTGGGGCGGTTGGCGGTAGAAGATATAAGGCCGTATTTGACAGAAAACGGAATATACAGAAAAGAAACAACCCAAATAGATAGAGGTGTATTCTACAGCGCCTATAACGATTTAAAGCCAGAATCGTTTATTAATAATTATTGGAATATTGTAGAAGAAAACTGGCTCACTGCCCAGATAAGATTTTCTGGAAATGGCACTATAAAAAAAGGTTGGCATTTAATGGCCTCTTATGCCCTAAATGTTGTTGAAAAAGGCGAAGATTACTACAGCGATCTCTATCGAAGGTAGGGATGGAAGACCATGGACCGTGGGGTTAGAAGTTTGAAGATAGCAGTTAGAATACTGAATTTCGGTAGCATCATATTTGCATTGTTATTTAGATATAGTAAAAATAATCAATTTATTAGTAATAATTTGTTAAGCCGGTGTTTCTATAAATAATAAAGAACCGGTGAGTTATTATTACAATTGTTATTTTTATCTATAGATACCTATATGCTAAATATGCGCTGAGGGTCTTTTGTTATCTTTTCTGGACGATAGAAGAAAAGTAAAAAAATAATTTTATCCTTTGCTGCAGTATTTTTCTGCAATTTCTGCAGCTTTTAGCTTTGTAGCGTACTGAACGGTAAGTGGCTCTTTTTCTAAATTAGAATTCAGCATTTCGGCAAAAATATCCGTTAACTGATTTGTGCTTAACTTTTTACCTACTAGGCATGCAACTTCAACAAATTTTTCTTGACCACCGACGACTTTAATATTCTTTAATTTTTTAGGTAAATCATCTGTCCAATAATCGTCCATAAATAATTCTTTGTTTACCTTCTTAAGCAAGCGTTCTTTTATTGTTTGGACTTTTTGGTTGCTATAGCCAACATTATAAATGCCCGCTAGCTCATCTAGGACTTTGAATGTTTTCCAAGGATCTACGGGGCTTTTTTTTGGTACAAAGTTCTTTTTTGTCCAACTATCTATATATTTATTTATATTATCTTCACCCGTTACTAGCTCGTTTTTTAAACCATACCATTTTTCAGAGACCGCATCACCACCAGTAAAAATTAATTTAATTACAGGATTTAGGGGATCATAGTTACCGTCATGTATTGATTCGAGCTCAAATGATGGTTTTTCGACTAATTCTCCTGATAATATAATTCTCTTATGATTCGAGTAGCTGCCGTCAAAAATAACTTGTTCGCCTATTTGCAAAGACTTGTAAAGTTCAAGTTCTTTATTAGCTGAATCAAAATATAACTTATCTTCATTGCTAAAACGCCAGCTGGTTGTACTGTCTGGCCCATGAATTAAACCACCTGCGTAAATAACATCTTCTTCAGTGGCAGTTCCATCGAAATAAGCTTCTGTAACATCTGTTATAAGATTATTGTAAATAATCCCTACGGCCGATTTAGCTGAATTTACTTTCTTTTCAGCATTTTTAAGATCTAGGTACCACTTTTCTTTTACGGTTCTTAAATCGGCATCTAAACCCTTTTCAACTACCCTAAGATCCGCCTTAGCATTTTCTTTATCTTTTAATAGAATGGCTAGGTGCCCTAAAGTCGAAAACAAATAGTTTTCCGCTGATAATCCTGATTGTTCTGGGCTAAAAGTAGCTTGCTCTTTTTTAGGCATAATAACTCCGGTTCAATAATTTATGTTAGTAATGATTATTAAGCAACAGATAATGAAGTGCAAGCATAAGGCTTTTGGATTGTTTACTGTAGTGATTAGATGGTGGATGGTGGATGGTAGTTTGGGGTTTGGACCTTAGACGATAGACCTTGGACCGTGGGGGGCTATGTTTTAGGTAATTAGTGTCTAGTTGCTTAAGCAAATTTCTATCAATTCAGGGAACGCTGTTCCGCCTAAGTCATGCTCTGTAAAGTGCCCTTTATCTTGAAAATTAATTATCTGAATATTTTTAACTTTTTGATGTATTTCTTTGACGCTTTCATGGATGTCTGGCATATCGTTTAACGAGTTTAGAACATAAATATAATTAATTCGATATGCTAAATTTTCGTCCCATTCAAAATTGAAAAACGAATCTTTTAAATTTGTTGGAATATTTATGCTATGTCCTAGCCATGGCGCTACCAACACTAATTTATTTATTTTGATTTGCTTATTTTCGCTTAACCACCGTATTAAAAAACCGCCGCCACAGCTATGGCCTACTAAAATACTGTCTGCATTTACGGTATTCTTTTCGAATTCGGTTTTCCATAATTCGTAAACCGGGCTGTAGCAATGAGGTATTTCAATTGCATATGCGTTAATGTCGTTGATAAGAAATTGTTTGGATAGCCAAGGAATCCAGTGCGCATTACTGGCACTGGGAGCAGTGGGATCATAATATTCTTCTTTTGGCGGCATTCCATGTACAATAATTGCATTTTTCATACTAGTTATTCTAAACGGACAGAAGCATATTTCATAGCAGTTGGACTATCGGCGGTAGACCTTGGACCGTGGGGTTAGAAGATTGAAGATAGAAGTTAGATTTTAGATGGTGGATGGTGGATGTTAGGTACGGTTGGTCCGGGCATGCAGGATCGCAGAAAAGTAAAAAATTAGACTATTTTTTGGTAGCTATACCTAGCTAGTTCCTTTTCTATATCTTGATATGATTTGCCGGCTAGCAAGCCTCCAGCTATAAATGACTCTTGGGTTACATCTGCTAGACAAAAATCTGGAGCCCGGAAAGCCTCTTTTTGCTTTTTTGTTTTGAATTCAAAGTCTATTAATACTAGGCCCCTAAGGCTACCCTGGAAAACATCTACATCTAATGCGAAACTTTTGTAGTTTGTG
>WBZT01001915.1_pt1 | contig 14832 bp, 14 predicted proteins | sample 5204241 | NCBI WGS metagenome assembly WBZT01 (sample SAMN12344358, study PRJNA552823) | activated sludge metagenome | biome: Activated sludge suspended growth; feature: Nitrification reactor; material: Wastewater; isolation source: activated sludge from nitrification reactor of wastewater... | reverse complement strand
TAAAAAAAACCCCCGGCAAAAAGGGGGGGGGCCGGGGGCAAGACATGCCTTACAGAAGCAAGGCACCCGCTCAGGGAGGTGAAGCGGGAGACGGCGTCGCCATCTGCTGCTGAGAGTGGCATACTCTACCGGCGGTTCCCGAGCAGCGTATTTGTTTCAATCAATTTTGCTTATCTGATTGCAGAGAGTTCTATGGACTACCGCTTCCCTGCTACGCGCATGCGGCGCATGCGCCGTGACGATTTCTCGCGTCGCCTGATGCGCGAATCGCAGCTGACCGCCGATGACCTGATTTACCCGGTGTTCGTTGTCGACGGCGCCAACCGAGTCGAGCCCATTCCTTCCATGCCCGGCAGCTAACGGCAGAGCCTCGATCAACTGCTGAAAACGGCCGCGCGGGCAGTCGCACTGGGTATCCCGGCGATCGCCTTGTTCCCGGTAATCGACGCCGCAGGCAAGACGGCGGGCGCTGAAGAGGCCTGCAACCCAGATGGGCTGGTGCCACGGGTGGTTGCCGCACTGAAGAAGGAGTTCCCCGAACTTGGCGTGATTACCGACGTGGCCCTTGATCCCTACACCAGTCACGGTCAGGACGGCCTGGTTGACCCCGACGACCCGCGCGGCTATGTGTTGAACGACGAAACCCTCGAGGTGCTGGCCCGACAGGCTCTGGTGCATGCGCAGGCGGGGGCGGACATCGTCGCACCCTCGGACATGATGGACGGTCGCGTCGGACGCATTCGTCGCGAACTCGACGCTGCCGGACAGATCCACACGCGCATCCTGGCGTATTCGGCGAAGTACGCTTCCAGCTTCTACGGGCCGTTCCGCGACGCTGTCGGGTCGGCGGGCACCCTCGGCAAGGGCAACAAGTACAGCTATCAAATGGACCCCGCCAACTCCGACGAAGCGCTGCGCGAGGTCGCGCTGGACCTTGCCGAGGGCGCCGACATGGTGATGGTCAAACCGGGAATGCCCTACCTCGATGTCGTGCGACGGGTCAAGGACGAGTTCAAGGTGCCCACCTACGTCTATCAGGTCAGCGGCGAGTACGCCATGCTCAAGGCTGCCGCGCAGAACGGCTGGCTCGATGAGCGGGCCTGCGTGCTCGAGAGCCTGCTGGCCTGCAAACGGGCGGGGGCCGACGGCATCCTGACCTACTTTGCGCTCGCTGCGGCCGCCTGGCTCAGGGAACCCGACTAGCGCCGGCGGCCGGGCGCAGGCGGCGAAGCCCTCTTTGTGCCGGGCTTTCGACGAAGCGGTAGAACAGCGCGCCGACCACGTTGCTCGCCAACCAGGCAAGGATCATCCCCAGCAGATTGACCCACGGCTGCGTCGATACCAAGCGCGCGAAGAGGCCGCCGATCACCAGGCAGATCGGAAAGTGAACCAGAAAAACCGAGTAGGAAATCTGCCCGAGGTAGCCAATCAGGCGCGACTGTGGCCAGGTCTCGAGCAGACCGCTGCGTCGGGCCAGGACCAGCATCAGCGCCACCACCAACGCGACAGCGATGCGGGGCCGATAGTCCAGCCCCAACGCCACGATCACCACGGCAAGCATCGCGAGCAACCACACCCATCCCCGTTGCCGGTTGCTTGCCCAGTAGCTGACGATGCCCAGCGCGTAGGCGGCGAAGAAGTAGACGCCCCAGTTGTCCCAGCCCCCATCGCGGTTGAAGTGATAGAGCGACAGCAGCGCCAGAGTCGCCACCAGGCAGGCGCCGACGACAGGGACGGCAACAGCGCCGCGACCGCTGACACGCGCCAGCCACAAGATCCCGACCAACAGGGCAAACAACTGGAAGTCGATGGCAATATACCAGACGCCAGCCGACAGCCCGTCGTAGCCGAGGATGTTTTGCAGCAACAGGGCGTGAGCAATCACCTGCGGCAACGTCGGCGGACCGGGAATCGAATCGTGCACCATCAGGGCGCGGGCCATCGCAGCGCAGGCGATGCCGATGAGCAGCGCCGCCAGGTAGGGCAGCGCGAGCTTCACATAGCGCTTCCGCAGGAGCTGCAGCGGCCGCTGCGACAGCATCACGCCGGCGGGCGCGAGACTGCGGACGGCGAGAAAGCCGGCGATGACCAGAAAGGCCTGGACCGCCATGCGCGCATTCTGACTCAACCAACTGATCAGGGCGGGGGCCAGTGGGTAGGCATGATCAGACATCGGCCCGTAGAAGGCGAGGTGATGCAGGACGATCAACTGACAGGCAAGCGCCTTGAGCGCGTCGATGAAGGGCAGCCGCGAAGCGGCGCTCGGGTGGAGCAAGTCAGCCATTGGCGTTCAGGAAGCGCATCGCGTACTCGGCGCAAGGCATCGGCCGGCCGCGCAGGTAACCCTGCATTTCGTCACAGCCTTCGCCACGCAGGAAGTCTCGTTGCGCCTCGCTCTCCACACCCTCGGCAATCACCGTCAGTTGCAGGCTGTGGGCCAGCGCGATCACTGCGCGCACGATGGCGCAGTCCTCGGGGTCGGTCGGCAGCCCCCGCACGAAGCTCTGATCGACCTTGAGCTTGTTGAGCGGCAGCCGTTTGAGATAGGCCAGTGACGAATAGCCGGTACCGAAGTCGTCGATCGCCAGGCTCAGTCCCATGGCCCGCAGGTTGGCGAGAACCTGCGCGCTGTTCTCGGCGTGGCTCATGATCGCGCTCTCGGTAATTTCCAGCTCGAGAAACTGCGCCGGCAGCCGTGAGGCTTCCAGCGTCTTGCGCGCGGTCTCCTGTATTCGGCCACGCACGAATTCGACGCCGGAAACGTTCACCGACAGCACGCCCGGCTCCAGACCTGCAGCGACCCAGGCGGCCCACTGGCAAGCGGCGATCCGTTGCACCCACTCCCCGATCGGGACGATCAATCCGGACTCCTCAGCCAGCCTGATGAACTCGCCCGGCATGACCAGCCCGTGCTCCGGGCGCAGCCAGCGCACCAGCGCCTCGGCGCCCAAAAGCTTGCCGCCGGTGCGCAATGAAAACTGCGGCTGCAGGTAAACCCGCAATTCGCCACGCTCGATGGCTCGGCGCAGGTCGGTTTCCATCTGCAGACGCGCCAGCGACGATCGGGTCAGCTCGCCGGTGAAAAACTCGTAGGTGTTGCGGCCACGTTCCTTGGCCCGGTACATCGCGACATCGGCGTTCCTCATCAGTGTTTCGGCGTCGTTGCCATCCTGCGGAAAGACGCTGATGCCAATGCTGGCGCCAACGAAAAACTCCTGTTCGACCGTCACCGGAGCCTCCTGCAGGACGTTGAGGATCTTGCCGGCGACATGCGAGACGACGGTCGGATTGACCACCCCCTCGACGAGGATCAGGAACTCGTCGCCGCCGAGTCGGCCCACCGTGTCTGATTCGCGCATCAGCCTGTTGAGACGCCGGGCCACCTCGCAGAGTACGCGATCGCCGATCTGATGCCCCAACGTGTCGTTGATGATCTTGAAGCGGTCGAGATCAATGAACAGGACCGCCAGTCCGGTGTTCTCCCGGTGGGCGCGCTGCATGGCCTTGTGCAGTCGGTCACCGAGCAGCAGGCGGTTGGGCAGTCCGGTCAGCGAGTCGTGATGTGCCTGATGGTCGAGCTGATCGTGCGCTTTGCGCAGTGCAGTGATGTCGGAGAAAACGCCCACATAGTGCGTGAGCTGCCCCTCCTTGTCCCTGACGGCGCTGATCGTCAGCGATTCAAGAAAGAGCTGGCCATCCTTGCGCCGGTTCCAGAGTTCGCCCTGCCAGCGCCCACGCGTGCGCAGAACCTGCCACATCTCCCCGTACAGCCTTTGATCCTGACGTCCCGACTGCAGGATGCTTGGGTTGCGCCCGAGGACCTCCTCTTCGCGGTAGCCGGTGATTTCACTGAATGCCCGGTTGACGGCAATGATGCCGCCATCAGGCGCGGTGATCATGATGCCTTCAGCACTGCTGTCGAAGACGGTGGCGGCCTGCTGCAGACGCACCTCCATGCGCTTGCGCTCGGTGATGTCGAGCATGACGCCCACCAGACCGCCGCCCGCCTGCCCCGGTTCGCCGTAGGCCGCCTTGTGGACGATCACCTCACGGCAACTGCCATCGGCATGCCGCACCGCGTACTCGTAGACCTGCGCACCCGACTGTTCGAGCAACTTTTCTTCGTCGGCCTGATAGCGATCCGCCAGCTCCCGTGGGGCAAGGTCGTAGACCGTAGCACCGACTACCCGGCTGCGCGGCTGGCCCATCATTTCGAGAAATGCCTGATTGCAACCGAGGTAACGTCCCTCGCGGTTCTTGTAGAAGACCGGACCGGGAATGGCCTCGATCAACTGGCGCATGAAATCGAGCTGTTGTGACAGTTCGCGGGTCCGTTCGGCAACGCGCTGCTCAAGTTCGAGGTGACTCTGCCGTAACGCCCGTTCAGCGGCCCGCTGGGCGGTGATATCGTCATAGGTCCAGATCCAGTTGTCGGCGGCCCGATCGTCGCCGATCGTGCGGCCTATCGTGCGCACCCAGACCGGCGTCCCGTCGCGCCGACAAAGGAGGAGTTCGGCCTCAAAGGTCTCGGTCGCCGTACTGCGCTGATCGATGAGGCGTACGACCTCTTCCCAGGCCTCCTGACTGGCGAACAGCAGGCGCGTCGACTGTCCCCGCAGGCCCCCGGGCGGGTAGCCGAAAATCTCCTCGCAACGCTGATTGCAGCGCAGGATCGTCCGTTCGCGCTGATAGGAGATGCCGATCATCGCATTGTCGAAGATCAGTTGCTGCTCCCAGATGCTTTCCACCAGCGCTTCTTCGGTGGATCGGCGTGCGGTGACGTCTTCGAAGAACCAGACGTAGCCTTCTTGCCAGTCGGCGGAGTTGACCAGGCTGCCGGTGACCTGGCACCACATCGGTGTGCCATCGGCTTGACGAAATTCCAATTCGCCGATGAAGCTGCCACAGGCGGCAATCACCGCGTGCGCGCGCTCACCTGCCGCGCGCCAGGCCGCCTCACTGGCGAAGCAGACGCCTGTGGACTGACCGATCAGGCGCCCCGGTGGATAGCCGAACATCCTCTCGAAGCTCGGATTGCAGCGCAGAATGATGCCTTCGCGCACGATCGCGATGCCGGTGGCCGCATTCTGAAAAATGAGCTGCTGCTCGCGCAGCAGGCGAGCATTGGCCTCGCGCGTCTCGACCTCGTGGCTGATGTCACGAACGATCCACACCGTCCCCTGACTCGGCGCGGCGGGGTCAATGGCTCGGGCGATGACGTGAGCGGTAAAGCGGGTGCCGTCGCGCCGCGTCATTTCCGTTTCAAGATCGACGATCTGGCCAGCCCGCAAGCGCCCACGTGCTTCCCGACGCAAGGCCTGGCAAGCGTCGCTGCTGGCGTAGAAAACGACGTCCGGCTGCCCCACCAGGGCGCCGGCGGCCCAGCCGAAAAGCTCTTCGGCACGCGGGTTGCATCGGTAAACATGGCGGTTGCACAGGCACACCACGGCGATCCCCGAATGGTCGAGGATGGCCTTGCATTCGAGCAACTGTTGGGTGACCGAATCGGGCTCTCTCATGGACAACGAATCAAGGCTTCCTGGCAGCCAAGTCTACAGAACCCCGGTCAGAGCGAGAGATCTGTTGGGGTGGCGAGCGTGCGTCCGCGCACGCGGGTGCTCTTCGCTCGACCCATCAAGCACGATCAGCACAGGCGCGGCAGGTGCCGTCGCAGGTCAAGAACCGATACCAGCCGCAGGTCTACCCACGGCGGCTGGCGGGTACTCCGGCTGACCCAGACGGTCTTCATTCCCAGGCGCTTGGCGGTCTTCAGATTGGGCAGCGAGTCTTCGACCATGATGCAACGATCGGCAGGCAAGCGCTCACTGCGCAACAGGTAGCGGAAACCGCCGATGGCCGGCTTGGGTTGAAAGCGAATACGTTCGATCGAATACAGCGCGTCGAAGCAGGTGGTGATGCCGGCGAATTCAAGGACCGCCTCGCTGTAGCGCAACGGGGCGTTGGAGAAGACGATCCTGCGACCCGGCAGGTGCCGCAGCATCGCCCGCAGACCACGTTCCAGAACCAGCATGTGCCTGAGGTCGGGAAACTGGTGGGTGTGCGAGAGGAAATGGTGCGGATCAGTCCCGTGATGGCGCATCAGGCCGAGCAGGGTGGCACCGTATCGTTGCCAGTATTCCTGGCGTAGGCGCGTCGCTTCGTGCTCATCGACACCGAGGTGTGCGCTGATGTACGCCACCATCGACCGGTTGATGTGCGGGAAAATATGCGGCGTCGCGTTGTGCAGCGTATTGTCGAGGTCGAACAGCCAGACCGGTGACACGGCATTCAGCGCCTTCTCCCGTTCAATGCGACTTGATCATCGTGCCGACGCCGTGGTCGGTGAGGATCTCCAGCAACAACGCGTGCTCGACGCGACCGTCGATGATATGCACGCTCCTGACGCCGTTGCGCGCGGCATCGAGCGCCGAGCTGATCTTCGGCAGCATGCCGCCGGACAGCGTACCGTCAGCGACCATGTCGTCGATCTGCTTCGGGGTCATGCCGGTGATCAGCGCCCCCCCCTCGTCCAGAACACCCGGCGTATTGGTCAGCAGGACGAGCTTTTCGGCCTTGAGTATCTCGGCGATCTTGCCCGCCACGACATCGGCGTTGATGTTGTAGGTCTCACCACTCTTGCCGACCCCGATCGGCGCGACGACCGGAATGAAGCCCCCCGATTCCAGATGCCCGATCAGCGACGGGTCGATTTGCGTGATGTCGCCCACCTGACCGACGTCAATCAGGTCCTCACTGTTATCCTGGTTCGCCAACAACAGCTTTCTGGCGCGAATGAAGTTGCCGTCCTTGCCGGTCAGGCCCACCGCCTTGCCACCCGCCTGGTTGATCAGGTTGACGACGTCCTTGTTGACCTGACCGCCGAGCACCATCTCGACGATGTCCATGGTTTCCGAATCGGTGACGCGCATTCCCTGCACGAAGCGACCTTTCTTGCCCACTCGCTGGAGCAGATTCTCGATCTGCGGTCCACCGCCGTGTACCACCACGACGTTCATTCCGACCAGCTTGAGCAGCACCACGTCGCGTGCGAAGCACTGCTTGAGCTTCTCGTCGGTCATCGCACTGCCGCCATATTTGACGACGATGGTCTTGCCATGGAAACGTTTGATGTACGGTAGCGCCTCGGCGAGAATGGCGGCTTCGTCGGCAGGGGTGATCGAACGGTCTCTCATGAAGGGAATCCTGATGATGGCGGTCGGATTTTACCCGGCGCTCGGGCAAACACCAAGGAGGCCTGCAGCGCCCTGGCCAGACGCACCGCCGAGACATGCGCAGAGTGATTTTCAACGGCAAGAGGAAATGGACCTGAAAGAGCCAGGCGGCGGCAGCACGGGATCGCCCTATCGTGGTCGCTTTGCGCCTTCACCGACAGGTCCGCTGCACTTCGGTTCGCTGGTCGCCGCCGTCGGCAGCTATCTGGACGCCCGAGCGCATGGCGGCGAATGGCTGCTGCGCATCGAAGACGTCGACCAGCCGCGGACGGTGCCGGGAGCCGCTGACGCAATCCTGCGTACGCTGGAGGCCCTGGCCTTCGAATGGGACGGCGAGGTGCTCGTCCAGAGCCGGCGCCGGCCACTCTATCAAGCGGCATTGGACCGCCTGCAGCGCGACGGCGAGGTCTATCCCTGCGCCTGTTCGCGACGCGAAATTGCCGCCTGCTCACCGCCCACGGCGGTGGACGGTGGGCTGGTGTACCCCGGAACGTGTCGCACGGGCCTGGCCGACGGACGAGCGGCACGCGCCTGGCGGATGCGCGTGCCGGATAGCGAGATCGCCTTCGACGATCGGTTGCAGAGGCACCTGCGGCAGAACCTCGCGCACGCCGTCGGCGACTTCGTCCTGCTGCGCGCCGACGGCCCCTTCGCCTACCAGTTGGCGGTGGTCGTCGATGATGCCGCGCAGGGGGTCAACGCGGTCGTCCGCGGCGCCGATCTGCTCGACTCGACCGCGCGCCAGATCTGGTTGCAGCAACGCCTCGGGCTGCCCACCCCGAGCTATGCGCACCTGCCGGTGGTGACCCATGCTGGCGGCGAGAAACTGTCGAAGCAGACACGCGCGATGGCCATCGATCCGGCGCGTGGCAGTGCGTTGCTCGCGGCCGCGATGGACTTTCTTGGCCACCCGGTACCCCGGGAGATGCGGGGTAGTCCGCTGGCCGATTTCTGGCGCTGGGCGACGGGCGCCTGGTCAATCGCGCGGGTGCCGGCGCTGCGCGGCGTCTTTCCCGGTCAACGCTTGCCGCCGTAACCGGCCATTCCGACGAACATTCGGAGCAGATTGTAGCTGGCCCAGCGCAACATGCGCGAGGGCCATGGCAACTGCTGCCATCTATCGACCGGCAGCTCGCGCGCGCCGATCTCCATCGCCTGGCGAAGACTGCGACGCAGCTCTTCGGCAAAGCCGGGATCGAGCACGACGACGTTGGCTTCCCTGGCCAGCAGCAGACTGAAGGGATCGATGTTCGACGAGCCAACGGTGGCCCAGTGCCGGTCAATGACCGCCACCTTGGCGTGCAGAAAGCTGCGCTCGTACTCGAAGATGCGTATGTCGGCGGCCAACAGCTTGCCGTAGAGCGCCTGCGTGGCGTAGTGCAGCAAACGATACTCGATTCGCCCCTGCAGCAGGAGGACCACCCGCACCCCCCGCCGGGCAGCGTCGTAGAGCGCACGCCGAAAGCGCCGGCCAGGCAGGAAATAGGCGTTGGCCAGGATGATGTCTTCCGTTGCGGCGGCGATCGCCTTCAGATACGCCTGCTCGATATCGCGCCGGTGACGGATATTGTCACGCAGGAGAAAGGCCGCAGTCTGCTCGCCGACCGCTTGCGGCTTCGGGAGGGAGGATCTTGGCAAGCGGTAGCGCCGATTGAGTCTGGCCCACAGCACCCCCTCCCACACCCGTTGCAGTGCTTGCTGAATGGGCGCCAGCAGCGGACCTTCGACGCGTACGGCGTAGTCGTAGCGCGGTGGCAGCCGCTGCGGCGTATTGAGGTCGTCGATGACATTGATCCCGCCGACGAAAGCAATCGCCCCGTCAATCATGGCCAGCTTGCGGTGCAGACGACGCAGGCGATGGCGACGTAACTGGAAACGCGCGACTTCAGGGCGGTAGACCATCGCCTGAACTCCGGCGCCGGTGAGCATCGGTTGCAGTCGATCGGCAAAGCCGGGGGCGCCGAAGCCGTCTACCAGAACGCGCACGGTCACCCCGCGCCGAGCGGCGTTGGCCAGGGCTTCGGCGACCGCACGGCCGGTGTCGTCATCCTCGAAGATGTAGCTCTCGATATGGACTTCGCGCTGCGCCTCGCTGATTGCCCCGATCAGCGCCGGAAAGTAGTCGGCGCCACTGTTCAGCAACGTCAGCCGGTTTCCGGCAAGGAATTCAGGCGCCATCCGCCCGCGCCCCTGGCCAACGGTGACGACCAGAGGTTCGCCTGTGCGGGTGCGCTTTCAGTCTGCCGTGGCGCTTACTTCTGATTGACAAACACCACCTGCGCCGGCATCGGCGCCGGGAAGCCGCCCGCGCTGAGCGAGTCAAGAATCATCCGGTTGGTGTCGAAGTAGACTTGCCAGTAATGGTCGGTATGGCAGTACGGACGAACGGCCAATACCGGACCGACGAGATTGAACTCGAGAATCTCGACATCCACGGCGGGACTGGCCAGCACGTTCGGAATCGTGGCGATCTTCTCCTTGAGCAGCGCCATCGCCGCAGCGTGATCGGCCGCCCCGGACAACTGTGCCTTCAGCTCGACCCGGCGATAGGGGTTGGTCGAGAAGTTCTGAATGGTGTCGCCGAAGATCTTGCTGTTGCCGACCAGCGTCAGCACGTTGTCGGGCGTGTGCAGCGCCGAGGTAAACAGGCCGACTTCGTGGACCGTCCCGGTGATGCCGCCCACCGTCACAAAATCGCCGACCTTGATCGGCCGCAGAATGATCAGAAATACGCCGCCGGCGAAGTTGGCCAGCATGCCAGACCAGGCCAGACCGATGGCCACACCGGCGGCGGCGAAGAGAGCCGCAAACGTTGTGGTCTGGATGCCGAAGTAGCCGAGGATGCCCACCACCAGCAGGATATTCAGCGTGACATTGATCACCGTGCCAAGGTAGCGCATCAGAGTGGCATCGACCTTCTGACGCCCCAGGGCGCTCTGCACCATCCGGCCAACGAGGCCGATCAGCCAGCGTCCGATGATCCAGAAGGCAACCGCCGCCAGAATCTTGATGCCGAATTCGTAGCCATATTGCAGCGCCAGCTCCTGCCAGCGTGACAAATCTTGTTCATTCATGAGCTTCTCCTCGCGGTTGGTGAGGCATGAGTTTGCCATTGTCGTTGAGGCAGCGCAAGTTCCGCTCGTCCAGCGCCTGCGCGCCTTGCCCACGAGCAAGCCGATGACCGGTAACCGCTTACCCCCTCAAAAAATGGCCCCACCACATCAACTTCCCTGCCATAAATGCGCGCCCGGTATCCCTCGCCCTTATCGTCTTCGATGATCGCCGCGGCTCAGCCGACAGACCTCCCTGGCGTCAGCAACCAGTCGTTGGCCGCAAGCTTCTCCCGCGTCACCGGCTCGAACAACTCCGGCACGTCGTCGTAGCAGCCGCTGGGGAAGCGGCTCAGCAACCCGTGCCCCGGTGCGATGAAATAGCTGCAGCGCCTGCAGGCCTCGACGGCGAGGTCGCGCCGTGCAGGCTGGTCGCGCTTCTTGATGTCACACGGCAGCCATTCCCTGCTGGCTGCGCGTGCCATGTCACCGCCGAAACCCGACCACTGAAAAGCGCGGAGCGGCTTCTCGGCCCTCTCCAGCAGCTTGAGCCAGTCCTTGTGACGGGCTTCGAGCGCGGCCCAGCGCCGCGTTCAATGGCGGATTGATTGCCTCGATCGCCGCTTGCAGCGCCTTGCGGGCGGCAAAACTGCTGTCCCGCCGACAACGCTGGATATAGGGCAAGCGCTGCGCTGCGCCATCCAGCGCCGCCTGCAGCCTGAGTTGCCAGCCGTCGGCGTCGTCCTTTGATCAGCGTCCCGCGCCCGGAGTCGCATGCAACCGCGCGCGAATCGCGCCGCAAAAGGCGAGCAAGTCGCCGAGACGATTGCGCACGACGTCGACCACGATCGTCTGGTCCAGATGCTGATAGCCGTGCACGACGACATTGCGAAAGCCGATCATTCTCTGGATCATCACCGACAGTTCAGGTGCGATCCAGCCGTCCGCGCACAGCAGCGCGAATAGGTCGCGGTTGCTTTCCGGCTCACCCAGGCGGCCTTCGGAAACGATGTGCGAAGCGATGTCCTGCGCGGCCTGAATCGCGATCTGCAGCGTGTGGGCGGCAAATCGTTCCTCGCGAATGTCCACCGGAATGCGCTCCGGCTGGCACAGATCGCGCAACTCGCGCACACAGGTTTCGATGAACGCGAGCTTCTTCTCGACGAGGTCGGTGTCGGTCATCGCAGTGGCGTTCGCGCGGATCGCCTATATTCGCGCAAATAGGGCAGGAGATCGAAGTACGCATTGCGCGCCCGCACCTCGAAACGGATTCGCGCCGAGCGATCGCGTTCGCAAACCAGGACGCCATCGCGCAACACGCGATGGATCAGGTCTGCCGGTGCACGGTTGAGCACGACGAGATCGACGTGGCGACCGATCGCCGCTTCCAGATCGGCGGCAAGGTCGATACCCAGCCCTTCCAGGATCCTCGGGGGATCAGTGACCAGCAACACGCCCAGGTCGACGTCGCTGGCCGGACCGGCGGTACCGCGCGCCTGGCTGCCGAAGAGATACACGCACGCCAGATCCTCACGCCGGCTGGCGAAGAACTGGCGCAGCGACTCGATCAATGCGGCTGACGGCATGGCGTCACGATCAAGGGAACGAGCAGGATTCACTCGCGGGCAGTATAGGTGGCCGCCGCGATCAGGGTCAAGCGTCAGATGCGCAGACGGATCGGTTCGATCGCCTCGCCGGCCGGCAGCACGCGGCCGATGCCTGCGGTGCGCGTGTAACCCAGGCGACGCAGGGCCGCGATGCAGTCCGCGGCGTGTGCGGCGGGCACGCTGGCGAGCAGGCCGCCAGCGGTCTGCGGGTCGAAAAGTAGCGGGTAGCTGGGGTGCTGCAGCGCCTCGGGCTGGTTCTGCAGCGCGCGGCGCAGGCGCACGTTGGCCGGCTGCAGCGAGCTGAGGATTCCCGCTGCCGCGGTTTCGGCGGCGCCGTCGAGCAGCGGCAGCGCGGCCAGGTCGATCTCGGCGTCTACCCCGGACGGGCGGGTCATCTCGAGCAGATGCCCGAGCAGACCAAAGCCGGTGAGGTCGGTGCACGCCGTTGCGCCGTGCGCGATCAGGCACGGCACCGCCCGCCGGTTGGATTGCTGCATCGACTCCAGAGCGGCGTCGATCCAGCGGCCGCGCGCCTGCAGGCGCGCGTGCGCGGCGAACAAGGTGCCGGTACCGATCGGCTTGGTGAGAATCAGCGCGTCGCCCGGCCGCATGCCGCCCTTGCGCAGGACGCTGAGCAAGCGTTCGTCGATCAGGCCGTTGATCGCGAAACCGAGCGCCAGTTCGCGGCCCTCGCCGGTATGGCCGCCGACCAGCGCGCAGCCGGCCTCGTTGAGCACGGCGACGGCGCCGGCCATGAGCTGGAAGACGGTATCCTCGACCTTGCTTTCCAGCCCCGGTGGAATCGTCGCGATCGCCGTCGCCGACTGCGGCGCACCGCCCATGGCGAAGATGTCGCCGAGCGCATGATTGGCGGCGATCTGACCGAACAGCCAGGGATCGTCGATGAAGGCGCGGAAGAAATCGACGCTGTGCACCAGTGCGCTGCCCACCGGCACGCGCAGCACCGCGGCGTCGTCGGGAGCGTGCAGGCCGATCAGCACGTCGTCACGCTCGATCGGATGAATGCTGGCCAGCGCGCGCGACAACACCGTTGCCCCGACCTTGGCGCCGCAACCGCCGCAGCGCATGGCGATCGCCGAGATGGCCTGGGTCTGCTCGGCGTCGTCGAGCGGAATCGCTGCGGCCGGCGGCGAAGCGGCGTTTTCGGCCATCGGCACGAGTTCGTTGAAGCGGCGCATGAAGCGGCGGTCGATCCAGTCCTTCCAGCGCCACAGCCAGTCGCCGCGCGCAAAGAGCCAGCCGCGCGAGGCGACCGCGTGCCGGTCACCGGTGCTGATCAGCGCCAGCCAACTGCGCTGCGGGCGATACGCCAGCAGCGGCTGGCGCAGCAACGTTCGCCGCAGGTTCACGGCCAGCGGTCTGGCCATGCGCACGGCAAACACGCCGGCCTTTTCGAGTGGCCGGTCGATCAGCGACGCGCAGTCGCCGGCGGCGAAGATCAGCGGATCGTTCTCGCTCTGCAGGGTGTCGCGTACGCGAATGAAGCCCTGGCCATCGAGCGCCAGCCCGGTATCACGCAGCCACGGCGCTCCGCCGGCCTGCGTCACCCAGACAATCTCGTCGGCGGCCAGCGTTTCGCCGTTGCGCGCCTGCAGCCGGCCGGCACCGACGTTGACGACCTCGGCGCGGCGGTGGAGCACCACCTGGCGCTCGGCCAGCACGCGCTCGAAGGCGCGGCGTACCGCCACGTTGTGCGTCGGCAGGATGTTCTCCTCGGCCGAGAAGAGGTGGAAGCACAGCTCGTCCGGATCGCGCCCGAGCGCCGCAAGTTCGCCGCGCAGCCGGTACTGCATCGCCAGCGTCAGCTCGACGCCGCCGGCGCCGGCGCCGACGACGGCGATCGTCGTCACGCCGGCGTGCGCTCGCACGCGTGCGAGCAGCGCCAGCCAGCGTTCGTTGAAGCGGCGAATCGGCTTCACCGGCAGCGCGTGTTCGGCGGCGCCGTGCACGCGTGCGAGCTGCGGCGTCGAGCCGATGTTGATCGACAGCACGTCATACGGCAGCGCCGGCCGCGTCCGGCAGAGCACCTTGCACGCGTCGCGATCGATGCCGACCACCTCGTCGCGAAAATAGCGCGCGCCGGCGAACTCGGCCAGCCGTCGCAGGTCGATATGCACCGCGTCGAAATCGTAGTGCCCGGCAATGTAGCCGGGCAGCATGCCCGAGTACGGTGTGTCGGTGTCGGTGCACACCACGGTCAGGCGCGCGCCGGCCAACGGCTGCATGGCAAAGCTGCGCAGCACGCCAACGTGGCTGTGGCCGCCGCCGATCAGAACGATGTCGCGGACGATCGGAGTGGTCTTTGCCTGCATTCAGTTCACTCCCAGCAAATCGTTGGCCGCCCGGTGCAGCTCGGCGCGTTCGCGCGCCGGGGCGAACAGTGGCGCTCGCTGTCGGCACTGCGTCGCCAGGCGCGACCAGACGTTCTCACCGTGAACCTCATCGCCGCTCCGCAAGGTGGCAACCATTGCACGCTCCACCACGATGAATTCCTGACGTTCCATCATGGGGAAAGATGGAACAAGTGACCATGGCCACCCGCAGCGCTGGCGGGCCGGCAAACAGCAGGCCTGGATTCCAGACGTTCTTTGGTCCCAATTGATGGCAGGCGCTATTGATCGGATGACGTCATCTGCGCGGCTATCAATAAGCGGCCCCTGTAAAATCAGACACTTGCATTCGTTCAAGGCGGGCCTAGCGCTTGTCGCCATTGGTTTCTTTTGATTTTCCAGCGGGGTGCCGGGCATCGGCGGGGATCCACTTCGGCCAGCGCCGGCTACCCCGATTGACGATCAGGCCGGTTTCGGCTAGCTTGCGCAGCAGGTTGTGGATACGGTTGAGCTTCTGCTCCTGGGTCAGCACCTCCGGCAGCTTGTCCAGGAGCAAGCGGTCGATGTCTTCCCTTGCCACGGGCTGATGCTC
>WBZT01001913.1_pt1 | contig 14846 bp, 9 predicted proteins | sample 5204241 | NCBI WGS metagenome assembly WBZT01 (sample SAMN12344358, study PRJNA552823) | activated sludge metagenome | biome: Activated sludge suspended growth; feature: Nitrification reactor; material: Wastewater; isolation source: activated sludge from nitrification reactor of wastewater treatment... | reverse complement strand
CCTGGACGTTCAAGGATGCCTGTGGCAACGAGAGCAGTGTTTCGCAGAAGATTCACATCAAGGATACGACTGCGCCGGTGGCTCCCGCAGCCCCAGCGGATGTGGAAGGGCAGTGCGACAGCGAAGTGCCTCCGGCGGTTGACCTGACGGCGACGGACAATTGCTCTGGCGAGATCAAGGTGTCGCCGGTGGACGGTGTGAAAGTGCCGGACACGACGGGTTGCGGTTACACGATTACGCGGACTTGGACGTTCACGGACGCCTGTGGCAACGAAAGCAAGGTTTCACAGAAGATTCACATCAAGGATACAACCAAACCTCAGATCGGTGCTGTCCCGTCTGGTGGTGAACTCGGTTGCAACCCAACGAGTTTGCCGACCGATGCAAGCATCAAGGCCCAGGTGAGCGCCAGCGACAACTGCGGCACGCCCACCGTCACCGTGACGCATGTGGACGGCGGTTCTGAGTGTGCTCCCACCCGTACGTTTACCGTTCGGGCTACCGATACCTGCGGCAACAGCGCGATTGAAAAGACCATCGTCTTTACGTGGAAGTCCGACACCACTCCGCCGGTCATTACTTGCCCAAGCCTGACCTCGACCCAATCCTTCGGCCGGGTTTGCAGCTACACGCAAGGCGGTTGGGGCGCCGAACCGAATGGTGGCAACCCGGGCATGATTCTGTCCAACAACTTCAATACGGTGTATCCTGGCGGTTTTGTTGAGGTAGGTATTTCGGGTTCGGGTAATTCGATGAAGTTCACGAGTTCCACGGCCATCAAGAACTACCTGCCAGCAGGAAGCACGGCTGGAGCCTTGACGACTGATTATGTAAATCCGCTTACCACCAGCGCTGGTGTGTTTGGTGGCCAGGTTCTGGCACTTCAATTGAACGTGGATTTCAGTGATGCCGGCGTCATAGGCGGCTCAATCGGGTCATTTGGCAATCTCGTGCTGAACGACGCGACCTCGCCCGTCAACGGCAAATCTGTCCGCTACATCCTCGGGCTGGCAAATCAGGCCTTGGGTGGTGCCAGCGGCCTGCCGCTCACGATCGGCGAGTTGAACAGCTTGGTTACTTCGCTCAATGAGTCGTTCGACAATTGTTCGGCCTGTTCATGGGCTTCATCGCGTTTGATCAAGACTGGCCAGACCCCGACTTATGGTGAAGCCACGGCTACGGACAACTGCGACCCGCATCCCGTGATCACTTACACCGACTCGGTTACGACGACCACCTGCGGTACGACGACTATCCGCACTTGGAAGGCAACCGATGCTTGCGGTAATTCATCCACCTGCACGCAGACCATTTCCAGCGGTGGTGGCAACGGCAGCATCTGTGGCAATGTTCTCCGCGACTGCAATGCTGATGGTAACCTCCTCGGCGAAGACGGCCTTGGAGGCGTGAAGGTGGTTCTTAAGTCGAAGTCCGGAATCGAAATCGCTTCGGTTCTAAGCGGCAACGACGGTAGCTATTGCTTCAACGATGTCGCCAGCGGTTCCTATTACGTGTCGGTGGTGGTGCCTGCCAACTACAAGCTGACCACGGGTTGTGTCACGAACAAGTGGAAGGACTGGTATGGCAACGACTGCTGGAATGATGACAAGGGCAACAAGCATTGGAACGATAGCAATGGTATTCACCGTTGGAAGTGCCTGAGTGACGGTTTGGAACGTTGGTGCAAATCCGACGGCAAGCAATACTGCAAGGACAGCTATGGCCGCACGAAACTCGTCAATCGCGAGTGCGACAACGACGACGACGATGACAGTTATGGCAAATCATGTTGGAAGGATTCCAAGGGCTACACGCACTGGATTGATTCCGATGGCCGTGATTGCTGGAAGGATGGCTACGGCAAAGTCCACCGCAAAGACGGCTCGGGCAATGAGTGCTGGAGCGATAACAGCGGCAACAAGCACTGGACGGATTGCGATGGCAAACATCGGTGGAAGGACCGCTCCGGCAAGCGCTATTGCGATACCGGCAGTGGTAGCGGAACGCCCGATGACGATACGGACGAAGAAGAGTGCGCCCGCAGCACCGGCAACAATTGTGATCGCCTGATTGTTGTCTCCCCCTGCTCGGCGGAAACGGGCGTCAATTTCGGCCTGACTGGAACGTCTCCGTCCGTCAGTTTGGTTAAAACTGGCCCCGTGAACGCCAAGGTCGGTGAGACCATCACGTTCAAGTTCGCTGTCACCAACACCGGCAACACCTGCCTCTACGGTGGCATGAGCATCAATGATCCCATGCTGGGCGGCGAGATCTGGCATCAAACTCCGGTTGTCCCGGGAGAAGGCTTCCTCATCAGCAAGACCTACGTGGTGAAGTCCACCGATCCCCGAACCCTGTGCAATACGGCTACAGCCATCGGTCACCCGCCGGCCGGCTTGCCGACGGTTACCGATGATGCTAGCTGGTGCGTTACTGTCACCAACGCCTCCCTGCCAAAGCCGCCGTGTCCGGATGTGCAACCTGGCAACTGCAAGGTTGACCTGAACTGCTACGGCGTGACTGGCGCGACCAGTTGCAAAGTGAAGCGCTCCACGACCAAGGGCGGTCCCTACACCTGCATCAAGACTGGTATGACGCCTGGCGCGTTCACCGATACGAGTTGCGTCAATGGTGCCACGTATTACTACGTCGTCTCGGCCATCTGCAACGGAGTCGAAACGCCTGATTCGGACGAAGTCTGCGCTGTTCCGAGTGCCGGTGTGCCCAGCCCATGGCAGTCGAAGGACATCGGCAGCGTCGGCAAGGTTGGTGGCGCAAGCTACGACAGCAGTTACAAGAAGTTCACGGTGATCGGTTCGGGCGTGGACATCTGGAATTACGCTGACGAGTTCCGTTACACGTATCAAGCCGCCTCTGGCGATTGCAGCATCATCGCTCGCGTGGCCAGCGTTGGTAATACTGATCCGTGGGCCAAGGCCGGCATCATGATCCGCGAAAGCCTGAGCAGCGGTGCCGAGCACGCCTCTGTGTTCGTGACCCCGGCCAACGGTGTGGCGTTCCAATATCGCGACAGCACGGGTGGCAGCAGCGGCAACGTGAACTCAACGGGACTGAGCGCTCCGTATTGGGTCAAGCTCGTTCGCAGCGGCAACACCTTCACGGCCTATCGGTCGTCGAATGGCTGGACTTGGACCACCATCGGCTCACGTTACATCAGCATGTCGAGCAGCGTTTACATCGGTCTGGCCGTGACCAGTCATAACGATGGCGCGGCTTGCACGGCCGTCATTGACAACGTCTCCGCGACGCCTTAAGACCCAGTAGAGCATCCCGCCGTTCTCCGGCCTGCACGGGCCGGAGACGGCGGGATTCCATTTTCCGTAACTCGCTCTCGACGGTTGCCGGTGTTTAGCTGAAGATCGGACGGAATGAAAAGACCGCGCATCATCCTGTTCTTGACCTTGCTGTTGGTGGCAGCCGCGCTACTTGTGGTCTATTTGAAACGACCGCGCACGATTCAAAATGCTGGATCAGGCAGTCACCAGACGACCACGCTTGAGCCAAAGTCGCCTTCGTCAGCTCCCACCGTTCCAGCTCAACCTGCATTGGTAGTTCCCGCCGCTCCCGAACTGCCCCAAAGCCAGCTCCTGCGTACTGTCATCACCGGGATAGAAAGCATTCACGGCGAACGCTCGGTGATTCGGAAAGCCGAGAAGTTGGAATCCTTGGCCCAAGGAGTCTCCCCTGGTGACTACGCTCAAGTGGTGGATTTTCTCTGGCACAAGCCGCATCTCTCCAGCGTCGGCCAGGATTTGCGCTTGAGGCTGATCCAGCGGTGGGCCGAGTCGAATCCAGAAACGGCGGCTGCCTGGTTGAGCCAGCAGTCCCCCGGCGATGATCGGGCCGAAGCCATGAGCCGAGTTTTGGGGGAATGGGCCAATGTGAACCTCACCAACGCGCTGGCTTGGGCACGGCAACTTCCCGAGTCATCCGAGCGGGATGATGGCCTCGCCAATATCGCCTATGAGGCCGCGCGCACTTCGCCGGTTGAGGCCATGCGGCTCGCCGTGGAACTTCCCGCCAGTCAGGCGCGGAATGATTTGTTGGCGCATGTGGCCGGGGAGTGGGCGGCAACGGATCCTCTGGCTGCCGCGGGCTGGGTCGGGCAGGTGGTGGATGTACCGTTGCGGGAAAAGTTGCTTGTAAATGTTTTGACGACTTGGGGGGCGGAATCGCCGGCGGAAGCTGCGCAATATGCTCTCAAATCCATGCAACCGGGCGGGAATCAGAACGACGCGGTCATGGGCATTGTCCAGGGCTGGGCGCAGAAATCGCCGGAGGCGGCAGCAGCCTGGGTGGTTCAATTTCCCCAGGGGGAGTTGCGCAACACGGCCGTCGAGAACATGGTGAGAATTTGGGCCGACCAAAGCTATGAACAGACGGGCCAGTGGTTGAATGGACTGGGGGCGGGACAGATTCGAGACGTGGCAGTTGGTGCTTTGGTCACCAAACTCGCTCCCGAATTCCCCAAACTGGCGGCCGATTGGATTGCCCAAATCAGCGACCCCGAACGGCGTCGGCACGAGATGGAGAATCTGGGGGAAGTCTGGCTGGGGGCGGATGCCCAAGCGGCCCGCGACTGGATTACCCAGACTCCACTGCCCGAAGCTGCCAAGGCTCGTCTGCTCGCGCTGCCTTCGGGAATCCAATCCACCAACCGTGCGGAATGATCAACCGTGCCGCCGGACGAACTTCCGGTTTTGCCGTGGCGCCAAAAGTGCGCGAGATGACGATCGTGTTCAGTTTCCCGCCGCTTCGCTGACTTCCCTCTTGCTGGCCGCCGTACTGGTTGCGAAGGTTCGCGCATGAACATTTTTCTGCTGGCGGCGCGCTGACGTTTGACGCGCCGAAAGATGCTGCTGGTTTTGATGAGTATGTCAGTGATCCCGCAAAGCCGGTCCCTTATTCCAATGAAAAGTCCACAGGCTATTTCCGCGCGTATCCGGTGGAAGATCAGCGCTTCGCCGCCTCGCGCCCGGATGTGCTCGTTTATCAAACCGAACCGCTGGAGGAGGGACTGACGGTCGCCGGGCCCATCATGGTCACGCTGCACGTTTCCACCAGCGGTACGGATTCGGACTGGGTGGTGAAGCTGATCGACGTTTATCCGGGCGACTTTCCAAACCCAGAGCCGAATCCAACTGAAGTGAAGCTCGGTGGCTCTCAACAGTTGGTGCGCGGCGACGTGTTTCGCGGCAAATTCCGCAACAGTTTCCAAAAGCCGGAGTCATTCGAGCCAGACAAGATGACGAAGATAGAGTTCACAATGCCGGATATTTGCCACGCGTTCCGCCGTGGGCACCGGCTGATGGTGCAGGTGCAAAGCTCGTGGTTTCCGCTGGTGGACCGCAACCCGCAGACGTTCGTGAATATTCCCACCGCCAAGCCGGAAGATTTCCGCAAGGCGACCCAGCGGATTTACCGGGCGACTGATGCAGCCTCCGCATTGATCATTCCGGTCCTATCCGCGCCAGAGCCGTGAAGCGATTGCTTCTGGCCCCGGCATCGCGCTAGACTTGCGAGGTAATGCGGCACGAGCTTCGATTTCCCAAGGCTTCACGGTTTCGGCGGCACTGGCCGCTTGCGCCGGGAACGGTGTTTCTCAATCACGGCTCCTTCGGCGCGTGCCCGGCTCCGGTTCTTCTGTTGCAAGCGGAACTGCGGCGTCAACTGGAAGCCGAGCCGGTGCAATTTCTCTGGCGACGTTACGAGGAGCGGTTGCAGCCGGCACGGCAGGCACTGGCCAGCTTTGTCCATGCGCGAGCGGCAGACCTGGTCTTCCTCCCCAACGCCACGACCGGGGTCAACGCCGTGGTTCGCTCGCTCAAATTACGTCGCGGCGAGGAGGTGCTGACGACGAATCAGGATTACAACGCCTGCCGCAACGCGCTGGCCGAAACCGTTCGCCGCGCGGGCGCAAAGCTGGTTGTGGCTGACGTCCCGTTTCCGCTGCGTTCAGCCGACGAAATCACGGAGGCCATTCTCAGCGCGGTTACGCGGCGCACGCGGTTGGCGATGATTGATCACGTTACCAGCAACGCAGCATTGGTGTTTCCCATCCGTGCGATCATCCGCGAACTGGAAGCACGCGGCGTGGATACGCTGGTGGATGGCGCTCACGCGCCGGGCATGGTGCCGCTCAATTTGCACGATTTGCGGCCCGCCTACTATACCGCCAATCTCCACAAGTGGGTTTGCGCTCCCAAAGGCGCGGCGTTCCTCTGGGCCCGCGAGGACAAACAGGCGGGTTTGCAGCCAGCAGTCATCAGCCACGGCCACAACCGTCCGCGCCCGGGCTTCACGCCGTTCCAAGATCGCTTTGACTGGGCGGGCACATTCGATCCCACCGCGTGGTTTTGCGTCGGGGAGGCCATCCGGTTCATGAATGGTCTCGTTCGCGGCGGATGGCGGGAGATCCTTCACCGCAATCACACGCTTGTTGTGGCCGCGCGCCGCAAGCTGTGCGAACGCTGGGGCGTTGAGCCGCCGTGTCCGGATCAATTGCTGGGTTCCATGGCGACAATTGCCTTGCCGGAACGGTTCCAAGGTTTGCCACCCGCCGGGAAGATTGACGCCGAGCAACTGCGCCTCTACGACGAATTCAAAACGGAAGTGCCTTTCCAGCGCTTCGGTCAACCGGAACGCCGCTGGCTGCGGATTTCCGCGCAGCTCTATAACTCACCGGCCGAGTACGCGTACTTGGGGCAGGCGATGGACGCGCTGTAAGGTGGGCTGGGAGTCTGGCAATTCCCTATGGCGCCGGCTCGTCCGTTTCGCGCGAGGCTTTGCCGTGCATCACGCCCTGTTCGTCGAACCAGATCGGATCAATCGCCAGGAATCGGCGGAAGTTCGTCTTGTCGTCCCATTTCTGGTGATAAACGTTCCAGAGCTTTCCGTCCGGTCCTTCAATCACGCAGTGATGTCCCGGGCCGAGGACCTTTCCGCCCCGATGGACGATCGGATTGCCCTGAAATTTCTCGAACGGTCCGAGGGGAGACTTCGCCGTGGCGTAACCGATGCCGTAATTTGGCGAGTCCGCGCCGGTGCCAGAGAACATGAGGTAGTAAGTCCCGCTGCGCTTGAGCATGAACGGGCCTTCGGTGACGTGGCCGCTGACTTTTTCCCAAGCCTCAGTTGGGCGGATGACGATCGTGGTATCGCCCTGCTTCGTGAGCGGGTCGCGCATGGGCTGCGCGCGGATTTTGAAGCCGCCCAACAAGTCCACGTAGTAGAGGTAGAGCTTCGCGTCCTCATCGCGGAACAGGTGGGAATCAATCGCGTCCGAGGCGAGCACGGCTTGGTCCACGAATGGCCCGAGCGGCGAATCCGCCACGGCGACGCCAATTTGCTTCTGCGGTCCGTTGGATTTCCGGTCGGCAATATTGTCGGTGTAGTAGAGGTAGAATTTACCGTCGCCTTTCGCGTTGTGGAACACGTCCGGCGCCCATGCGCCGCCGCGCGGGTCTTTGAACGCCTGGCCCTTGTGCTCCCAGTCCACGAGATTGGTGGAGGCATACGCATCGTAACCGGCCGTGTGGGTGGTGGCGTAAAGATAATACGTTTTGCCGACCTTGATCACGTGCGGATCGGCGAAACTCTGTGCGCCAACGAGCGGGTTACGGTAGGTCTTGGAGGGCGTTGGATTCGCGGCCAGCACGGCGACCGCGCTGAAGGCAAGGAGTGAAATCAACCGGACCATCGGGTGCATGGTGCAGAACTGACGATGCCCTGTCAGCACAGATTCAATACTGCCGCGTTGACCGCGGCGGAAAATCTCCGCACCCTTTCGCCATGTTGGACACCAGTTTAGTCAGGAGCTTCGTTGACACCCAGATGCCCGCGACATGGGAATTCCTGCGGCAAATGGTCGGGATCAACAGTTGGACGCTCAATCCCGCCGGAGTGGATCACCTGGCAAAATTTACGGCGGAGCATTTTGCGCCGCTGGGGTTCACGGCGGAGTTCGTCGCCTCGGCGAATCCCCGGTTCGGGAGGCATCTCGTTCTGACGCGGCGTGGCAGAGGTTCGCACAGTTTGGCGTTCATCTCGCACCTTGACACGGTGTTTCCGCCGGCCGAGGAGGAGCGCAACAATTTTCGCTGGTCGGTGGAGGGCGATCGTATCTACGGGCCGGGCACGCAGGACATCAAAGGCGGCACAGCGATGATGTGGCTGGTGTTGCAGGCGATTCAGGCGCACGCGCCGGGAGTTTTCGAGGACATCACTTGGAAGCTGCTGCTGAATTCCTCCGAGGAAATGTTTTCACCCGACTTCGGCGATGTTTGCCGGGCGCATTTTGATCCGGGCACGCTGGCGGCGCTGGTCTTCGAGACGGAAGGCCGGTTGGGCGAGGAGCACTTGATGGTCGTGGCGCGGAAAGGCCGGGCCTCATGGCGCGTGACGGTGAACGGTCGGGGCGCGCACGCGGGCGGAAAACATCCGCAGGGCGCGAACGCCATTTTGCAATTGGGGCACCTGCTGCCGCGCATTGCGGCGCTGACGGACTACCAACGCGATCTCACCTTCAATGTCGGCACGGTGAGCGGCGGCACCGTGCTGAACCGGGTGCCGCATGAAGCCGTGGCCGAGGGCGAGTTCCGCGCCTTCACCACCGAAGCGTATCAGCACGGCAAAGCAGCGCTATTGGCATTAGCCGGGGCGGGGGAGGTCAAAAGTCCGCTGGATGGCTATCGCTGTCAGATCAAGGTGGAGATTTTGAGCGAGAGTAAACCGTGGCCGCGCAACGCCGCGACGGATCGCATTTATCAGTTCTTCGAGCAGGCCGGCCAGGAAACCGGCTACCCGATCAATCTCCAGGAGCGCGGCGGTTTGAGCGACGGCAATCTGATCTGGGATGCCGTGCCCACGCTTGACGGCCTCGGTTCATGGGGCGACAACGATCATTGCTCCGAGCGCAGTGCGGATGGTTCGAAAGTGCCGGAGTACATCGAGATCAGCGGCTTTGCCCCGAAGGCCGTGAAGAATGTCGTGGCGATTCTGAAACTGATCGCGGCGTAGGATCGGCGTCGCGCCGGTCCCAGCCCTCCGGTCCAGCTTGAACGGCAGATTCAATGGACGTCAGGCGCGAGGCCTGTCCTAGTTGGTTTGAAACACGGACTTCAGATACGCCGCGTTCGCCCCAAAATTCTTTTTCACGTTGCGCGCGTCTTTCGCATCGCGCGAGCGTTCGATGACCAGCCAGCCACTCCAACCCATTTCATCCAGCGTTTGCTTCACTCTCGCAAGGTCAATCTTCGGATCGTTTTGCAGCCAGACGCCGTCTTCGTTCGAGGCGTGAATCTGGCAGATGCGTTCCCGCCCCAGGGTTCGCAATTCCGCCAACAGATCCCGCCCGGGTTGCAGCGCGTTGGCGAAGTTGAAATAACTTCTGATTGCGGGTGAGCCAATCTCGTCCAGCAGTCTGGCTTCGCTTGCGGCGTCGAGCGCGGTTTCGATCCCGATGATGACGCCTGCTGTTGCCGCCGCCTTGCCCGCGGCCTGCAATCGTTCGACGACGGCGGCCCGCAACTCCGGGTGTTGAGCCAGATCACTGCGCACGCCGAGCGGCAGGAAGGCAATCTTCACTTTCATGCGCTTCATCGTGTCAATCGTGTCCTGAATCATCCGTGGCACCGTGGGTCGTTCGGCGAAAGATTGCGCGTAAAAGCCGGACATCGCCAGAGAGGGAATCTCCAAGCCGAGAGCGTGCGCCTGGTCGAGAAACACCGCACAAGCCACGTCATTGGTGAGCTGGCTGTCGAAAGTTTCCCGTTCTCCGAGCGAACCCATGTCCACTTCCACACCGTCGGCGCCGATTTCCTGGGTGAGTTGAAACGCGCCGAGTTTCTGGCGCTTGAGAATCATCCAGTCGCAAACGGCGATGCGGTAGCGTTGGTTTACCACTGGTTGAGGCGCTGGGAGCAGCTTGATATAAGTCGGCTGGTCGCGATCACAGCCGAGCCGGTCGTCCTTGAATTCCAATTCGACCACTTGAATCGAACTTCGCCGCGGTTCGTAAGCATCGAGCGAGGCCTCCGCGCCGCGTCGGCCCGGATGGGTGAAGTAGAAGAGAAACGCGCGGTCGCCGCTCACCACCACGTCCGGGTGACCGCCTTGGACGCCGTCATCAGCGCCTTTGCCCGGAGCGCTCAGCAGATCTCCGGTCTGCCGTTCCCAGTGGAGCGCATCGTCTGAACGAAATACCCGCAGGCCTGCCCAGATATCCACCACCATCCAAAAATGGTTCTGCCAGCGAAAAACCTTTGGCCCCTCACCGCCACGCTCGCTGGTGCCGGGGGCTTTGCCTTTGTCCGACCAGGTGTATAAGTCGGTGCTGTCGGCGAAGTAAATGGATTTCTTATCGCGCTCGTTGTTATACCACATCCGCCAGGAGCCATCAGCCAAATGCAGCACGCACGGATCAATCACTCGATCCGAGGCCAGATTGAGTTTTGACTCAAATTTCCAGTTCAACAGGTTCGTGCTCGTGAGATGAAGGATGTCGCGCGGGTGATTCCAGTCGCGAAAAACTCCCGGCACGAATGTCAGGAACATGTGATAGCGGCCGTCGGCTTCAATGACTTCCGGTGCCCAATGCGTCATGCCGGCGCCGCCGTATCCGATTTCAGCCGGGCCGCGATAGTTCCACGTTGCGCCGCCGTCGGCGGACTCGGCAATGCCGATCCGCGTGCCGTGAACCCACGCGACGCCGTTCGCATCATTGGTCGCGTTCGCGCGGCGATTGGTATAAAACATGAACCACTTCTGCTCGGTGCGATTCCAAATGATTGCGGGATCAGCGGCGCCGTCGAAGACCGGATCACGGAACAGAGGTTTGGAGGCCAGCCGGCCCGGCAGCTCGGCAGCATCGGTGGCGAAGGTTCGGAGCAGAAGCAGAACTCCGATTGCCAGACGGACAGCTTTCATGATGAATGACAGCTCAGTTTGGCAAGGGCCGTGGCCCAACTCAAGCCGGTCCTCATTCGTAGCGCAGCGCCTCGATGGGATTCAACCGCGCTGCCTTGAGGGCGGGGAACAAGCCGGAAATCAACCCCACAGCGGTACTGAACAGCACCGCCCAGATTACCGGGGCCATCGTAATGACCGGCGAGTTTTGCGTTGGCGCAATCATCGTGAGGAAATCCACCAGGGCAAACGAAGCGCCCACGCCCACAATCGCGCCCAAGCCTGCCAGGACCGCCGCTTCGACGATGATCTGAAGGAAGATCGTCAATGGCGAAGCGCCAATGGCTTTGCAGATGCCGATCTCGCGGACGCGTTCGTTGATGCTCGCGAGCATGATGTTCATGATGCCGATGCCGCCGACGAGCAGGCTGATGGCCGCGATGATGCCGCCGCTAAGTCGGGCGTTTTTGATCTGTTGATTGATCGTGGCCACTTGGTTTTCCTGCGTGCGGAAGCTGAAATCCTCAATGCCCTTGTGGGTCATGAGCAAGACGTTCCGCGCCTGTTGCAAAGCGGGTTCCAGCAGGTTCAAGTCGGCCACCTTGAGGTCAATGTCGGTAAGGCGTGGGTCGGGAATGGCGTTGGCGCGAGTGCCGGCGGCACGGAACTTCACCCACATTGTATTCAATGGGATGTACAGGGTGTAGTTCTTCATGTCAAAAGCCCAGTTGCTGCGGCCCCAACCCCGGGAGCGATTCGGTCCGGATGTTTTGGCGGTGGGATTCTGGCGGGCCAGTTCCCGCTGTTTCTTCGCCTGCTCACTTTCGTAGCGGGTGAACATGCCCACGATGGTGAACGGTTGCTCGTTGATGAGAATGACTTCGCCCAGGGGAACGATTTCGCGGCCGATTTTTTCCGGCGAGCCGAACAGCTCGTCGCGGATGCCGGTGCCGATGACGCAAACGCTGCTCGCCAGTTCCTCGTCCAAAGCCGTGAAGAATCGCCCGTGTTCGAGGCTGTGCAAGTTCATTTCCACCACTGCGGGCCAGACGCCGACGCACTCGGAGGGGTTTACCCGCTTCTCGCCCCGGCTGGCCACGGCATCCTCCAGCTTCATTTCCGGTGAGACCACGCGAATCAACGGCGCGCTGGCGCGTAGGGCATAAACGTCGTTCATAGTGCGCCCGGGCGCTTGATTGGCGAGGTGTTCCTGGTACGTGGGCACCTGGGCATCATCCAACAGCACTTTGTCCGCGCCGCCCATGGTGATCATGGTTTCCTTCATGCCGTTCTCCATGCCTTTGATAATCGCCGCCATGCCGACGAGGCTCGCCACGCCGAGGATGATGCCGAGCATGGTGAGCAGGGAGCGGAATTTGTGCGCCCAGACATCCTTGAGTCCCGTGAGCAGTGCGTTGACTAAGGTCATGGCCGTTACTCGAAGCGCAGCGCGCCGATGGGATGCAGCCGCGCGGCCTTGATCGCCGGGATCAGTCCCGCCAGCACGCCGATGGCGACGCTGAAGGTGAACGCCAGCCCGAGCGAGAACGCGGTAATGATGGGTTCGTTCTCGGTGGGTGAAACCCTGCCAATCACCTGCACCAGGCCCCACGACGTGCCTAGGCCGGCCAATCCACCAAGTAGCGCGATGACGACGCTCTCGATGAGAATCTGGATGAACACGTCGCCCGTGGTCGCGCCGACGGCTTTGCGGATCCCAATTTCCCGGATGCGGCCCGAGATGCTGGCGAGCATGATGTTCATAATGCCAATGCCGCCGACAAGCAGGCTGATGCCGGCAATCGTGCCGCCGCTCAAGCGGGCGTTGCGGATGAATGTGTTGATGTTTTCGGCCCATTCTTCCTGTGTGCGAAAGCGGAAATCCTCGATGCCTTTGTGCGTGCTCATCAGGACATTTCGCACTTGCTGGATCGAGGAGTTCAGCTTTTCGATATCCACGATCCGGACTTCCAGGCTGGATAAGGCCGGCTCGGGAGTCAGGGCCGTGCCGGAAAGCATTTTGATCCACGCAGTGTTGAGCGGCATATAGACGCTGTCGTTCTTCAGCCGGAAAACGAAATTGCCGCGGCGTCCGTCGCGTCCGCGGCTGCGCGCGGGACCCGTCGTGGCTTGCTGTGGCAGCGCGGCCGCCAGTTCGCGCTCGCGCCGTTCCTGATCGCTCTCATAGTGCTTGAACATGCCAATGATGGTGAAGGCTTGGCCATTGATGTTGATCGTTCGTCCCACCGGGTTGATTTCCTCGCCGATTTCCTCAGGGGCGCCGAAGAGTTCGTCCCGGATGTGGGTTCCAATGACGCAGACGCTGCTGGCCTTCTCGTCGTCGAGCTGGCTGAACATCCGCCCGTGGGCGATTTCGTGCTCGAACATCTCCAGGACGATCGGCCAGGCGCCGGAGCAAATCCATGGGCGGGAGTGGCGGCCATTGGCGGAGAGGGTGGGGCGGGGTAGTTGCAACTCCGGCGAAAGATTCGTGACCAGCGGGGCGTTGTAGCCGAGGGCATAAACGTCGCGCAGCGTCAGCCCCATGGATTGATCCCGCAGGTGGCGCTGCTCCACGGGCACCGGTTGCGGTTCAATGCGGAATTTTTGCAGCCCGCCGATAGCGACGAGCGCTTCCTTGGCGCCGACCTCCATGCCTTTCACCAGCGCCGACATCGCCACGAGACTGGAGACGCCGAGAATGATGCCGAGCATTGTGAGCAGGGAGCGGAATTTCTGCGCCCAGATTTCCTTGAACCCGATGACGATGGCATTGAACAGATTCATGTGAACGCGGAACGCGGAAGGGGGAGCGCGGAATCTCCCGGCCGTCGCAAGTTCAATTTCGCGGTCATAGTTTGCGGCTCGATCCACGAGCCGTGTTGATGGAAGCAACGGTAATGGCCACCAGTTCATCCGCCTCGGTGAGCAACGGCGTGGCGCGGACTTCGGGGACCTTGCCCGCTTCAACCAGGAGTTCGAGCCAGTAACCGCACTCGTCCGCTTCCTCCTCAACGGTTCCAAGTTTGCTGATGAAGTCAGCCGGAGACTTGCCGCGCTTGGCGGCGCGGTAGTTCGCGCCGACGGAAGTCCCCGCCCGCAGCAACTGCCTTCCAAGCACGCGGCTGGTTTCGTCCTTGGGCAGGCGTTCGAAGAACTCGATTACATCCAACGCAAATCGTTTTGTCCGTCTCTTCAGATCGGTGTTGGTCATATTGCTTCCTTTCGTTGCGAGTCAGTTCCGCGTTCCGCCTTCCGCGTTCCGCGTTCGATTCAACCCGGCGAGAGTTTCATCCAGCTTGTCGGCGATCTTGCCGTCGCGAATTTCAATCCGCCGCGGCGTCACGGCGGCGATTTCCGGATCGTGGGTGACCAGGATGATCGTTCGGCCTTCGGTGCTCAGCTTACGGAACAATTCCAGGATCATTTCGCCGGTGTGCGAATCGAGATTGCCGGTCGGTTCGTCGGCGAAGATGATTTTGGGATTGTTCACCAGCGCACGGGCGATGGCGGCGCGCTGTTGTTGCCCGCCGGAAAGCTGGGAAGGCCGGTGCTTGGCGCGATTGTCGAGGCCGACCTGTTGCAGCGCCGCCAGGGAACGCTCGCGGCGTTCGCGCCCGCCGGTACCGCTGTAAACCATCGGCAGTTCGACGTTTTGCAGGACGTTGAGTTTGGGCAGCAGGTTGAAGAACTGGAACACGAAACCGATCTTGCGGTTGCGGATCGCGGCCAGTTGGCGTGGCGATGCGTCATGGATCATCGTGCCATCGAGTTGGATCGTGCCGCTGGTGGGCGAGTCGAGGCAACCGAGAATATGCATCAGGGTGGACTTGCCACTGCCGGATGGACCGATGATGGAGATGAAGTCGCCGGCGGCGATGTCGAGGGAGACATCGTTCAAGGCGCGGATTTCCTCCCCG
>WBZT01001912.1_pt1 | contig 14854 bp, 14 predicted proteins | sample 5204241 | NCBI WGS metagenome assembly WBZT01 (sample SAMN12344358, study PRJNA552823) | activated sludge metagenome | biome: Activated sludge suspended growth; feature: Nitrification reactor; material: Wastewater; isolation source: activated sludge from nitrification reactor of wastewater... | reverse complement strand
GTGGCGCGACGAGGTCCGGCGACTGCGCCCGCTAGCGGACTTCCTGGGCGAGCTTGAGCATTTGCGAGCTGAGAAAAAGCCCCGAATCGCGCGCCACGGTGAGATTGATCCTGAACGTCACCCGGTTGGGCTCCATCGCGAACACGATCATGGCCTTCTCCTGAAAAGCGGCGGGCGAATCGCTGACCACCAGAACGGGGCGCGAGCGCAGCGCCGCCATCCACTCCGCGAGTTCCTTGGGCTTGTCGAGATGCAGAAACAAAACGTGGCAGGCGCCGGCCGCCTCGGCCGAATCGACCCTCAGGACGTTCACCGGCGCGTCCTGCAAGGTCTTCCCCTGAAGCTTGCTCAACCCCGCCCTGATCGGGTGATCCCCCTGGATGCAGAAATTGAACTCCCCCGCCGGCGGATTCGGCCAAGTGGTGAACTGGGCGAACCGGTAAATGTAGGCCGCCTTCAGCTCGAATTCGTCCGCCGTCTCGCTCCACCCCGCCGCGCCGGGAAGGGCGAACGCCAAGGTGGCCAACCAGGAGAGCGGCTTCAGGCAGCGCAACACGATCAGAACCCGACGTTCAACTTGAAGCGGACGTTGAACCCGTCCTGCTCCATAGCGTCCACGCCGACAATCGGGTTGACCGGATCGGCGTAGCGGACATCGCCGATGTTGTAGAGCCCGAACGAAACGCCCACGTTCTTGCTCAAATCTCCGCTGATCGTGAGGTTCCCCAACGCATAAGCGTCGACCTTGCCCTCCAGCGTGTCGCGCTCGCTGGCGTACAGGGCTCCAGGCCCAGGCGCCAGCACTCGTTCCACAAGGGCGCAGACAGGTGGAATTTCAGCATGTGCTCCGGCGAATTGGGCAGGCGACGACCCTGCTCGTCCTCGCTGCGCTGGAACGAGTAGCCGAGCTTGCCGCGAACGCCGCTGCCAAACCGCGTCTTGGCTTCGACTTCGAGCCCCTGGCCGTCGATCTGGCCGAAGTTGGTGAAATAGGTGTCTCCGGTGTCCGGGTCGAACCCCTGAGTCAGCAAACCGTCCATCCGATAACGATACAAGGCGGCCGTCAGCCGGGTGGCTGGCGTCAAATGATGTTCCAGGCCGAGCTGGATCGTCTCGATCTCTGCCTGGCGCAGCCCGGTATTCAGGATGTCGATATCTGTGCTCGACTCCCCGAGATGAAATGCCGTGGTTTCACTCTCAAAAACACTGGGGGAGCGAAAAGCGGTGCCGTACAACAGCTTGACGGTGGTGGCATCGCGCGGATGCCAGATCAAACCGAGCCGCGGGTTGGCGCTGTCTCCGAACGGACCGGCGTCATAGCGCGCCTCCGCGAGCAGCGCGAGGTAATCATTTAAACGGATCTCGTCCTGGAGGTAGAAACCGTATCGGGAAAATGAGTAGGAAGCATCCAGGTAAACCGGGCCGGGGATATCGTAAAGCTTATCCTGCAACCAAAAGGTGTTTTGCCATTCCGCCCCGATCACCAGGCGGTGGCGATCAAAAGAGGTGTTGGTCAAACGGATTTCGCCGCCCCACCATTCGGCGACACTCGATTCCTTGGTGACGATACGGCTCACGCTTCCCGGCGTGGAAAAGTCATCCAGATAGGGAAATGAGCCCAGATAGCGGTAACGGTTATAGCCGAGGCGAAAATACAAGCCCCAATCCGGCGCGATCTGGTCGTCGTAGCGGGCGACCAGGAAGGTTCGCCAGTCTTTGGAATTGCCCTCCCGCCCTATTCGACCCGCTCGATCAGATCGACGTCGACCGGAAATTCGCTGCCGACCAGCGCGCTGTCGTAGACGGTTTCGTTGATGTGCTCGCCGTCGATCGGAATCAACACTCGGGTGTTGTAGTCGCCCGGCAGGCCGAAACCCCGAACGCCAGCATCGCCGCAGTATTTTGGGCCAACTGGCGAGCCGTGGCCTCGGCGCTGTCGGTCAAGCGCTGTCGGGCGGTAACAAAATAGATCAAGGAGAACAGCGCGAGAGTCACCAATAGCGTCGCGGTGATGCCAAAAAGATTCAGCGCCATCATTTTCTGGCGCAAGGAGAGGGCTTCAATCCACTGGATGGGCATCACGGCATCGGGCAATTCGGCAAAAAGGCGGAGGTCGGTTGATGGAGCGCGCGATGGCGCCGATCCTTATATCGGCCGGCCACTCTCAATTTTTATACAGGCTGGACCACGGCGAAAACAGTCGGGCGCCGGCCGCGCCGGAGAGGGTCACGCGCGAGGGGTTTTCGCGGATTTTGCTTGAACGAGGAAGACGCCGACGAAGAGCCCATCCGCTCCGCCCACTCTCCCTGAAAGCGCCGGCGACCACGCCATAAAACGCTTTCTGAGGGTCCCAACCGCCCGGCTTTCGCGGCCGATCACGGCGGTTTATCGGCGGGCCAGCCGCCGCCACAGGGCGCCCAGCGCGCGGGCCGGATAAGCGTACAGCGCCGGCAAGGGATCGTCGCGCCGCCAGTAACCGTCCACCACCGGGGCATCCGCCGGCGGCCAGCGGCCTACCTCCGGCTGCGCGCGGGCGGCAGCGATATCGGCCAGCCAGTCGCGCCGCCAGAGGGTGCAGGGACGCGCTCGCGGCGGCGGCGGCTCTTCGCCGATTTGCCAGAGGTAGGCGGCGAGCGGCAGATTGACGCCGTTCAGCGTGGCGACTTCGATTTGCATGTCGCTGCGGCCCACCGTCGGCTCCACCATCAGCCAACGGCCGTCGCGGGCATCGCGCTTGTACTCCATCGCGCCCCAGCCCTCCAAGCCGCACTCCCGGAAAAAGCGGGTGGTGAGCGGCTCCAAAACGGGTGCAACCTCCGGCGCTGGCCCGCAGCGGGCGGTCGGGCCGATTTGCACCGGCCAAGCGTGCGCCTTGCGGCCGGTGAACGATAGCGGCGGCCGTCCGCCGCCCGGATGATATTGCAGCACGAAGTAAATCGTGTCATCCGCGCCCTCGATCCATTCTTGCACCAGCAAGTCGGGCATGATCGGCAAGATGCACCGGCACCAGCGCTCGGCCTCCGCCGCCGATTCGACCCGATAGGCTTTGGCGAACTGGCGGTCGTAAGCCTCGTTGCGCTCGCCGGGCTTGAGCGCGCAGGGATAGGGCAAATTCGCCAGTTTGGGCAAATCGGCTTCGGTGCGAACATGCGCGCCGGGGGGGATGGGAAACCCGCCGCGCGCCGCGAGCGTCTGAAACCCGGCTTTGGTGTTGAGCGCCCGGTTGATGTGCGGCGCCGACAGTTGAAGTCGGTAATGCCTGGACAAGACGTCCCGATGCGCCGACACCGTGGCGACCGTCTCGTCGCGGGTGACGAACAGCACCGGGCGCCGGTCCACCGTCCGCGCCAGCGCGATCAGATCGTCCACCAGTTCGGGGCCGGCCAAGGCGCGCACCGCGACCTTGCGGCCGTGGCGGGTGCGCGTGGCGGGCTGGCGCAAATCCCGGTCGGCGGCGATCAGCGGCACGTCGCCCAGCGCCAAGCTGCGCAGGATGCCCAGGCCGTTGACCTCGACGCCGACGACCACGGCGAAAGGTCTGGATGGAATCATCGCGAAGGTTCCAGGCGGGCAAACAGCGCCAGATATTGCTCGACCACCGCCGCCAGCGTGTAATCCTGGGCGCGCTGCCGCAAACGGGCGCGGTCGGGCGGGTCGGCCAGCGTCGCCAGCATCGCGGCGCCCAAAGCGTCCGCGTCGCCGACCGGAACCAGCCGGCCATAGGCGCCCCGCGCCAGAATCTCGGCGGGGCCGGTGGGGCAATCGGTGCTCACCACCGGCGTCCCGCAGGCCAGCGCCTCGACCAGGGTCAGGCCAAACCCCTCGAACCGGGAACTGACCACCAGCGCGGCGGCGCGGGCGAACAACGGCAGCGGATCGTCGTAAAAACCGGGAAAATCGACCGCGCCCTCCAGCCCCAGCCGGGCGCGCAGCGCCAGCAGAGCCTCCCGCTCCGGCCCTTCGCCCAGCACCAGCAGGCGCGCGGGCACGCGGCGGCGCACCACGGCGAGCGCGTGCAGCAGCGCGGCGAAATCCTTGAGCGGCACCAGCCGGCCGGCGGCGACGAACACCGGAGAGCCGCCGTCGATCGGCCAGGGATGCGGGCAAGGCGCAGCGGCGCGCTGCGGATAGTCGGGCGTGACCACCGGATTGGCGATCACCTCGATGCGATCGCGGGGCAATCCGGCGTAGCGGGCCAGATCGTCGGCCGCGCCGGCCGAAACCGCCACGATGGCCGCCGCGCCCGGATAGCTCCAGCGGCAGAGCGGCGCCAGCACGCGGTATTGCCATGCCGCCTGCGAGGCGGCCTGCGCCGACAGCACGGTATGCTCGGAGACCACCACCTGCGTCCGGGCTCGGGCCAGCGCCCGCGCCCACACCGCGATGAGATTGTTGTGGGTGATCGCCGACAGCAGAACGGCGGGCCGCTCGCGGCGCAACCAGGCGGCCAGCTTGGGCAAAGCGGTCAAGGTGCGCGAGGCGCGCAAGGTTTCCAAAGCCAGCCCGCCGGCGCGCACCGCATCCAGCAAACCGCCCTCGGCCCGGTCCACCACCAGCCGCACCCGACAATCGCGCTCGGCGAACCCGGCCGCCAGCCGCAAAAAAGTCCGTTCGGCGCCGCCGGCGGCGAGGTTGGGGAGATAAAAGGCGATGTCGGTCATGGGTGGGGGCGAGGCGCGAAAGAAATCCGGCTGTTGGAATTGTTATTATCCGGTTGTTGAAATTGCGATATAGAATATAGCTTTTATGCGATAAAGTTAGAACATCCGCAAGGATACGATTCGGAATCAGGCAGGGGAGATCCGGTGATGGGGGGAATCGATTGGCGGCGCGCGATAACCGCCATCGGGGTGGATCGCTGGGCGCGGCATCTGTGGGGCGGATGCGGCGCGATCTTGTTGCTGCACGGTCTTCGCGACGACCGCGCGACCGGCTGGCAGGGCAATCCGGGCCTGACCATCACCGCCGATCAGCTCGCCGCCCTGGTGGAAACCCTGCGGTCGGAAGGTTACGAGCTGGTTTCGCTCGACGCCGCCTTGGAACGCTTTGCCGATCCCCGACCGGGGCCGCGCTTCGCCTGCCTGACTTTCGACGATGGTTACCGGGACAATTACGATCTGCTGTATCCGCTGCTGCGCCGTCTGGCCGCGCCCGCCACGATCTACGTCACCACCGGCTTCGTCGATGGCGACGCGCCGGCGTGGTGGCACGGCATCGAAGCGATTCTCGCCCATAGCCCGGCGCTGGACTTGGAGCTGGCCGGCCGGCGCCATTCTTTTCCGGCCGCCGATCTCGCGTCGCGAGACTTGGCCTTTCGCCAAGCTTCCGCCTTGTTGCGACAAGCCGCACCGGCCGCTCGCGAGCGAGCGGTGGCGCGACTGGAGCGGGATTACGGCCTCGACTTCACGGCCATCGGCCGGGAGCGGATGATGACGTGGGAGATGATGCGGGAAATGGCGGCCAGCGGCTGGGTCGAATTCGGCGCGCATTCGGTCACCCACCCGGAGCTGTCCGGCCTGCCGGAAACCGAGGCACGGCGCGAAATGACCCGCAGCCGGCAACGGTTGGAGGAAATGCTGGAGCAGCCGGTGCGCCATTTCGCCTATCCCTACGGCGATCCGCCCGCAGTGGACGCGCGGACGGTCGCTCTCGCCAAGGATTGCGGCTATGCCAGCGCCGTCTTGGCCTACGGCGGCCCGGTGCGCGTCGGCGCCCCGCTACACGCGCTGCCCCGGATCCCTTTCGGCGGCATCGATTCGGCGAACGATCTGCGCATTCGCCTGAGCGGCGTCAAAGCCGCGTTCGCCACCCGTCCCGCCATCGGTTGATTCATCGCGGATCGCGCCATGCCGAAATCGCCCCCCCCGCCCAGCGCCGCGCCGCCCGCTCCCGAGCGGTGCGGGTTGAACGGCCTGTTCTTCAACGCCGCCGAAACCGGGCGGCTGTTCAGCCTGATGAACCCGGTCTTCGTTCCGGGCGAAGGCTTGGTGGTCGAGTTCATCGGCGCCAATCGCGACGAGGGCGTATCCACCTTGGCGCGGGATTTCGCCCTGATGGCCTCCCAATACGTAGACGGGCTGGTGCTGCTGCTCGATTTCGATTGGCACCGCAACGAGCATTACGATCATTTCCAGACGGCGGCCAAGGACTATCCGATGATCGCGCCCGGCCCCCCGTTGGCGCTGGAGGCCGATTTCGGCCGGCTGCTGCGGCCGTCCCACCCGACGTCCGAGGCCGAGCAACCGCGCAAGCCGCCGCTGACCTTTCACCGGCTGGGCGACACCTCCCTGGTGATCAGCCGGCCGGTCCCGGATTTGACCGACGCGCCGCGCCTGGTCAACCAGCCGGAATTTTGGGCGGATTTGCGGCGCTCGGTCATGTTGACGGTGGTGGACGCGCCTCCGGCGGCGCGCTCCTTCGACGGCATCGTGATGTGCGGCGCGATGGACGCGGTCATCCTGGTGGCCGCAGCGGAAACCACCCGGGTGCCCGTGATCGTGGAACTGCACGAAAAACTGGCGGCCCAGGGGGCGCCGGTGGTCGGGATCATCCTGAACAAGCGCCGCTTTTACATCCCCAAGTGGGTCTACAGCTTCCTGAGTCGAGCATGATGCGCGTCGTCGCCAGAACCGGCTCTCGCCTCTGCCTGGGCGCGCTGCTCGCCGGGCTGGCCGGCCAGCCCGAACCGGCGCCGGCCCAGGCGGCGGACCGGTTCGTGGACGAGGTGCCGACCTATTACAACGTGCCGCACAACCTCCCGCTCCAGCCTTTGAACGTCCACGAGGACGTGCGCGGCGAACTCAGCCCCGACCCGCCCCGGCGCTCGCACTCGTTCGTGGGCCGCGACGACCAGCAAGACCCGCCGCCGCCCTTCGTGTATCTGGTGGGGCGGGACATCGGCCGCGACCTCGCTTCCGCCAGCCGCTCCTTCATCGGCGACGGCATCCCGGACACCTGGCTGCGGCTGAACGCCCGCAACCTGGGGTTCTACATCGGGCGCGGCGGCGGCTATTTCATCACGGCGCTGATCCTGCGCACCAGGGGCTATCCGTTCCGGCAGTGGGATACCTTGCCCCACAGTTCCCATCCGCTGCTCCAGGTCATCCACAACGGCCAACGCGTCAACAAAGCCGACGGCAACATCGCCGGCTTCAATCCGCCCCGCCACGAGGTGGTGGATCTGTTCGTCGGCGACGACGGTTTGCTCGCCGCCCGCCACACACCGCTGGAGCTGACCGTTCTCACCCTGGACGGCGAATACCGGATGGAGGTGGGCTTGTTCAATATGTGGGACAACAAGATCGACTGAGCGAACCGATCCCGGGATCGGTCATCCGGCCTCCGCGCCGGAACCGGCACGGTACAACAACCGGAAACTGCTGCGGCGGGGTAACACGGATCGCGGCCGGGCGGGAGCCGATCCGGGTCCGGCCGGACGAACGGGCGCCTCGGCCTCGCGCCGGGCGATGGCGGTCGCGCCGATCAAGATCGCCACCAAAATCGCCAGACTCTGGGTTTTGGTCGCCAGCGAGTTGCTGCCGGAGGCCAGGATCAGAAAGACCAGAGCCGCCAGCCGGATCGGTAACGGCCCCGGACGGGCCAAACCGACCAGGGTCGCCACCAGCGTTCCCGCCAGAAAGATGAAGGGGACCAACCCCACCTGCAACATCAAAAGAATCCAGAAATTCTCGATGTCGTTCAGGGTGGTCGATCCCTTGAGCTGATCCAGCGCCCACTCGATCCGCGCCGGTCCCATGCCCCACAAAAATTCCTCGGTCGTGGGAAAGTGGAAGATATGGAAAGCCAGCAGACGCGATTCCGCGCTGGCATCCCAGTAAAACTCCCGAAAGACTCGTTCGCCCAATCCCAAGCTCAACGCCACCACGCCGACGACCGCCGGCACCACCAGCGCCACCAGCGGAATACCCAGCGCCAGCCGCACATCGAAATTCCGGGTCACCATCCCGCGCATGAAGGACATCGCTCCCCAAGCGGTCAGCAGCGCCATGCTGGTGGCCAAGGCGGACCGACTGCCAAAGGCGAGCAGGGCCACGGCGAAAAGCGGTACCAACGCCCAGCGCAATCCGCCCGGCAACACCAGCACCGCAAACAGCAGGACCGCCGTGCGCAGCGAGTTAGTCAAGGGATGGCCGCCCAAGGCCGTGGCGCGGAAAAATTCTTCGACCAGCGGCTTGTCGCCGGCCATGTACGGCACCAACCGGGCGCCGGTGGCCGCTTCACCGATCCCGATCACCGCATTGAGGACCGATAGCAGCAACACGACCCAGAACGCGCCGGGCCGCCGCTCGACGGGTTCGTGCAGCAAAATCAGCCCCAGCAGCGCCGGCGCCAGCAGCGTGTCGATGAAAAAGCCGCTGCCGGAAGTCCCGAATTTGGCCGCAGAATACAGCATGATCGCCGTCGCCACGATCGCCAAACCGGTCAAGGCCGACGACAAGCGGAACAGTTCGCTGAGCCGCCGCCAGGGATTGCCGCGCAACAGCAGGACGAAACCCAGCGCGATGCAGTAGGTTCCCGGATGGATCTTGAACGGAAAGGCGCCGCGGGGAACGTTGTAGGGAATACCGAGCGTGACCAGCAGGTTGTCGGACAACAGCAAGTACAGGACCAGCCCGAGGATCGCCAGCGCGAGGGGCCAGCGCGCCGCCCGATCAAGCCGTGCTCGGGAGCGGTTGGCCGCTGGAGGCGCTCGCAACAGAAACCGGGAGCGCGGGGGCGACGCGGCTCCCGCCATCAGACCGGCCCCCGCCGGAAACCGCGGCCCGGCAACCAGCGTCGCGCCCCCGAAACGTCCAGCGCCAACGCCGCCACCGCGTAGCAGGCCACGCCCGAGCCGATAGCGGCCAGCAAGCCCGCCGGCGTCGGCGGCCAGCTAATCGCGCCCAACACCGCCCCCATCAGGGCGCAGGCCACGCCGCCCTTGAGCAAGTCCGGCAGCGCCAGCGGGATCGGAAACCGCCGCCGCATCTGGAGCAGGCGCGCGGCCAAACCGACCGCGTAGGCGACAATCGTGGCGGCGATGGCGCCGTCCAGCCCCCAGCGCGGAATGAGCAGCAGGTTGAGGGCGACGTTGGTCGTCGCCGCCAGCAGGGTGGTCGCCAGCAGCGCCTGGGTGCGCTGGGTGATCAGATAGGCGTGGGCGGCGTAATGGACCATGGCGCCGTTGAGCAAGCCGGCCAGCGCGATCCAGGGCACGATGTGCGCCGTCGCCGCCCGAAAGTCGGCGCCCACCAAGACCGCCGCCAACGGCACGGCCACCGCCGCCAGACCGGCGGCGCAGGGCAAGGCCAGCAGGATCAAGTTCCTGGCGGTATCGGCCATGACGTGGCGGGCCGCCTCTTCGCCGCCCCGCGCCAAGGCCGAAAACGCCAGCGGCACGGCGGCCATCCCCACCCAGTTGAACAAAATCGTCAGGGTTCGGTCGGCCAGGGCGTAGGCCACGGCGTAGACGCCCACCGCGCTTTCGTCCATCAGCCAGGCGATGAAGAAGCGGTCGGAGCCGGCCACCACCAGGCCGAACAAAAACGAAAAGGTCAACGGCAACCCATAGCCCGCCAAGGCGCGCAACTCCTCCCACGACCACGCCCAGCCACCGGACTGACGGGCCAGAAAGGGGAGATCCGCCAGCAGCACGACCAGATTGGCCAGCCCCAGCCCCAGTAGCGGCGCCAGCGCCCCCCAGCCGAAACCGACGGCGAACCCGATTCCCAGCAGCAAGCCGAGCACGTACTGGACGCCTTCCAGCCAAGCGTAGCGACGCACCCGGTGGGCGGCGCGATGAAACTCCAGCGCGATGGCGAACAGGGCGCGCGGCAACAGCGCCGCCAAGCCCGCCAGGATCATCGCCCGATAAGGGCTGAACTGGGCGACGATCAGGCCGAGGCAACCGGCCAGCGCCGCAATCGGGATGGCGACCGCGAAAACCGTGGCCAGCAGGCGCGGCAGGCGCCCGGCGGCCACGGCGCTATCGTGGAAGCGGGTGATGCCGGTTTGCAGCCAATAAAACAGCAGGGTCTGCACCCAGAGAGCCACGGTGGTGGCCAGCGCGTAGTACCCGTATTCGCCCGGCGCCAGCAGCCGGCTGAACACCATCACCGCGCCCAGGGTGACGGCGGCCTGCAACAGATTGATCGGCAGGTAACCGGCGAGCAGGCGCTGGAGGCCGGGCGGCGCCATCGATCGCGCGTCCGCTCAGGCGCGCGCCGACCGCGTCGGAGCGATTTTGAGCGGCACGGCGACCAGCACCGGCAACCCCAGCACGCGCTCGGTGTCCTCCGGGGAAATCAGCACTTCGCGGAAAAAGTCTTTCAGGAACGCCAAGGCCAAGGCCATCACCAGACCGCCGACCACCGCCAGCGCCAGCACGATGCCGCGCAGGCTGCGACCCTGGCGCGGCACTTGCGCCTGTTCGATCACCCGCACGTTGGCGGTCTTCTGGCGGTCCAGCTCTTCCTGAATCAGCGCCTCCTCGGCTTTCTGGGCGTAGATTTGCAAGTTTTTCTCCAGCAGGGTGCGCTGCAACATCAGCGTGTTGAAATCGCGCTCCAGGCGGTCGAACATCGCCAGCCGCTCGGTGACCCGCGCCAGTTGCCCGTCGAGCGACTTTTGCCGGGCGCGAAACGCGGCGGCTTCGTTGCCGCGACGGACCTGCTCGGTGCTCAGCTCGTCGTAGAGCGGATTGCGCCCGGAGCGGCGGCTGATCGACTCCTTCGGCGGCGTCGCGTTGATGATGGCGCGCAGCTTGGCGATCTGGTGGTCCAGGTCGGTGATGAACCGGCTGGTTTCGCTGAACTTGGTCAACAGCTCGTTGCGGCGGGCTTCCAGCGTCACCAGCGTGGCGCGGGCGGTGTCGCGGGCGTCCTGCTGGCCGCTTTCCGCGTACAGGGCGATTTCCTTGGGAACGGTGGCCAGTTGCTCGTTGATGGTGGTCAGGCGCCCTTCGATCTCGCGCAAGCGGGTGGCGGTGTCCATCTTGTCGTTCTGGATTTCCGCCTGCTGGCGCAGCACCATCGCTTTCTGGTCGGCGAAGGAACTGAAATCGTGCTTCAGCTTGAAGGCTTCCAAATCCTGCTCGGCCTTGCCGAGACGCTGGGCGAAGCCGTCGCGCTGTTGCAGGAACAGTTGCGACCGGGGCGCCTCGAACACGCTGCGGCGATGCTCCAGATATTGCAGGATCAAACGGTTGAGCGCCTCGGCCGCCATCCGGGGATTCTTGTCGGAAAAGGTCAGATGAATCACGCTGGAATCCTTGACCGGCAACACGTCCAGATTGGCGGTGAAACGCACCACCGCCCGATCCAGCCGTTTGCGCTCCTGCTCGGCCACCGGATCGGAACCGGAATTGCCGACGGCGCCAGCCGTGGGCTCCGCGCCTTGGAACATGCCGCGCACCGCCCGCCAGCCGCGCGCCAGCCAGGACCCTTGACTTCCCGATCCGGGCTCCGCGAGGTCGGGATAAAGCTGGCCCAGCCCGATGTCCTCGATCACCCGTTCCACCAACTGGGAATTATTGAAAATCTCGGTCTCGGAGCGGACGATGCGATCGTCGCCCAGCGCCAAGTTGGTGGCCGCCTCGCCGACGTCCTGCCGCAGCATGTAATCGCGACTCGGCAGCACCAGCACGCGGGCCTCGGCGACGTAAACGGTGCCCAAGCCGAAAGACGCCAGCACGCCGGCGAGCAGAATCAGGGCGAAGGTCGACAGGATCAGGCGCCGCTCCCGAAACACCACGATCAGCACGTCGCGCAAGGTGTGACGCGGGGGGGAAAGAGCGGTGTGCGCGGTCAGGCGCGGGCCGTTGCCGCCGCGACCGCCGGCTTCGGTAGCGGGGTCGGAATGGGTCATCGAGATGCCTCGCGTCGCAAGGGGGGCGAACCTCGGTGATGGCATCGCACCCGTAAATCGAATATCTTAATCGAGTCTCAAAATACACCATAATATCCGAATGTCCCGACATGTCCGCATACTGGCGCTGGTTCTCTGCATGGGAGCGGGCGCCTGCGTTTCGCCCATGAGCCCGACGGAGCATCTGCCCGCCGGCTTCGAGGCGTGGCGCGACCAGGAACAGGAATACGGATTTTTGCCCGGCGACGAGATGGACGTCAAACTGATCTACAACCCGGAATTCAGCGACCGCGTCATCGTTTCTCCGGACGGCCTGATCCACTTGTCCCTGATCGGCCCGGTCAAGGTGCTGAACCGCACGCCCGGCGACATCGCCGCCGAGCTGCGCGAGCGCTACGCCGCCGAGTTTCGCCACCCCGAAGCGGTCGTGGTACCGCGCATGTTCGGCTCCGAAATCATCTATGTCGGCGGCGAGGTGCAGCGGGCCGGCGTCCTCAAGCTGGCGCACCGGATGGGCGTGCTGGAGGGGATCATGGAGGCGGGCGGGTTTCGCGAAACCGCGAGCCCGGATCGGGTGATCCTGATCCGGCGCACCCGCGAAGACAAGCCGATGCTCAAGGTGGTGGACGTGCGCCGGCTCATCGAGGGCGGCGATGAGAGGGATGTGCCGTTGCGGCGCTTCGACGTGATCTTCGTGCCGCGCTCGACCTTGGCCGAAGTCAATCTCTGGCTCAACCAGCTGATCTACAACAATCTGGCATTTTCCACCGGCTTCAGCTACACCGTCAACCGCGATGTGCGGCCACCGCTCTAGCGGAGCCGGACCCCCCTCGCTCAAGACCTTACCGCAGGCATTGCCCTTCGAGATGATGGCCCAGCTTGTAGCAGGCATAGCGGGGCAGACAGTCCAGCGTCGATTGGCAGGGGAACCCGGTGCCGCCCCGCTGGTGCAAGGGCACCACGGCGGACTGGAGATCGATCCGCGACGAGGGCGACCAGCTGGCGCAGGCGCCCCCGTCGCGGTTGCGGGCGAACAGGCAGCGGGTGCCGGGCTTGCAATCGCTATCGCTCTGGCAGCCGGCGGCGACCACCGCTCCTGGCGCCAAGCTGGCGGCGAACAGCAGCGCCGCCCACCGCCCCGCCGACAACCGGCCAGCGCGGTTCACGGTGCGCGCTTCAGGGCGTCAGGCCCAAAGCGGCCAAGTTGCCCGCGTCGAACTGGCGCGCGGGATTGAGCCGATCACGGGGGATCACGACGCCGTCTGCGGTCGTGGAGGTGCTACCCGTCGCGATAGCGATGCCGAAGAAATCGGCGTAGTCCCACACGCTCCAGCCGACGCCCGCGCTTTCCATGGCGGTGCGAACGTCGCGCAGCCAGAGATTGCGGGAGGTGGCATCCAGCGAATGGCGCAAGGTGCCGAATTCGGTGCAAACCAGCTTGACCCGGTAACGCTGGGCCCAGGCGGCGGCTTTGGCGATCTCCTGGACCATGCGCTGCGCGTTCCATTTTTCGGCGACGTAGCGGCTGACCGCATCGTTCGCCACCTGGGCGTCGGCTCCCGGCAGCAGGCGGAGGTTGGCCGTCGCTTGCGGGGAATCGGACGGATAGCCCAACCCCGCGATCATGCCTTGTGGACCGGACAGGAACGGTTCCCAGGGCGCGTTGAGATGCGTGAATAACATGGGCTCGTAAAAATGGAAGACGTAGCGCACGCGGGGATCGGTCAGCGGCGTCATCAGTTGCAGGCCGGCGATGCTGCCGCCCCGCGTGCCGGACAGCAGCACCAGATGCGCTGGCGCCTGCTGGCGCACCGCGCTCACGACATCGGTTTGCAGGCGCTTCCAGCGCCGGGCGCCGTCGGATTCATAATATTGGGGTTCGTTCAGCGGCTCGAAAGCCAGCCGGTTGGGGGACCGATCCGCGTAGCGCGCCGCCAACATCCGCCAAGCTTGAATGTACGCCTTGTTCACCTTGGCATCTCGTTCGATCCGGTCGCGGAGCACGCTTTCGGGATGAAAGTCGAGGATGACCTCCAGCCCGGCCGCCAATGCTGAATCCACGGCCTGATCCAATTGCGGGAGCCCCGGCCAGGAAACTGCGGTACCGCTGGAAGCATCCGGATTCCAGCCCAGCCGGGCCGGATCGAACGGGATGCGGACATGGTCGAAACCGGCCTGCCGAATCGCGGCCAAGTCCGCCGCCACGACGGGCTGGCGACCCTGATATTGCAACCAGTGGCTGAGGTTGACACCCCGGCGCAGGGCCGGCAGCTCCTCGCTGACCGCCACGCCCTGAAACAGCGCCAGCGCCAGCAACAGCAACACGCCAAACCAGCGTCTCACGCCCAACATGCCCAATTTCTCCTTCGCCGCGCAAACGGCGGAATGTCGATCGACACGCCGCCGTAGCCAGCGACGGCTCCTATTCGCGCCGGACCAGGGCCTGGCGATAAAGCGCGGCCACCCGTTCCGCCGTGCGTTCGATGGTGAATTGCGCCTCGAAACGGCGGCGCGCGGCATCGGCCAAGCGAGCGCGCAATCCGGGGTCGCCCAACAACCGGGCGATGGCGGCGGCCAGCGCCGGGGCATCGCCGGCCGGAACCAGCAGGCCGGTCACGCCGTCCTCGATGGCGTCGGGAATGGCGCCCACCGGGGTGGTCACGACCGCCGCGCCCATCGCCATCGCCTCCAGGATCGCGACCGGCAAGCCCTCCATGCGCGAGGGCAGGATAAAAACGCCGCTCTCGGCCAGCAACCGCCACGCTTGGGCGCTTTCGATCCAGCCCGGCAACTCGACCCGATCCGCCAAATCCAGCCGGCGAACTTGATCCCGGTACTCGTCCACCGGACCGTTGCCCGCCAAGGTGGCCGACCAGGACAAGCTGCGGACCTCGGGGGTCGCCAGCGCGGCCAGCAACTCCGGCGTCCCCTTGCGCGGTCCCAATTCGCCCAGCGACAACAGGCGATGGTCGGCGCGTTCGAGGCTTTG
>WBZT01001568.1_pt2 | contig 14855 bp, 14 predicted proteins | sample 5204241 | NCBI WGS metagenome assembly WBZT01 (sample SAMN12344358, study PRJNA552823) | activated sludge metagenome | biome: Activated sludge suspended growth; feature: Nitrification reactor; material: Wastewater; isolation source: activated sludge from nitrification reactor of wastewater... | reverse complement strand
AGCGCTGGTGTTCATGCAGTTGACGGCGGTGTTTACGCTGCTGATATGCGAACATGCCGCGCATGACGATCACGGTCACGAACACGGACACGACGACAAGGCGAACGAGCACGCGAATTGACCATTTCAGCCGTCAGACGGTGGCGAGACTGCCGGGGCGGCTGGGAACAACAAAAGAAAAGGCAATAAAATGACTGGTAGCATTGCTGTTGGCTTGGCCGCACTCGGCTCCGCCATTGGTGTAGGTTTGATCGGCGCTAAGGCTTCGGAAGCCACGGGACGCAATCCCGGCGCGGCCGGCCAGATTCGCAATATCGCGATCATCTTGGCGGCACTCGCGGAAGGTATCACCTTCTTCGCGATCTACCTCGCCAGGTAAATCAAATGGCTGCGGCGTTCGCGCCGCAGCCAACCATTTTTCGAGTATGAATTTGATGCCCATTTTTGCCGCTGCCACGGAGTCGGAGAATCCGGCGGCCGCCATCGCTCGCCAATTCAGTTGGGAGCCGCGGCTGTTTATCTCGCAGCTCGTGCTCTTCATTATCGTCGCGCTGGTGCTGACGAAGTTCGCTTACAAACCGCTGTTGGCGATGCTCGACATGCGGAAGAAGCAGATCTCGGAGAGCTTGGAAAACGCCGAGAAGACTCGGCAGGCGCTCGCCAGTGCGCAAACGAAGGCGCAGGAAATTCTCAACCAAGCCAACACGCAGGGGAACAAACTGATTGAGGAAGCGCGTCAGTCCGCCGCGAAAGTTTTGGAAGTTGAAAGTCAGAAAGCCATTGCCACGGCGAATGACATCGTGACGAAGGCGCGGCAAGCCAGCGAGGCCGAACTTGTCCGTATGAAAGCGGAACTCCGCAAGGAAGTCGGTCGCTTGGTCGTCGCCACGGCGGCGAAGGTCACTGGAAATATTTTGACGGCCGAACAGCAGAGCCGGCTCGCTGAAGACACGGCGAAGCAGTTGACCAATAATTGATAACTGTAGCGGCGCTCTATGAGCGCCGAGTTCGGCGGTCACAGACCGCCGCTACAAAAACGAAATGAAGATTAGCAAACAAGCCCGGCGTGACGGCAAGGCGTTGTTCAACACCTGCAAGGTGAATGGCGTCTTGGATGAAGGCCGTGTGCGTCAGACGGTGACGGCGGTCATCGCGCAGAAGCCGCGCGGTTACGTAGGGATTCTTTCGCACTTCCAACGGCTCGTGAAGCTCGACCTTGAACGGCGCAGTGCGCGGATCGAGAGCGCGACGCCGCTTTCCGAAGCGTTGACCGCCTCGGTGAAGGCGAATCTCGCGCAGCGTTACGGGCAGGGCTTGAGCGTGAACTTCGCGGTGAATCCGGCCTTGATCGGCGGATTGCGCGTGAAGGTGGGCAGCGATGTTTTTGATGGCAGTGTGCGGGCGCGATTGGATGCGCTCGCGGAGACCATGTGATTTTGAAAAACGGAAATTGATTTGATATGAGCAACCTCCTCCAGGAAATCGAAGCGCAGATCGCCGGCGTGAAAACGCAGGTGAACCGCCAGAACGTCGGCATCGTTCGCGAATGCTCCGACGGCGTGGCCAAGATCGAAGGTCTCACCGACGCGATGGCCAACGAGATGTTGGACTTCGGCGGCGGCGTGATCGGTCTCGCGCTCAACCTCGAAGAAACCGAAGTCGGCGCGATCATCCTCGGCGATTACCTCAGCATCCACGAAGGTTCGGAGGTCAAGACGACGGGTAAATTGCTCTCCGTGCCGGTGGGCAAAGGCCTGCTCGGTCGCGTGGTGGATTGTCTCGGTCGCCCGGTGGACGGCAAAGGTCCGATCAAGCAGGACGCGTTTTATCCGGTCGAAAAAATCGCACCCGGCATCGTGAAGCGCAAATCCGTCAGCCAACCGGTGCAAACCGGCATCATGGCGATTGACGCGATGATTCCGATTGGCCGCGGTCAGCGCGAATTGATCATCGGTGACCGTTCGACCGGTAAGACCACGATCGGTGTGGATGCGATGATTAATCAGTCGCGCATCAACAAGGTTGGTCGTGCTTCAAACGACAAGAGCTTCCGTCCGATGTATAACATCTACGTCGCGATTGGCCAGAAGCAGTCGAACGTGGCCCGCGTCATCGCGGAACTCGAAAAAGCCGGCGCGCTCGAAGACACGATCGTCGTCGTCGCTGCCGCTTCGGACTCTGCGGCGAATCAATATCTCGCTCCGTTCGCCGGTGCGGCGATGGGCGAATGGTTCATGGATAACGGCATGGATGCGTTGATCATTTATGATGATCTCTCCAAGCAAGCCGTGGCGTATCGCCAGGTCTCGCTGGTGCTGAAGCGCCCGTCCGGTCGCGAAGCCTATCCGGGTGACGTGTTCTATCTCCACAGCCGTTTGCTCGAACGTTCTGCTCGCGTGTCCGAGAAATATGGCAACGGTTCGCTCACCGCGCTGCCAATCATCGAGACGCAAGCCGGCGACGTTTCGGCTTACATTCCGACGAATGTGATTTCGATCACGGACGGCCAGATTTATCTGGAAACGGATTTGTTCTATCAAGGCGTGCGTCCCGCTGTGTCCGTCGGTCTCTCCGTGAGCCGCGTCGGTTCCGCCGCGCAGATCAAGGCGATGAAACAAGTCGCCGGTCGTATTAAGGGCGATCTCGCGCAATTCCGCGAGCTCGCGGCGTTCGCGCAGTTCGGCTCGGACCTCGATGCGAAGACGCAGGGAATTCTCGAACGCGGCAAGCGCGTGGTGGAGATTTTCAAGCAACCGCAGTTCAATCCGATTCCCGTGGAAATCCAAGCCGCTGTGCTGTGGGCAGTGCAGAACAATTTCATTGATGACGTGGCAGTCGAAAAGGTGAAGGACTTCCAGACCAAGCTCACCGATTTCATGACCACGCGCAAAGCTGAATTGCTCACGAAGATCCGCACCGAGAAGGCGATCAGCGAAGCGCTCGCCGCCGAGTTGAAGACCGCCGTCACCGAGTTCAAGCAAACCTATCGCTAAGCGATGCCTAGCACACGCGACATCCGCCGACGCATCAAGTCGGTCAAGAACACGGCGCAGATCACGAAGGCCATGCAGATGGTCGCTTCGTCGAAGATGCGCAAGGCGCAGCTCGCCGCGCTGGCGGGGCGTCCTTACGCGGCGTTGATGAACAACATGCTCGCGCATGTAGCCGGTCACTCCGGCGATTTCGCGCATCCGTTGTTGGAAAAGCGTTCTGGCAAAAAGCGCGCGGTGTTGTTGATCAGCACGGACAAGGGACTTTGCGGCGCGCTCAACTCGAACCTGACCCGCGAAGCAGCCAAGTTCGACAAAGACACCACGGTATTCGTTTGCGCCGGCAAAAAGGGTGCGCAGTTTGTTTCACGCACGAAGCGTCAACTTGCGGCGGAGTTCACTTACAAGGACGCGCCGTTGTTTGCCGAAGCGCGGGCCATCTCGAAGTTCGTTCAAGAGATGTTCCTGAAGGGCGAAGTGGATCACGTGGATGTGCTCTACACGAACTTCATCAGCACGTTGAACCAGAAGCCGGAAGTGCAACCGCTGTTGCCGATTGGCGAAATCAAAGGCGTGCAAGCAGGCGTGCACGGTCATGAAGCTTCGACCGCATTGGAAAAATCCGGAGTGGAATATCTGTTCGAGCCGAACGCTGATGGCGTGCTCGGCGCGCTGCTGCCGCACTATTTGAATTTTCAGGTTTATCAATACCTGCTCGAAGCCAAGGCGTCCGAGCACAGCTCGCGGATGGTGGCGATGAAGAACGCGACCGACAACGCGAAGCAACTCATCAAAGACCTCACGCTCGAATACAACAAGCTGCGTCAGGCGAACATCACGAAAGAACTTTTGGAAATCACGACCGCCCAGATGGCGCTCGGTTAACGCAATTTTATCCCCATGAACAAAGGCAAAATCGTTCAAATCATCGGCCCGGTCGTGGACATCGAGTTTCCCGACAAGTTGCCGGCTATTTACAGCGCGCTTACCGTCGAGTTCACCTCGCCCGGTGCCGCCGGCAAGACCAAGCTGACGCTCGAAGTGCAACAGCACCTCGGCGACAATTGGGTCCGCGCCGTCGCCATGAGCGCCACGGAAGGTCTCAAGCGCGGCATGGAGATCACGGATCTGGGCGCGCCGATCTCGATGCCCGTGGGTGAAGGCGTGATGGGCCGCGTGTTTGACGTCACCGGCAACGCCGTGGACGAACAAGGCCCGGTGAAAGCGGACAAGTTCCTGCCGATTCATCGCGCCGCACCGCCGCTCGTGGATCAATCCACGTCGCCGCAGATTCTCACCACCGGTATCAAAGTCATCGATCTCATCTGCCCGTTCTTGAAGGGCGGTAAAGTCGGCGCGTTCGGTGGCGCTGGCGTCGGCAAGACCGTCGTCATCATGGAACTGATCAACAACATCGCGAAGCTGCACGGCGGTGTTTCGATGTTCGCCGGCGTCGGTGAACGCACGCGCGAAGGCAACGATCTTTACAACGAAATGATCGAAGCCAACGTCATCAAGGTGAAGCGGGATGAAAAGAATCATCCGATCATCGGTGACAATGGTTTGCCGATCATCGAACCCGGCTCTCGTATCGGACTGGTGTATGGCCAGATGAACGAACCCCCCGGCGCACGTCTTCGTGTCGCCCTGTCCGCTCTTGCCGTGACGGAATATTTCCGTGACGAAAAGAATCAGGACGTGCTCCTGTTCGTGGATAACGTCTTTCGCTTCTCCCAAGCGGGATCAGAAGTGTCCGCGCTCCTCGGCCGTACGCCGAGCGCCGTCGGTTACCAGCCGACGCTCGCTGCGGAAATGGGTGACTTGCAAGAGCGCATCACCTCGACCAAGAAAGGCTCGATCACGAGCTTCCAGGCCGTTTACGTGCCTGCGGACGACTTGACCGACCCCGCACCGGCCAACACTTTCGCGCACTTGGATGCGACCATCGTCTTGGAACGTTCCATCGCGGAACTCGGCATCTATCCCGCCGTCGATCCACTGGCTTCGAATTCCCGCGCGCTTTCGGCGGACGTTGTGGGCCAGGAACACTACGACGTCGCCCGCGGCGTGCAGAAGATTCTGCAACGCTACAAGGACTTGCAGGACATCATCGCGATCTTGGGCATGGACGAACTTTCGCCCGACGACAAGCTCACGGTATTGCGCGCGCGCAAAATTCAACGCTTCCTCAGTCAGCCGTTCACGGTGGCGGAAGTGTTCACCGGCGTGAAAGGCAAGCAGGTGCCCGTGGCCGAAACCGTGCGTGGTTTCAAGGAAATCCTCGAAGGCAAACACGACGACGTGCCCGAAGTGAACTTCTACATGAAGGGCGGCATCGACGAGATTCAGGATAAGAAGTGATTTGACCGCTTAATCCCAATCTGACTCTTAATCGTAATCCTTCAGGACAGATTAAGAGTAAGAAGCAGATTAAGATTAAGAACCGAAACAAATGGCCACGCTGAAACTCGAAATCGTCACGCCGGAAGCGAAGGTGTATTCCGAAGATGTTGACATGGTCACACTGCCTGGGGTCGAAGGCGAAATGGGCATCTTCCCGATGCACGTCCCGCTGATGACCCAGCTTGCCGCCGGCGAAATCACCGCCCGCAAAGCCGGCCAGGATTATTTCCTCGCTGTCGGTGATGGTTTCGTGGAAGTGACGGGCGAGCGCGTGTCGATCATCACGGACATGGCGATCCGCGCCGAGAACATTGACGAGGCGAAAGCCGAGGAAGCCCGGCGACGTGCCGAGGCCCGGCTGGCGGAGAAACTCGATGACGAGGAAGTCGCCGCCGTCAACGCGGCACTGGCCCATTCGCTGGCGCAATTGAAGGTGAAGAACCGGAAGAAATAGTTTCTGAATTCAAACCCAAACGGCGCGGAGTGATTTCCGCGCCGTTTTGCTTTGGCCTGGCCGGATGATTCCTTCGGCACCGGTTCCGCCTCGGATCGCCGGCGGTGCCGGAGCTTCAAGCTTTACCTCCCGCGGCGAATCGGTTCTGATGCGTCCGCCAGCATGAACGCGAACCCGATCTATGGCTGAAGCGAACCAGGCCGGAGGTTTCCTCGGCAAATTTCTCGTCCTCAAAGGCGCGGCGCGCGAGTTGTGGCTGACTTTTATCATCAAGTTCCTCAGCGTGGCGGCGTACGCAGTGATGAACCTGACGATCAAACTCTGGCTTTCGTCGGAGTTCGGGTTTTCTGACAAGGAAGCGCTGGCGCTTGTGCTGGCGTGGTCGCTCACGATGACCGGCGTGACTTTGCTGGTCGGCTCGTTGACGGATGCGCTGGGTTTGCGGCGAACGTTTTTTTTCGGCGTGTGGATTTGTTTGTTCGCCCGCCTGGTCATGGTGCTTACCACCAACAAATGGATTGCGTTGCTCGGCGGTTTGTTTCCCCTGGCCATCGGTGAAGCCCTGGGCACGCCGGTGCTTGTCGCGGCCGTCCGCAAGTACTCCAATACGAAGCAGCGTTCCATTTCGTTCTCCATGGTGTACATGATGATGAACCTCGGGTTTCTGCTCACCGGCTACCTCTTCGACTGGTTGCGCAGCAGCCTGGGAGAGCACGGCCACCTGACGCTCCCCTTGGTCGGGGTTACGATCACAACCTACCGGGCTTTGTTTTTAGTGAGCTGGGCCATCGAACTATCGCTGGTGCCGCTGGTCTGGTGGATGCGTCCGGGTGCGGAAGTGGTGGACGAGGAACTCAGGCTCAATCCCGCGCCGGTAGTGGCGCCGGGCCAGAGTGCTTTTGCTGCCATTCAAACCACCGTCGTGAACGCCGCGAAGGACACCGTGAGCTTGTTCGCCGGCCTTTTCAAACAACGGAGTTTTTATCGGTTGCTCGCATTTCTCGGCTTGATCGCCTGTTTGAAGTTGATCCTGATGGTCATGTATTACGTGTTCCCGACCTTTGGCATTCGCGAACTGGGCGAAGGCGCGAAGGTGGGGACGCTCTGGAACATCAATAGCTGGATGGTCATCCTGCTCGTTCCATTCGTTGGCGCGATGACGCAACGGTTTCCGGCGTACGGCATGGCAATTCTGGGGGGGGCCATCACGGCGGGATCGGTTTATGTCATGGCGATGCCGACGGCTTGGTATCAATCGGCGGCCAATGGCTGGCTTGGCGGTTTGGTTGGCCACTGGTATCTGCAACTGACCGGCGACATTCATCCTTACTACGTGATGATTGCGCTGTTCATCGCGGTGTTCTCCGTCGGCGAGGCGTTTTACTCGCCACGCGTTTACGAGTATGCCGCCTCGATTGCGCCGAAAGGACAGGAGGCTTCATATTCCGCGCTCTCGTACATTCCGTTGCTCCTCGGCAAAGCGTTCGCGGCGACGATTTCCGGCGTGCTGCTCACCAAATATTGTCCGGAAGTTGGAGCGCGGCACTCGGGAACGATGTGGCTGATCTTCGCCTTGCTCGCAACGATTTGTCCGCTGGGCTTGCTGCTGCTCCGTCCTTACATCCGCGTCCGCGAAGCCGGCCGGGAGGAATAAGGAGTGGATATTTCTCGTTTTCACGCGTCCGTTCAAAAGGCGGTATTGCCTGCGCAGCGACCGGCCGATACGACATGGCAGTTGGGTGGGCCTGCGGGGCGGGGTGGCGTGTTCTGCCGACTGGTGCTTGGGTTCCTGATCACCGCGGCGGCCATAGCGAGCGCTGCGCCGACGAACTCTTTACCGGCCCGAGCCGGGGAATTCCGCGGCGCGTGGATTCACTCTGGCTACGGCATTGAGGGCTGGGGGTGGGACAAATCGGTTTCCGTGCTCGCCTCGAACGGCTTCAACGCCATCCTCCCGAATCTGCTGTGGGGTGGACTCGCGCATTACCCGAGCAAACTCTTGCCGGTCAGCCCGAAGGTGAAGGCGCAGGGCGACCAGATCGCCGAATGCCTTCGCGCCTGTCGCAAATACGGCATCGAGTTGCACGTGTGGAAGGTGAACTACAACCTGGCCACCGCGCCGCGCGAGTTCGTCCAGCAAATGCGCGCCGCCGGCCGCACCCAGAAAGACCGCGCCGGCCGGGACGTGGACTGGCTGTGCCCCTCGCACGACGAGAATTTCGCGCTGGAACGCGACTCCATGCTCGAAGTCGCGCGCGAGTATGCCGTGGACGGGATTCATTTTGATTACATTCGCTACCCCGACCGGAATGCGTGTTACTGCGATGGCTGCCGCCAGCGATTCGAAAAATTCAGCGGAATGAAACTCGTGAAATGGCCCGAGGATGCGCTGGATGGCGAAGCTGCGGTTGCGTTTGCGGACTGGCGACGGGAGCAAGTCACGCGGCTGGTGCGCGCGGTGAGTGAAGCAGCGCACGGGCTCAAGCCGCAGCTCCAGGTTTCGGCCGCCGTCTGGGGCGGTTGGAAGAGCGTGCGCGAGTCCATCGGTCAGGATGCGCAGGCGTGGATTGAAGCGGGCTATCTCGATTTCGCGTGCCCGATGAATTACGAGGGCGACGACGGAGTGTTCGCAGATTTGACCCGCAAGCAGGTCGCCGCCGCGAACCACAAAACGCCGCTCTACATTGGCCTCGGCGCGCACAAGCTGGCGGGTCCGGAGCAACTCGCCCGGCAGATTCGACTCAGCCGCGAATTGGGCGCGAGGGGATTCGTCGTCTTCCAACTCAACGAGCAGGTGGCGACGCGGTTTTTGCCGAAGTTGAGCATGATTCTTCCGACCGTGAAGAGCCGGGCCGAATAGCAGCGGACGCCAGCCCGCGGCGTTGGTGTTGAGCACAATACCGTCGCCGCCGTGGCCAGTCGCTGGACCAACCGATGCGTTGTACTTCGGAAAAGTGTGGATGTGATGGGAAAGCATTTGCCGTACGCATGGATTGTCTCTAAGCTTTGACGGTGATTTTCCCAAACGGGTTTTTCAATTAGTGGCAATCCTCAACAAACGGTTCATTACCTTATGATGAAGCAGCCGAATGCCGGCCAAAACGCGGGACAGCAGACCGCCGCCAATTGGAAAGAGATTGTGGCGCGCTATCAGCAGGCCTCGGTGGGCCGGGCGGTCTGGCAGATCGTGAACACTATCATTCCCTACGTGGCGCTGTGGTGTTTCATGTACTGGAGCGTGGCGGTGTCGTGGTGGCTGACCATTCCGCTGGCCGTGCTCGCGGGCGGGCTGCTCGTGCGGACGTTCATCATTTTCCACGATTGCGGCCACGGTTCGTTTTTCAAATCGCAGACGGCCAATCACATTCTTGGTATGATCACGGGGGTGTTGACGCTGACGCCTTATTTCCACTGGCGCTGGGAACATGCGATTCACCACTCGGCGTCCGGTGACCTGGACCGGCGGGGCATGGGGGACATCTGGACGTTGACGGTGCAGGAATATCTGGAGTCGTCGCGGTGGCGGCGCTTTTCCTACCGGCTGGCGCGCAATCCGGTGATCCTCTTCCTGATCGCACCGTTGGTGTTGTTTCTGGGCATCAATCGCATTCACAAACCCCAGGCGCCGCCGCGGGAGCGCTATTCGGTTTATCTGACGAATCTCGCGGTCGGGATGATGGCCGCCGGCTTGATCTGGGTGTTCGGACTCAAAGCTTACCTGATCATCCAATTTACGATCTTGATGGTGGCCGGTTCGGCGGGAGTCTGGTTGTTTTACGTCCAGCACCAGTACGAGGGGGTTTATTGGGAGCGCTCGGAGAAATGGGATTATGTGGCCGCCGCCTTGCAGGGCAGTTCCTTTTACAAGCTGCCCAAGGTGCTGCAATGGTTCTCGGGCAACATCGGGTTTCACCACATTCATCACCTGAGCGCGCGGATTCCCAATTACAACCTCGAACGTTGCCACAAGGCGGAGCCGCTCTTTCAAGCGGTGAAACCAATCACGCTGTTCTCGAGTTTCAAATCCTTCACGTTCCGGCTCTGGGATGAGCAACAGCGACGGTTGGTGGGCTACGGTCATCTGCGAACCGTACGCGCTCAGCAGCGACAGCCCGTGCGGCAGTCGCGGAGCGCGTGACCGGTTATTTGGCGACTAATTTCTCCGGATTTCGCTGCCTGACAGCAGGAACAAGCGCCCTTCTCCAGCATCGAGCGAGAGTTGCAGCCCCGGCATGTCGGGGCTGTCGTCCGCCACCGGGGTTTCCTTGCCGCTCTTCGGACTGACCTCGCGTACGAGGGAGGCATCGCTGGCGAACTTCACCGTGGGCCAGGCGCTGTAGGCAAAATGGTAATTTTGGATGAGCACGGCGCGGCGGCCATCGGTGTGCCGGAAAGTGCCGATGAGATAATCGCCATCGCTGATTGAACTCAGCGCCGTGTCCTTGAGCGCCTCGGTGGCTGCTTGTTTGGGCTGGATGCGAAACACACCCGTGCTGGTGAGTTTCATCAGGGTTGGCCCGAGCTGCTGCAACGCGCCATTGAGGCGTTGGGCCTCCGCGTAATGCCGGGTGGGCCGGCCATCCCGGCCGATGATCGCGCCGCCTTTCGGAAATTCATCCCCGGCGGGCGTCCAATAGCAGAAGTACATCACACCTTTCGCCCCATAGGCGAGCGACGCGTAAATCTGCCAGCGCAGTTGCGCTTCGGTGGGGTCCGTGTGCGGCCCGTAGGGCATGGTGTTGAAAAAATTCCAGAACGGAATCCCCGCGGCGAGCGAGTGGCGGCGCAGGACTTCCAGATTTTCGCAGTAACCGTCCCGCCCGTCCACGTCGGGCCGGAATTGCGGGTAATGGTCCATGCTCAACACGTCGGGATTCACCTCGCTGACAAAGCGGCGGACATGCTCGTCATAGTTGGTGGTGCCCAGCGCGGCGGCGGTCGCGTAATTGGGAAACAGGTTGATGTAGGCCAGTTTTCCCGGGCGTGCCGCGCGCAGGGCATCAGTGGCTTTGCGCAATTCCGGGAAAGCGCCCGCGCCGGGTTCATCCGCGAGGAAGTAGCCCCAACAGGCGTGGTCGGTCGGTTGCCGTTCGGGCGGTTGGCCGCACTGCGACACTATCGCGGCCAGTCCGTGCTTTTCGCAGAGCGCCAACTGGCGTTCGACCGCGTTCGTGGAACTGGCGCCAAAGACGCCGATGATGAAATTGAAGTTGGCCGCCGCCATTTCCGCATAGCGTGTGTCGGCGTCCGCGCTCAAAGGCGGGTCCACCCAGAGGCCGATGGCGAAGCGGTCGGGGACGAAGCGCTGCAGTTCCCCCGCGGCGACCGCGAACGAGGCTGCCAGCAGCAGTCCCCCGAGCAGAAGTGCTTTGACGTTTGGCCGGCAGTCGGTGTCGCAGACGGATCGTGATTTCATGGCGTGATTTTCTGGTGGCCGATAAAATCCTGGCCCAGATGCGCACACAGATTCCGCAGCATGTTGGGAATCAACTCGGGCTTGGACTGGAGGCCAGCATCCACATAACCATCCCAAATGGTTTCGAACCGCCCTTGTTTCAGATCGGGCGTGCGGTACAGTTTCAGGCGGATGCCGTAAGTGGGAATGTGCTCCTCCCGGTGGGGCGATGATCCGGTGAGAATGGGTTGTTCATAACGCGCGACGTAACCAAAGTTCGACGGTGACGGTGGCGGTGGCGGTGGCGGCGTCGCGTAGTATTGCTCCAGTGCCTCCGCCGGGCCTCCCGGCACGGTGCTCCAGTTCATTTCCGCGCTCGCCGCTATCGCATAATCGGAGGCAGTGTCCGCGACCACCTCGAAGCCCTGACGCTGGAGTTCGGCCACCAGTTGACGGTCCAATGCCGCTTCCGCCGGGCTGCTGTTGCGCCGGGCCAGCAGGGAGATTTTCTGGATGGGTATCGCCAAGCTTTGCCGGTTGCGGCGCGCGATGATATTCGGCGGCGCGGCACAACCCGCCAGCAGGACGGCCGCACTCAGCAGCACGGTGATTGGCCAAAGTCGGTTCATGTGGCGAAGTGAATGATTCCCGACCCGAACCGTAGGAGAGAATTTGCGCGCACGAAAGGGATTTTTGCGTTAGCGTTTCCCGGTCGGAGTGGGTGCCATGGCAACGAGGCAAATCATCAGTACCGGAATCTGGGCGCTGACCGCGCTGCTCCTCGGCGGACTGGTCTGGGGTGGAACATCGCCCGGCCGCGCGGCAGTGGTCACGCGCGGGCCTTACCTGCAAGGCGGCTCGCCGACCAATATGGTGGTGCGATGGCGCACCGATGTGGAGACGGACAGCCAGGTTCGGTCTGGGCAAAACGTGGAATCATTGGCGGCCCTCGCGGCGGACCCGGTGTTGACGACGAATCACGAAGTCAACGTGACCGGCCTGACGCCGGACACGCGATATTTTTACTCGGTCGGATCCAGCGAAACGAACCTGGCGGGCGGCGACACAAATTACTTCATGCACACGCCGCCGTTGCCGGGCGTTGCCAAACCCACGCGCGTTTGGGTCATCGGTGACGCCGGTCACGCCAACGCGGGGCAGGTGGCCGTGCGCAACGCGTATGCGGCCTTCACCGGCGCGCGGCCCACCGACCTGTGGCTGATGCTGGGCGACAATGCCTACAGCACGGGCACGGACGAGGAATATCAGGCGGGCGTGTTCAACATTTACACGAATCTGTTACGCCAGTCCGTGGTGTGGCCCACCGTGGGCAATCACGATACCGCCGGCGCGACCGCGTACGAGGACAGCTACCCTTACTTCGATATCTTTACCCTGCCGCAAAACGGGCAAGCCGGCGGATTCGCCTCGGGCACGGAACACTATTTTGCGTTCGATCACGGAAACATTCATTTCATCTGTCTCGACTCGATGACCGCCAACCGCCAGACCAACAGTGCCATGTTCATCTGGCTCACCAACGACCTCGCCAACGTCACCGCGGATTGGATCATCGCGTTCTGGCATCACCCGCCGTACTCACACGGCGGGCACAACTCGGATTGGGAAACCGAACTGGTGGAAATGCGCGAGGTGTTTCTGCCCGTGTTGGAGGCGGGCGGTGTGGACCTGGTGTTGACCGGCCACAGCCACAATTACGAGCGTTCGTTCCTGCTCGACGCGCATTACGGACATTCGAGTGCGCTCAACGCCACCAACCTGCTGGACGCCGGCCCCGGCCGCGATGACGAAGCCGGCGCCTACCGCAAGCCGGAGGGCGGGCCGGTGGCGCACGCGGGAGCGGTCTATGCCGTCGTGGGTAGTTCGGGGATCGTCACGGGCGGTCCACTGGATCACCCGGTCATGGCCGTTTCCCTGCTCGCACTCGGTTCGTTGGTGCTCGATTTCTCGGGGCCGCAAATGGACGCAACTTTCCTCCGCGAGGACGGTTCGACGAACGATCATTTCACCATCCGCAAAGTGAACTTCCCTCCGGTGGCCAGCAACGCCACGGCGGAGCTGGCCGGTGATTTCCCGTTCGCGGGAACTCTGTCCGGCCAGGATGTGAACCGCCAGCCGATTTCCTTCGCCACAAACGCGCCGCCGCAACACGGCATCCTTACGGCGTTCGATCCCGTGACCGGCGCTTTCCATTACCAGCCAGCGCACGGTTTCGTCGGCGAGGACAGTTTCACCTTCACCGCGCACGACGCGAGCACCAGCAGCGTGCCCGCGACCGTCTCCTTCACCGTGCTGCCGCCCCTGGATGCGAACACCAACGGCCTGCCGGATTATTGGGAGTCGGCGTTCGAAGTCGCCGAAGCGGGGCTGGACGCCGATGCCGATGGCGCGACGACGGCGCAGGAGTATTTCGCCAACACCAATCCGACCAACGCCGCCTCCGTGCTGCGCGTCATCGGCGCGACGCGAAATGCGCAAGGACATTGCGCGATCACCTGGGCCAGCATCGGCGGCACACGCTACCGAGTGCAATATCGCGACGTTGATCCGTTGGGACCGTTTCTGGAAATCATGCGCCCGGTGGCGGACGAAATGGAACGTGCGCCGTTGGGTAATCCTTCCACGATGACCTTCGTGGACGATTTCGCGCGCACTGGCGGCCCGCCGCCAGCCGGCGGAAGATTCTATCGGGTGCGCGTGGCGCCCTAGAATTCCGCTTGCCCGGCGGGCGGTGGCCGATAGTTTGACTTCGTGAAGTTGCTTTTCATCGGCGATATCGTGGGCGAACCGGGACGCAGGGCGGTCAAGACGCTGGTGCCCCGGTTGCGGGAGAAACATCAACTCGATTTCGTGATCGCCAATGGGGAAAACTCCGCCGGCGGTTCGGGCATCACGCCCCGCACTGCCTCCGAGATTTTCGCCGCCGGCGTGGACGCGATCACCACCGGCGACCATCTTTGGGACCAAAAGGAAGTGATGGAACTGCTGGCGAACGAGCCGCGCTTCCTCCGCCCGCTCAATTATCCCGCCGCAACGCCAGGGCAGGGCAGCGCCGTCTTTGAACTCGGAACTCGGAACCCGGAACTCGGAAATCCACTCGCGGTCGCGGTGCTGAACTTGCAGGGCCGCACGTTCATGCCCGTGCTCGAGAATCCGTTTCACGTCGGTCGGGACGAAGTCGAACGCCTGCGTCGGCAGACGAAGATCATCTTCGTGGATTTCCACGCGGAAACCACCTCCGAGAAGATCGCCTTTGCGCGCATGGTGGATGGCCGGGTGAGCGCGGTGATCGGCACGCACACGCACGTGCAGACGGCGGATGAACAAATCTTCCCCGGCGGCACGGCCTTCTTGTGCGACGCCGGTTTTACCGGCCCGCAGGAAAGCGTCCTGGGTCGTGAGATCGAGCCGATCATCCGGCGTTTCACCACGAACATGCCGCAGCGCTTCGACGTGGCGAAGCATCGCATCGTGCTGCACGGCGCGGTGGTGGAGATTGACGCGGCGACGGGTCGGGCGCTGTCCATCCAGCGCGTGGCCGAGCCGCTGCCGGCGGCAGGCAATCCGTGACTTTGGTCATCGCTCTGGGCCT
>WBZT01001911.1_pt1 | contig 14856 bp, 13 predicted proteins | sample 5204241 | NCBI WGS metagenome assembly WBZT01 (sample SAMN12344358, study PRJNA552823) | activated sludge metagenome | biome: Activated sludge suspended growth; feature: Nitrification reactor; material: Wastewater; isolation source: activated sludge from nitrification reactor of wastewater... | reverse complement strand
CGCATGCCCCAGGCAAAGGCGGGCAACGAATTCGTGCGGCTCCGGAATCTCCTGCTCGGACTCGACAAAGCCGTCGCGCTGCACGAAGGTGAAAGACTGGCGGCTGCCGTCGGCGCGTTCCGTCTCGACCCTCACCTGGTCGGCTACCCAGACCTGACCGTGCCGGCTCTCGGGGAACAGCCGAAAGCGCGGCGGCACACCCTCCTCGAACACTTCCAGCCGAACTATCCCGTGGCCGGTGTCGATGCGCCGGATCTCGTCATGGTGGTGACCGTGCCCGTCGTGATCGTGGTCGTGTACCGCGTGCTGTTGCCGCCAGGTCCGCCACATCATCCACAGCGCAATGCCGACGATGAGCACGGCGGACGCCACCTGGAAGTAGGATTCAGTCACCTCGGCATTCCAGTGACGTCCGAAGTACAAGCCCGCCATCGCGACCGCCCACACCACGGCAGTATGAGAAATCGTCGCCGACAACCCGAGCAGAACGGCCTGGGTCACCGTGCCGCGAATGGCGACGATGAAGGCCGCCATCATGGTCTTGGAATGGCCGGGTTCGAGACCGTGCAGCGCCCCGAGGAGGATGGCGCTGGGAACGAACAGCCAGGCATTGCCCTGCTGCAGCAGCGCAGAAAACTCGGTCATGGGGTTTTCTTACAAGTACTTGGTAATGGCCTTGAACTCGCGGATGGTGTCGTCGGCGCTTTGGGTGCCTTCGCGTACCGCCTGTTCAAGGCAATGGTCGATGTGGTCATGCACCAGGGTTTTCTTGGCACTGCCAATCGCGCTCTCGACCGCCTGAAGCTGTTGCGCGACCTCCAGACAATTGCGCTGCCCTTCGAGCATGGCGATGATGCTCCTGAGATGGCCTTCGGCCCGCTTCAGCCGCTTGATGATTTCGGGGTGTGAGGTGTGTGTCGTCATCGCTTCATATCCTATCCTGGGGGACAGGATATCACATCCGGTGATGTTCCTGTGCTTTTTTCGAGCTAGCCCAGGTGCGTTGAGCGAGGCGGCTTCGCTGCCGTCTCCATTGCCGCCAGGCCATGCAGGATACCGCAGGCGTCAATCGAGCGCTCGCTCTGGCAGAGCTCGCGCAGCATCACCAGTTGGCTCTGGAGTTGCAGTAACTCGCTGATGCGGACATCGACGTGCTTGATGTGCTCATCCAGCAACTGGTTGATGGCACGGCAGTCCCTGGCCGGGCCCTCCATCATCCCCAGCAGTGACCGGATCTCCGCATGCGTCATGTCCAGTGCCCGACAGTTACGAATGAAGTGCAGCCGTTCGACATGGCTCTGGCCATAGTTGCGGTAGTTGGCCACCGTCCGCTCGGGCATCGGCAGCAAGCCTTCTTTCTCGTAGTAACGGATGGTTTCCACAGTGCACTGCGCCACTTGCGCCAGTTCGCCGATCTTCATGGTCGATTCCTTCAAAATTGCTTGACTCTATAGTAGCTTCAGGGTGTGCAATGCGCCATCGCCAATCCAACAGGAGCTGCGCCATGCCTTCCTACCGCCCCGCCAAATCGAGCCATGATCATGCTGCCTGCGGTCACAACCATTCCCATGAGCACGCGCATGCCCATTCGCTGCCGCCGGCCGCCCAAGCGAGCGCGACACTACTGGCCATCCCGGCCGGCAGCATGCGCAGTGAGCTGCGCATCGCGCAAATGGACTGTCCCACCGAGGAAGCGCTGATCCGCCAGAAACTGGGCAGCATGAACACCGTGCACGGACTCGACTTCAACCTGATGCAACGCGTGTTGACTGTGGTGCACACGGTCAATGCCTTGCCCGACATCGAAGCCGCAATCCGCGAACTGGGGATGACCTCGGCGCCGCTAACAGCGACGACCACAATGCTGGCAGCCGCGCCCCAAACGGCCACAGCGCATTGGCCGCTGGCGCTTGCTGGCCTGCTCGCCCTCGGCGCGGAAGTGGCGCACTGGGTCGACTGGCCCGCCTGGCTGGTCGCTGCGCTGGCGCTGGCGGCAGTCGCTGGCTGCGGTCTGGGTACCTACCGGAAGGGCTGGATTGCGCTGCAGAACGGCAATCTCAACATCAACGCGCTGATGAGCATCGCCGTCAGCGGCGCCCTCCTGCTCGGCCAATGGCCCGAAGCGGCGATGGTGATGTTCCTGTTCACGATTGCCGAACGGATCGAAGCCCGATCGCTCGACCGGGCACGCGACGCCATCCACGGCCTGATGCAACTGGCACCGGAGCAGGCCAGCATGCAGCAGACCGACGGGAGCTGGCGCACGGTCGACACCCAATCGGTGGCGGTCAGCAATGTGCTGCGGGTGCAGCCGGGCGAACGCATCGCGCTCGATGGCGTGCTGATCACTGGCCACTCGGCGGTGAACCAGGCACCGATCACCGGCGAGAGCCTGCCCGTCGAGAAGGCTGAAGGCGATCTGGTGTTCGCCGGCACGATCAATACCTCGGGCTCCTTCGATTACCGGGTGAGCGCCGCCGCCGAGCACAGTACGCTCGCCCGCATCATCCACGCAGTCGAGGAAGCACAAGGCAAGCGCGCGCCGACACAGCGCTTCGTGGACCAGTTCGCGAGGGTGTATACCCCGGTGGTATTCACCATCGCGATCGCCATCGCCATCGTGCCGCCCTGGCTGCTGGGCGGTGTCTGGTATGACTGGATATACAAGGCGCTGGTGCTACTGATGATCGCCTGTCCGTGCGCACTGGTGATTTCGACGCCGGTGACCATCGTCAGCGGTCTCGCCGCTGCCGCCCGGCATGGCATCCTGATCAAGGGCGGCGTCTATCTCGAACAAGGCCGCAAACTCGCTTGGCTGGCCCTCGACAAGACCGGCACCTTGACCCAGGGCAAACCGGTGCAGACCGACTTCGAACTGCGCGGCGCGCTACCTGGAAACGCAGCGCGCAGCATCGCCGTCAGCCTCGCGGCACGTTCCGACCATCCGGTATCGCGCGCCCTCGCTGAAGCCGGCGAGCTGGCCGCCGTGCCCCGGATCGAGGTCAGTGACTTCGCCGCCATTCCCGGTCGCGGCGTGCGGGCGGTGGTCGATGGTCGCGGTTATCAACTCGGCAACCACCGCCTGATTCACGAACTCGGGGTGTGCTCACCAGAACTCGAAGCACGCCTTGATACCCTCGAACGGCAAGGCAAGACCACCCTCTTGCTGAGCGACGACCAAACGGTGTTGGCGCTATTCGCGGTCGCGGACAGCGTGCGTGCCAGCAGCCGCGCGGCGGTCGCCGAACTGCATGCACTCGGCGTTAAAACCCTGATGCTGAGCGGCGACAACCCGCACACCGTCGAAGCCATCGCTGCGCAGGTCGGTATCGACGAGGCGCGCGGCGACCAGTTGCCCGAAGACAAGGCCGCAGCAATCAGCGCCAGGTTGGCAATGTTGGGCAAGGTGGGCCAGGTCGGAATGGTCGGCGACGGCATCAACGACGCACCGGCGCTGGCCCGTGCCGACATCGGCTTTGCCATGGGCGCGGCCGGCAGCGATACGGCGATTGAGACCGCCGATGTCGCACTGATGGACGACGACCTACGCAAGATCGCCCGTTTCGTTCGTCTCTCGCGTGCCACCTACGCCGTGCTGGTGCAGAACATCGTGCTGGCGCTCGGGATCAAGGCCGTGTTCCTGGTGCTTACCCTGAACGGCCTGGGGACGATGTGGATGGCCGTGTTCGCCGACATGGGGACGAGTTTGCTGGTGGTCTTCAACGGTTTGCGTTTATTGCGGAAATGACCGGGTAGCCGGCTCCGGACGGATGGGACGCGGTGAACGCGAGCCGCCGGCCAGGGATTCAGGGAGAACGGTCATGATTTTCAGGACAACCCCCAAGTGAAGGCCTGGGGGTTTTCGTCAGTCGAAGGAAGGACTTACTTGGTGACCGGCGCCTCGGTTTTGCTTGCCGCCTTGGCTTCTGTCTTGGTATCGGTCTTGGTATCAGGCTTGTCCACCTTCATCTTGGCTTGCTTTGGCGGCTTGGCTGCGTGCTCTTGGCCCGTGGCTGTTCCAGCAGCGGCCATCGTCGGCTGGGCGGTCCTGACGGCTTCAGCCTTGACCGGCTCAACGGCCTTCGGCGCTTCCACCTTCTTGTCTGCAGCCGCCGGGACCGCCACTTTGGCCGCAGGGACGGCAGCGGGGGTGGCAGCGGCAGACGTTGTCCCCTGGGCAAAGGAAGTGGAAACGAGGCCAGCGGCAAGCATCAGAGCGATCAGTGTCTTGTTCATTTTGCATCTCCTTGAGTGGTTTGGTTTTCAGGTACTGCAGTAGCGCAGCGCCTTGGGCTGAATAACGCCTGCCCTCACCAGGAGATGTCATGACCAGTGTAAGTCTCTGTATCGCTGTGTCACCACAACGTTTCAGAGTGTGTACCGAGAAAATCCAGTCCACCGGAAGTGCTCTGCATTTCATCGGCGCAGCAATCATGTGCGTCATGCAGCGCGAACATGAGCGATGTCATGGATTGTTCAACGTTCAAGATCGTGCTCCCCGCAAAGCCGAAGCATCTCCTGACGCGTTCTCTCCCGCAGGCGAACCGCCGCGACCCAGTCGCCACCGACCGGCAAAAGCAGCGGCCCGAATTCGAAGCTCATCGGACCGCGCCGCGGCATCCAGGTCCGATCCCGTAGAACCGCGCGCGTGCCGCGCAGACCGCTCACCCGCACCGGTACGCCAGCTCGCACGGCGGCAACGAAAGCGCCCATGCGAAACGGCTTGAGGCCGGCTTCGCGCGAGAAGGTGCCCTCCGGGAAAATCACGACCTTCTCACCCTGCTCCAGTGCGGCAACGATGCCGTCGACATCCTCAAGGCTCTTGGTCGCTGCGAAGCGTTCGACAAACAAGGTGCCAAGCGCGCGCAGGAAAGCATGAATCACCGGCTGTTCGACAAATTCGCGCTTGGCAACAAAGCTGTAGGCTGCACTCGGCGGCAAGACGGCACACAGAACCAAAGCGTCAAAATAGCTGCAGTGGTTGACCAGTAGCAGGTGCGGTCCTGCTGTCGACTCTGCAGCCGCGGTGCTCGCAACCGACATGCCGGCCAGCCGCAGGAAGATACGGGCGGCGTGATGGACGACGCGGCGGCCGAATGCTGGCACGCACAGGGCGATGACCAGCCCCAACACCGGTACTGCAAGCATCAGAAAGACGCTCCAGCACCAGATACCATAAACTCTTCTGGCGAGACGCTCAGCCGAGTCACGCAGGCGCTCGCGCAGTGCCGCCAGGGCCAGCCGCAGCATCTGTCGCCTCGCTGGCACCGCCCGGATACCGATCAAGCCACGCTCGAAGGCCTCTCGCGACGCATTGCGCCGGATCTTGCCGCTCGATGTCTTGAGCACCGAATTTGGTGGCGCCAGAACAACTTCATCGGCCGGCATGCCAATGGCGGCGACGGCCGCATCGTTGATGCACTGCCGCAGCGTCTCACGCCGAGTCGGGTCTTCCTCACGCGTCTCGGCCAGGACGATCAGCCGTTCAGTGGCGTTAACCGGGTCGTTGCTGGCAAATACCGCGACGCAGCCCCTGCGCACACCAGGAATGTTGCCGACCGCCTGTTCGAGCTCATATGGATAAAGATTACGGCCACCGCGAATGATCAGGTCCTTGACCCTGCCGGTCAGATAGATCTCGCCTTCGACGGTATAGGCAAAATCCCCGGAGTCCAGCCAGCCGTCGCGAAACAGCGCTTGCGTCGCTAGCGGGTTGCGGTAGTAGCCGGTCGTCGCCGAGGGGCCACGAAACTGCAGGCAGCCGACGCGCCGATCCGGCAGTTCGCAGCCCTGTTCATCAACCACCCGGATCTCGTGCCGTGGCAGAACCCGGCCACAGGCTGGCACGCGCAATGGATCGGCGTCTTCGATGCTAACCGGTACCGCACATTTGCGCTTGACCAGGGCCTCCCGCTCGATCACATCGATGCGCGGACCGCGTTCAAGCGGTGGGAAGGCCAGCCCGACCGAACATTCGGCGAGGCCATACACCGGCGTGATCGCCTCGCCGCACAGACCATAGGGAGCGAAACGCTCGGCGAAGGCGTCGAGCGTCGCCGGGCTCACCGGTTCGGCGCCGTTCAGCGCCAGACGCCAGGAAGATAGATCAAGCCCTTCCAGGTCGGCGTCGGCCAGCTTGCGCGCACACAGGTCGTAGGCAAAGTTGGGGGCCGCAGAAAGCGTGCCGCGATGCCGAGAGATGGCATGCAGCCAGCGTACCGGTCGTGACAGAAAAGCCAGCGGCGACATCAGCACCAGGCGCATACCGAAATAGAGCGAGCCAAACCAGGCGCCGATCAATCCCATGTCATGATAAAGCGGCAGCCACGACACGAAGACGTCATCGTTGCCGGCCCCAATGGCTTCGCCCATGGCCCGCAGGTTGGCGAGCAGATTGGCATGACTGAGCATCACGCCCTTGGGGTCACCCGTGCTGCCGGAGGTATATTGCAGAAAGGCGATATCCTCTGAAGCAGCGCGGTACAGCAGAGGGATCGGTTGATGGTCAAGTTCTGCAGGGGTCAGCACCTCGGTCAGCGTCGGCGCCTCGGCTCGCAGCAGTGCGGCCACCCCTTTCGCCTGCGGCATGGTGATGATGAACACCGCCTCGGCATTGGCGAGGATGCGTGCATGCCGCCGCAGGTGATCCTCGATCTGCGCCAGTCGTGCCGGTGGGTAGATCGGCACCGGAATGCCGCCAGCAAGCATCACGCCGAAAAAACTCGTCAGATAGTCGCGTCCGGTAGGCAACATCAACGCCACTGCCTGCCGCGGCAACAGGCCGCGTGACACCAGTCCAGTGGCAACACGACGAGCCTGCTCGAGCAATTGGCCATAGGAGAGGGGTTCGGCACGAAATTCACCCTGCTCGCCCCCACCATCGCCATAGAGCAGCACATGCGGTCGTTGCGGATGGCGTTCGGCGTGCCACTCGAGGACTTCGACCAGCGTTTTCGCCGATTCGGGAACACCGGTCGGGCTGCTGTCAACATCGGTCGGGCTGCGCTCGTCTGTTGCCGGCTCGACATCCGCTGCGACAAAGCTCCCGGTGCCGGAGCGCGCGATGAATCGCAGCAGGTCCTGTGGCGTTTCGGCCTCGGCCAGCGCTCCTTCAGGCAGTGACTTGCCAAACTCGCTGCCCACCCGCAGCAGGAGTTCGACCCGCGCCAGGCTATCCAGGCCCAGATCCCGCTCAAGGTGGCTGTGCAGGCTCACTCGCCCCAGGGCTCGTCCCGGGCGGGTCTCCTCGACCATTGCCGACACGACACGTAACAACCTTGCCGCGACCTCCGGCGGCCCTGGCACCTGCAGATCTTCCCGAAAATCTCCGCTCACTATCCTGACTTTCTGTCACTGATTCGGCATCACGACGGATCGAAGAGCACGAAATCGATTCGCCCGGTTTCCAGATCCGACCTGACAAGCTTCACCTGCAAACGGTCACCGAGACGATAACGGTGGCCTGTTCGCTCGCCGAGCATCTGGTGTTTAACGCCGTCGTACTGAAAATACTCGTCGCCGAGTTCCGAAACATGCACCAGACCTTCGACATAGACCTCATCGAGTGCGACAAAAATTCCGAAGGGTACCACTGCAGCAATCGTTCCGGCAAAACACTCTCCGATACGGTCTCGCATGTAGTAGCACTTCAGCCAGTTGCTGACATCGCGTGTCGCCTCGTCGGCGCGTCGCTCGGTCATCGAGCAATGCAGACCAATGTCGTCCCACTTGCCTGGCTGGTAGTGCGTTCCCGTCAGCGCCGCCTTGATCGAACGATGGATCAACAGATCAGGGTAGCGGCGGATCGGCGACGTGAAATGGGTATAGTGCTCGTACGACAAGCCGAAATGTCCGACGTTGTCGGGGCTGTACATGGCCTGGCGCAGTGAGCGCAGCATCACCGTCTGCAGCAACTGGGCATCGGGACGAGCCTTGATGCTCTCCAGCAACTCGGCGTAATTCCTGGCAGTCGGATCGTCACCGCCGCCCAGACCAATCCCGAATTCCTTGAGGAAGTTGCGCAGCGCCTCCAGCTTCTCTGCCGTCGGACCTTCATGAATCCGATACAGGCAAGGCTGCCGCCTGGTCTGAAGAAAGTCCGAAGCACAGACATTGGCGGCAAGCATGCATTCCTCGATCACGCGGTGCGCATCGTTACGGTGCACCGGAACAATGTTCTCGATCTTGCCCTGCGCGTTGAACAGCATCATCGTTTCAATGGTTTCGAAGTCGATCGCCCCGCGTTTGCCACGTGCATCGACAAGCACCTTGAACAGAGCATAGAGCGTCTGCAGATGTGGCAGCAGGCCACGATGAAGATCGCTTTCCGGCTGCGCTACGCCGGCCAGCCAGTTCCATACCTGATCATAGGTCAGCCGCGCCTGTGAGCGGAAAACTGCCGGATAGAAACGGTAATCAGTGATCTCGCCATGGCGGTCGATCCGCATATCGCAAACCATCGCCAGACGCTCGACGTCGGGATTCAACGAACACAGGCCATTGGAGAGCTTTTCGGGCAACATTGGAATGACCCGGCGAGGGAAATAGACCGAATTGCCGCGTTCACGGGCCTCGCGATCCAGTGCCGTGGCCGGTTGCACGTAGTGACTGACGTCGGCAATCGCGACCACCAATCGCCAGTCAAGACCCAGCTTCTCGGCGAAAACTGCGTCGTCAAAATCCTTCGCCGTTTCCCCGTCGATCGTGACCAGCGGCAGCGCTCGCAAATCGATACGGCCTTCCCGATCAACCGGGTTCAGGGTATCCGGCAGCGCCGCAGCTTCTGCAAGCGCACTGCTTGAGAACTCGAACGGCAGTTCGTGCTTACGCAGCGCGATCTCTATTTCCATGCCTGGGTCGGCGTAGTTGCCAAGCACCTCGACGATGCGCCCAATCGGCTTCGAATGCCGGTCGGGCTGCTCGATGATCTCGACCGTGACCACTTCACCCGAGCGTGCACTGATATTGCCGTTTGGCGCGACCAGGATGTCCTGGTTGATGCGCCTGTTTTCCGGTACCACGACGGTGATCCCATGTTCCAGCAGGACGCGACCAACGACCCGGCTATTGGCCCGCTCCAAGACTTCGACGATGACCCCCTCACGGCGTCCGCGGCGATCGGTGCCCACGACACGCACCAGAGCGCGATCGCGATGCAGCACCTTGGACATCTGCCGGGCTTCGAGAGACAGGTCCTCGCTACCATCATCAGGAACCAGGAAGCCATAACCATCGGGATGTCCTTCGACGCGTCCGGCAATCAGACTGGCACGTTCCGGCAGGATGTATGAAGCCTTGCGGTTGCGTAGCAACTGCGCTTCGCGCTCCATTGCCCGCAAGCGGCGCTGAAACGGCTCGAACTCGGTTTTCTGGATATCAAGCAGCGCACAAAGCTCGTCGAAACCCACAGGCTTACCCTGTTCCTCCAGAATTTGCTGGATATACTCGCGCGAAGGCAAGGGTTGCTCGTAGTGTTTCAGTTCACGCTCCAGGTATGGATCGCGGCGTCGGATTGCCGACATTTTCATGATTGACATTTCCTCATGTTCCTATAGAATTCGGGTCTCGCTGGAATTGCCCAGGTGGCGAAATTGGTAGACGCGCTAGGTTCAGGTCCTAGTGGTGGCAACACCGTGGAGGTTCGATTCCTCTCTTGGGCACCAGGCACCAAACAAGAAGGCCCCGATCAGTCGGGGCCTTTTTTCGGACGGCATCTCTTGGAAGGTTGTGTAAGGCACCTGTCCGGCCCGCCGCAAGACCAGACTCCGACTGTCCTGCCTGCTTATTGTACGTCATCAGGCACCGTCCTATACGGCAGACCCTGACGCACAACTCCTCATTAGCTTGTCACTCGGCCTCTTGTACACCTTCATTCCGCTGGCACCACCGCTTGGGATTGGCCGAAAGTCCGCGGTCGGACGCATGCCCCCCATTTCATGTCACGGAAGCCGGGCTTGAGCGCCTCCTGTGCGGGCGCGCTGACGGAAACGAGGACCGAAAGCACGAAGACTGTCGGGAGGTCGAATCGCCTCATCATTGTCGGCTCCTATTGCGGTGCATAGGGGTGCGTGAGACCTCCTTGGGCCACCTAACGTGAAAGGTGAAAGGTGAAAGCTCAGGCGACGGACGCGGCTTTATGCGGCCGGTCGCCTGGAGCGTAGGGTTGGGCATGGATGCATGATTGGGTGAGTAGCGGCGGGAATCCCGGTCACCCGGTACGTCCCACCGCCCTCGCAGAACCGGACTTGGAGCGTTACCCCATCCGGCTCCCAGCTCAAGTCATCCACAGTGGTTTGGGGTAGAGATTGTGCTGGATGCGTAGAGACGGCATCCAGCCTGATAGGATTTTACCGAACCGGTCCCACGCTACACTTCGCCTTTGACTGCGTTGGTTCAGCCGCTTAAACAGCAAGCGGCTAATCCGGTAGGCATAGGTGCGGATACTGCGGGCATTGCCACTGACTGCATAGTACGCAAGATGCCCCCGCAGGTGTCGCTTGGCATAGTCCATCATGGCGCGACCGCCTTTGACCCGTAACGCCGATAGGCGGTCACTGACTTCCTTCAATTTCTTGGCAATTCGCGTGCGCTGGCTCCGGCGCCCGAGTACAAAACGCCCGCGGCGGCTTTTACCCACATAGTGCGTAAAGCCCAGAAAATCGAAGGTCGAGGGGCGTTTGCTGCCGTCCTTGTGGCAGTCACTCGCTGCCCTACTGCCAAAGCGTAGCAAGCAGGTCTTGCTGGGCTCGACTTCAAGCCCGAATACGGCCAGTCGCTCGGTCAGCTCGTCCATGAACCGCCGCGCATCCGCTTCGTGGGTGAAACAGGCCACAAAGTCATCTGCGTAGCGAACCAGGTAGCCCTGTCCTTTGCAGGTACGGACATAACGTTTCTCAAACCACAAATCGAGCACGTAGTGCAGGTAAATGTTGGCCAGCACAGGTGAGCTCTCGCCCGTGCTGGCCAACGCGGTGCTGGATGAACTGGATTGGGAACTGGATCGGCGCGGCCACTGCTTTGCCCGTTACGCCGACGACTGCAACCTCCTCGTCAAGAGCAAGCGTGCGGGTGAGCGGGTGATGGCCAGTGTGACACGCTTGGTCAGTGACTCGCTGCGGCTCACCGGGAATCCACTGAAAAGCGCGGTCGATCGGCCCATGAACCGCCAGTTCCTGGGCTTCACGGTCAGCCGCAACGGTGCCCGACTCAAGGGGGCCGACCAGGCCCTCGACCAGCTCAAGGACCGTGTGCGGGAACTGACCCGTCGGACAAGAGGCACCCCCTTCGCCGCCGTCGTCGCAGCGCTTCGAGAAACCCTGCTGGGTTGGAAAGCGTCCTTCGGAATCACCGAGGTGCTGAGCCCTCTGCGCGACCTCGACAAGGGGGTCCGACGCAAGTTACGCTGTTATCTCTGGAAACCATGGGGTCGAGCGGGCTATCGGGAACTGCGCAAACGCGGCGTGTCGGTGCGTGAAGCGTAAAATACCCGCCAGTCCGCACACGGTCCATGGCGGGTGTCGCAGACGCCGGCCCTGTCGATCGCGCTCCCGTTGCGCTTCTTCGAACAAAGGGGACTACCGAGCCTTGCGCCGCGGTAGGAATTCAATTCATCGAACCGCCGTATACGTGACCCGTTCGTCCGGTGGTGTGGGAGGGGGAGGCCGCGAGGCTTTCTCCTATCCCGATTGGGCATAACAGGAAAGGTCTTTGTCATGCCAACAATTTCGATGTTCTATGGCATCCTAATTCGGATGTTTTTCTATGACACGGATAAGCACAACGTGCCGCACATCCATGCTGAATATCAAGGCCAAGTAGCCGTTTACTCGATTCTCGATGGAACCGTCTTGGCCGGGGAACTTCCGCCGAAGAAACACAAACTGGTCGTCGCATGGATTGAAATACACCAAGATGATTTGCTTGCTGACTGGCAACTGGCCGTCAATGGCAAAAAACCATTCCCAATTCGAGGGCTTGACCAATGAATATTGCAGAGATTATTCCGAAGGATAATTACATGCTATACATCAAAGCCGAAGATGGGACAGCAGGTTTATTCGATGTAAAGCCATATCTTGAATCCGAAGTTTTCGCGCCGTTGAAAGACAGAGCTGAATTCGAGCGAATTCACAACGGCAAGTACTTTATCGAGTGGGAGTGCGGAGCAGACCTTTCTACAGATACTATTCAGGCACGCTGGGAAACGGTATCAACTGGAGACGCCCAACAATGTGCTCCAGCGGACTCCGCTATCGCTACACCGCTGAGCTGATTCGTTAAGCCGCACAGAACCAATGTTCCTTACTTCGCTCCGCTGGGTTCAGGCCATCGAGCCCGCCCGGCTCGCACTCTCAGCCCGCCCGCGCGGTGGCGATGAACTTCCGGACGAGATTCTGTCCTGGCGAGCTGCAGGCATTGATAAGGTGGTTTCATTTCTTGAACCCCGTGAGGCGCGCGAACTTGGGCTTGCTCTTGAGCTAGACGCTTGTGCTCAGGCAGGCGTCGCCTTTCTCTCGTTTCCAGTCCCAGATCGAGGTATCCCAAGCTCTCGGCGCGAAGTACTCGCATTGGCGCGAGGCTTGACCCAGGATCTGCAGTCTGGCGCCGGCATCGCATTGCACTGCCGGGCCGGAATCGGGAGAACTGGCCTCATCGCAGGCTGTGTGCTTCACCTGCTCGGAGTGCCAAGCTCGCGCATCTTTACCACGCTGAGCTTGGCGCGTGGAGTGTCGGTGCCGGACACAGAAGAACAGGTTGCCTGGGTTGCCGAGTTCTGCAGGAGCGCGGTCAGTGCGACCTGACCCCTCGTTCAACCCCCGACCCGCTACGACTGGCGCAGTCCCGGCTTACGCCACCTGCCTCCGCGGTCGGGGTTAACTCGAATATTGGGCCGCACAATGACGATCACCAGCGTTCGTATCTATTTTTACCCCGTCACGAAGGAGCGCGAGTTGGCGTTGTCAGCGGCTCACTGGGGGTTCGCAGAGTGGTTCGAGCGCCGACTAAAGCCCATACGGGAACAGCTTCGTGGAATCGAAGCGAAAGGTGTCAACATTGTGAATCTCATGCTTCGTGAGAATCCAGAGCAGGTCTTGGTTCAAGACAAATGGGAGAAACGGGACAACACGTTTCACTTCGAGCACGTTTGTGATCTTCGTCCACTGGAAACGACTCCAGCGCTGAGCAATGTTGAAAAACTAATGCAGTTCTACGCCGGTGTAGCAAGCCAGGCTCCATGGCCGCAGGTCCGGGCCTTATCTGAGCCACTTTCATGTCCGCTTACCGAAGTTGATCGCATCACCATTTTGCCGTTCCTACAATGGCCACGTGGTGAAATGGTGAGCGAGGCAATGGCGCGCCGCATGCTCAAGAAGAATGCGGCCCAACTTATCCATCCACTGGACGCTGCACGATAAAGCCGCGCAGCCCCGGTGACCTCCACGTTAGCCTTCTTCATCATCCACCCATGGCCGACAAATCTACCCAAATTGTCTACGTCCTCACGAACCCGGCGATGCCAGGCTGCCCAGCAGACTCAGGAGCAACTGACCGCTCACTGCGCGTTGGTCAAGCCAGAGGCCAAGGTGGTCAAGCGTCTGCGGCGGGGGAAGTGATGCGTCGCGAGCAAATGAAAACGATCTTTAATTGCCGCCAATCAAATTAAAGAATGAGCCTCTTGCAAAACTCGCTATTCAGCCGAATTTTTCCGTGCAAGCGGGGTTGTCAATGGGGTGGCAGGCGGCCATTTCTGGCATGATTGGAGCGTCGAAACCCTGATCACGCCTGCCATGACGAACGATAGCACAGCTTGCCGGACGATGGACCGGTGGAATGTGGTGCCGCACGAACTGATCCCGGAACTTGAGGCGCGCTGGGGCGCGATGACGCCGAAGCTGGAGCGGGTGATCCACCTTCTCGAGTGGGTGCGGATCGAGGAGTTCACGGCAGTGTCGTGGTGTGGTGTCGGCCGTCCGCCGTTTGAGCGGGCGTGGCTGGCGAACGCCTTTGTCGCCAAGGCGGTGCTGGGCCTGACGACGACGGTGGGGCTGCTCGATCGCCTGGTGAATGACCGTTCCTTGCGCCGCATCTGCGGTTTCCCGCTGTACCGGACCTTGCCTTCCGAGGCCACCTTCTCGCGCGCGTTCGACGAGTTTGCCGCAGGGAGCCTGGGCCAACGAGTCCATGAAGCCCTGATCAAGGAGCACTTGGGCGATCAACTGATCGGGCATCTGAGCCGCGATGGGACAGCCATCGAGGCCCGCGAGCGCCCCGCCGGGAAAGGCAAAGGCGCAGAAGAAGGGGCCACCAAGGCACAGCCCACCCTGTTGGCGACCGAAGAGAGCCCTGCCGCGACGCCGAGCACGCCGGCACCACCGGCGCCGGCGAGAAAGCGGGGCCGCCCGCGGCGCGGCGAAGCGCGTCCGGCGGCGAAGGCCTCGCCGATTGAGCGCCAGCGCGGGCAAAGCTTGGCGCAAATGCTCCAGGAGCTTCCCACCGCGTGCGATCGCGGCACCAAGTGCAATGCGCAGGGCTACAAGAACAGTTGGACCGGCTACAAGCTGCATCTCGACACCGCCGACTGTGGTGTCCCCATCTCTGCGCTCCTTTCCAGCGCCTCGATGCACGACAGCCTCGCCGCCATTCCCCTGTCGTTGATCAGCGCCGAGCGCGTCACCAGCCTCTATGACCTCATGGACGCGGCCTATTGCAGCAGCGAGTTGCGCGCGCATAGCAAGAGCCTCGGGCACGTCCCCCTGATCGACCACAACCCGCGACGCGGTGAGAAGATCGAATTCTCCCCGGCCGAAGCGCTCCGCTACAACGAGCGGAGCGCCGCCGAGCGGAGCAACGCCCGCC